>Ga0164313_10005314_pt1 | contig 11403 bp, 8 predicted proteins | sample GuaBasSedimGuay4_FD_113735 | JGI IMG/M metagenome (GOLD analysis project Ga0164313, IMG submission 113735) | Subseafloor sediment microbial communities from Guaymas Basin, Gulf of California, Mexico - Guay4, Core 4569-4, 0-3 cm | ecosystem: Environmental > Aquatic > Marine > Hydrothermal vents >...
CAGAGGCTATGCAAAAGGGTATATTTCGGTAAACCAACACCTCGACCTTATCGAAGTAAGCGAATATAAAGAGGTAGAAACCGATCTCTTCCTGGTTCCGATTGAAGTAGGGCAGGTAGTCCGCCTGAACAATATATTTTTCGAAACCGGCAAAGCCACACTTAAAAAAGAATCGTTTCCGGAGCTTAACAGGGTAGTGGAATTGATGGAAGAAAATCCAACAATGAAGCTGGAAATTGCAGGACATACCGACAATGTGGGCTCCGAAACCAGCAATCAACAATTATCGCAAAGCAGGGCAGAAGCCGTGGTTAGTTACTTGGTAAATAATGGAGTAAGTGGCAATAATCGATTGATTGGAACTGGCTATGGGGAAAGAATGCCTATTGCGGATAACGATACAGACTTAGGTCGGCAGCTGAATAGAAGGGTAGAATTTAAAATATTGAATAAATAGGAATAAGTAATTAATTCCAGATTGCTTTAATTGAATGCTACTTGTTTAGCAACTATTAAAAGATAATTTCTATTTTTCACCCTGTGAATATTCAAACAAGGCATCGGATTAATTATACCTACCTGATTCTATCTGGTTTATTTGTGGCATTGCTGATTGTTTGTAATCTTATTGCCAATAAATTTGTAACGGTCGATTTGGGGTTTCTTGGATTTAATAATCCGTTTATTCTTTCTGCCGGTGTATTACCTTATCCGCTAACATTTTTAATTACCGATGTGCTCAGTGAGTTTTATGGTAAAAAAAGAACCAACAGGGTCATCATTACCGGCCTGATTTCTTCAGGGGTTATACTGGGGGTTTTGTGGTTGGGCAGTGTTTTTCCGAGCATCGAAGGGTCACCGGTAAACGATGATCAATACAACATCATTTTTAAAAATTCGTGGCGTGTAATTGGGGCTTCAATGGTTGCTTACCTGGCTGCACAATTAGTCGATGTAAAATTATTCCATTTCTGGAAAAACCTCACTAAGGGCAAACACCTTTGGTTGCGTAATAACGGATCAACCATTATTTCACAATTTGTGGATACAGTTCTGGTTGTATCTGTTTTATTTATTGGGGTAAAATCGTTTGAAGAGATTCAATTGATGGTTTTCGATGGTTGGTTATTTAAAGTTCTGGCGGCATTACTTGATACTCCAATTTTTTATTTTCTTGTTTATATCGGACGTAAATTCTTTAAATTGCCTTCTGGTCAACTAGTCGAATTAAAAGCAGACCTCATAATTGAATAATCTATTTTGTAGGATTCGTCCTTTAATCACAATAAGGAACAATTATTAGATGTGATTAATTGAATAATACATAGTTATTATAATAGCACGTAACCAAGGTTATACAAAGGAGAAATTTATTATTAAGGTCGAAATATTAATCATTCTTGAATTCAATCATTCCACCTTACGATCATTGTTGAGCGTAACTCAAAAAAAAACACACGTAAACCATATTATATTTCCTTGTTTGATACTTCTTTTATAAATTGCAAAATGCTGATTAATCTATCCTACCATGCGTAAATTCTTACTATTAGTTATTGTACTGTCAATTTTTACTTTTAGTGCAACAGCGCAATCGCCAAAAAAAATATACAAAACAGGTGTAGATTTTTATAATTCCCAGAATTACACCGATGCTATTAATCAATTTACCGAAGCCATAAGTTTAAAAACCGATTATGTTGATGCTTATGTAAAGCGTGCTGAAAGTTACGTAGAGCTTAATAATGCTGAAGAAGCTGTCGCCGATTATCGAAGAGCCATAGCTTTCGATAGTAAAAATGAAGTGCTTTATTATAAAGCTGGTCTTATTTATTACGAGCTGGATAGTGATTCGCTTGCCGTGCTGATGTTTAGCAATGCGATTGTAATTTATAAGAACTATTTAGAGGTTTACCCTTATTTGGTAAAGATTTATCTACGTAATGGAGAAAAAGATAAAGGTCTTGTAACGGCTCAACAGTGGGAATCAAAAAAGAAATATGACATTTCACATTATTATGTTGGGGTTGCATACGATTCGTTGGGGCAATATACCAATTCATTGAACAGTTACGATAAAGCTATACAGTATAATAAAAGGTTTGTAGCCGGTTATATTGGCAAAGCAAGGGCAGAATTAAAGCTTAACCAGCTAAGCGATGCTTACGCCGATGTAAACCAAGCTATAGTTTTAGATAAAAACAATGTTGAAGCTTATGTATTAAAAAGTGAAATCGGGGTTGTCAACCAGGATTTTCCAACTGCGATAAATGATATTTCGAGAGCTATTGTTTTAGAACCGGATAATAAAGAATTGTACAAGAAAAGGGGAATGTATAATATGCAGTTTAGCCAGTATGCCAATGCAATAAGCGACTTTAATAAGGTGATTGTCCTTGATCCTGAAAATCCGGAAGGATATTATTACAGAGCCCAGGCCAATGCCGAAACCGGAAATATTAATCAGGCTGTTGATGATTATGAACGTTTTGGCGATTTATCGCCGGGGGTTTCAGGTTTAAGTGTGCAACTTGCAGATGCAAAAAAGCAACTATACGAGTTAAATAAAGAATCCAATAATCCTGAATTATTATTAACTGCGCCCATAAAACGAAATTCATCCGAAGTTCAGATTTCTAAGTCTGTGACAGAAATTCAAGTTTCCGGTACCATTGAAGATCAAAGCCTGATAAAAAAGATAGAAATTAATAATAAAGAAGCCACATTCGACCCCTCACTTTTAAACCCGGCATTTGAATTGATGTTGCCTTTATCTTCCGACGAAAATGAATTAAAAATTGTTATAACCGATATATATTTTAACGTATTGGTTCGAAATTATAAGATTATACGAACCGAAGTTGCCCCACCTGTTGTAACACTCAGGGCTCCGGTAGCATCCGATAACAATGAAATTTATATAGATGTTGATAGCCCGCGATTATACGTCGAAGGAAGGATAAGCGATGATAGTAAAATCAGTGTAATCCGCATTAACGATATGTTGGCAAGTTATCCGCTTAACGAACCAAACCCAGTATTTTCAGCCACTATTTCTATTTCAAATATCAATACTATTTCAATATATGCCGAAGATGAGTTTGGAAATGGACGGATTACCGAATATTCAATTAACCGCGAAGCAATTGGTGTTTTGGCGGATAACCCAATGGGCAAAACATGGGTCGTATTTATAGAGAATTCAAATTATCAGGAATTTGCTTCACTCGTTGGACCGGAAAAAGATATTACCGCTATGCGTTCGTCTTTGACCAATTATAAAATCAGCAATTTTGTGCATAAAAAAGACATGACAAAGGAAAAAATGGAACGTTTTTTTTCAATTGAACTGCGTGATTTGGTTAGGGCCAACCAGGTTAATTCCTTGCTGATTTGGTATGCCGGACACGGAAAATTTATTAACGAAACCGGCTATTGGATTCCGGTTGATGCGCAACGTGATGATGAGTTTTCTTATTTTAATGTAAAAGTGATCAAATCAGCGTTACAATCTTATTATTCGGGTTTAACACATACGTTAGTCATCAACGATGCTTGTGAATCGGGAGCCTCTTTTGCCGACCTTACACGAGGCGAAAATGCGGAAAGAAGATGCGAAAACTGGAAAGATATCCGTTCTAAATCTTCCCAGGTATTTACTTCAGCAGGATATGAATTAGCCATTGACAACTCCCAGTTTACCAAGACTTTTGCGAATACATTAGAAAACAATACCGATGCCTGTATCCCCATTGACGTTATTGTAAAATCGGTTAAGAAATCGGTTATTCAGAACAATAAGCAAACTCCTAAATTCGGGGTTATTTCAGGGTTAGGAGATGAAAATGGTACCTTTTTCTTCATCAGGAAATAGTGCTGAGCATCAAAAAACACATAGCGGTTCTACAGCTGACTTGCCTTTTCCTTTTTATGTGGGCACCTGCATTTACCCAACAGTATTATTTTCAGGAGATTTCTGTTGCAGAAGGTTTGTCAAACGAGAAAATCTATACGGTTTTCGAGGATTCCGACCATTTTATATGGATGGGCAATGGTTTTGGGGTTTCTGTTTTCGATGGTAATAATATCATTAATTATACATCTATCGATGGGCTTGCTGTCGGAGGTGTGAAAAGTATTTATCAGGATAGGTTTGGTAACATCTTTCTCGGTCATTATGATGGGGGTTTGACTCAATATAGAAACCACTTATTTAAAACAATCGACTCTCTTAATATTGCCGGACACATTTATCGAATTTTTGAATCAGGTGATTTTTTATGGGTGATTACAGGTGGTTCTGGCGCCTTTCGGTTTCCTATATTAAAAAATGGTAGCGGATGGGATTTTAAAAATGCAGAGAACTATCTGGGAAAAGATGGATTGAGCGACCGGATTTATGATATTATTGAATTAAAGTCTGGGCAATTAATACTTGTGACAGATGTTGGTTTAAAGGAGTTTCATCAGGCGGATAATAGTTTTAGTATCTATAAAAAGGATTTTATTCCGGCGTATTTTCAGATCACATCAATCATGGAAGCGTCTGATGGTAATTTATACATTGGCACATACAATGGCGGTCTTTATATTCTGGATCAGGAAACACATAAAATTAAATTTTATGATGAAAAAAGCGGGCTTTCACATAATTTTATTATGGCCATTGTTGAAGATAAACAAGGGCTAATTTGGATTGGTACTTTCGGTGGAGGGCTAAATGTTTTAAATGCAAAAACCGGAAAGTTTGAGCATTTTCAAGGGTTTGGTGATAAATATATTCAATCGTTGTTGGTAAATTACCAGGGGGTGTTATTGGTAGGTACAGACGCATCTGGATTAAAAATATTTAAAGGATTTCAGTTTCTGAATTTTATTAATATTCCCGGTTTTGGGAATACTGTTTTTTTCGATGTAGAAAATATTGATGGAACTTTATTTGGAGCTACGGAAAAAGGGTTGGTAAAAATATCGTTTGATGATAGCGATTACCATATCGATAATGTTGAGGTTTTTATTTCTGATATTATATTTAATTTTATTGAAACAGATGGAAAAAATGGCCTTTGGCTGGCTTCAAAACAAAATGAAGTATGGTATTTTAACCGCAATGATAATTCCTATCATATTGTTTCATCATTGCGTCCTTATTTTATCATGAATAAAATAACCTCCTTTAGTAAAGATAAATACAATCGTCTTTGGATTGGAACCATCGATGGCTTATTAATGTATGATCCTGAAAATGATCAGGTTGAGCGATTATCGCAGGAAAACGGGATATTAAAGAATGATATTTCCTGCGTGCAGGCTTCCAACGAAAAAGTGTGGGTTGGTTCAAGACAAAGCAATGCAGGAGTAAATTATATTTTAAAAAATAAAGTATACAAAATCGATTTGCCATTGATAATTACACCGATAGCTTTTATGGAACACAATGACGAATTATGGATTGGAACACAGAATCAGGGAGTTTTTGTGTTAAGGGGAGATACAATTTCGGAAATTTATACCGAGAGTGATGGATTATTGTCAAATCATATCAGCTTTATAAATGTCGATAAAAACGGTAAAATATGGGTCGGCAGCCAAAATGGGCTGAATTGTTTTATGAACAGTGAGAAAAATAGGTGGGTTGGCTTTTCGCAAAAACAGGGATTTATGGGCTTGGATTGTTCGCAAGGTGCTTATGATTTTAACAGTAACGGAGATATGTGGATTGGAACATCACAAGGAGTAACACTTAATTATATCGATAAAATCCCTATGTATAAAAGTGCCGCCCCACCTGTTATAAAACAGATTTTAGTAAATGACAAACCGGTTGATCAAAATACTAAAATTGATTTGAATTATAACCAAAATGAGGTTCAACTCAATTATACAGCTATTGAGTTATATGCCCCGGAAAGAATGGAATTTAGTTATAAGGTTGATGGTTTAAATCCCCGGTGGCAAGTCCCTGGAACAGATGGAAAAATCATCCTTTTTGCATTGCAACCAGGCGACTACGTTTTACATCTTAAAGTAACAGACTATCAAGGAGGCGCCTCAGAGTTGGAAGCCCCCCTTAAATGGACCATCAATCCACCCTGGTACAAGTCAACCTGGGCTTTTATTTTGGGATTGGTTCTAATTATAATTGGTTTTTATGGATATATTAAATTCAGGGAGCAGAATTTAAAAAGAGAGAAAAAAGTACTGGAAGAGAAAGTAGAAGAGCGGACAAGGGAAGTGGTTATTAAAAACAATCAGCTCGAACAAAAAAATAAGGATGTAACCGATAGTTTGCATTACGCAAGCAGAATTCAGCAGGCTGTTTTGCCAGCCCCAAAAGTACTCGATCCTTATGGCTTTATTTATTATTTGCCGAAAGATATTGTTTCGGGCGATTTTTATTTTATTGCCCGAGAAGAAAAATCAATCTATATCGCAGCAGCAGATTGTACAGGTCATGGGGTTCCAGGCGCATTGCTTTCAATTATGGGTGTAAACATGATGGATAGAATTTTGGTTTCCAATCCTGGGATTAACCCTGACGTATTTTTAAATATGCTTAATATCGAAGTAGCTAAAACCCTGCGCCACGATGAAACACAGGGTGTAAACGACGGTATGGACCTGGCATTGATTAAAATTGACTGCAGCAATAATAAACTCCATTATGCCGGGGCTTTTAACTCGCTATATCTGATTAGGGATAAAGAGTTACATGAATACAAAGCCAATCGGTTTTCTATTGGTAGCCAACGTGTTCAAAAGGATTTGAAATATTCAAACCAGGCTATTGATATAAATTGGAACGAGCGGATTTATTTGTTTTCTGATGGTTTAGCAGATCAGTTTGGAGGTGAACGGGGAAAAAAGTTAAAATCGAGCGGATTAAAAAAATTAATATTGGACATCCAGGAACTTCCCATAATTGAACAAAAAACTGAAATTGCAAATTTCATGAGCAACTGGCGCGGAGCAGATGAACAGATTGACGATATTTTATTGATTGGCCTTGAACTGACCAAGGAACTTAAAAACTTTAAAGGACAATGATGATAAAGACCATTTGCATTTATTGCTCTTCTAGTAGTAGAATAAACAAAGTTTATTTTGATGCTGCCGAATCGTTGGCTAAAATTCTTGTTAAAAGGGAAAAAATTGTTGTTTTTGGAGGAGGCTCAACTGGATTAATGGGCAAGATTGCCGATACGGTGATAAAATTTAATGGCGAAATTATCGGCATTATGCCCAATTTTATGAAAGCTATTGAATGGGACCATAAAGGGGTGTATAATTTCCATTTTGTGGAGGACATGCATGCCCGCAAAAAGAAGTTTATCGATTCTTCTGACCTTCTTATTACATTGCCCGGAGGGAGTGGAACTATGGAGGAATTGCTCGAAGCCATTACCTTAAAACGTTTGGGGCTTCACGACTTGCCCATAATTATCTTAAATACCAATGGATATTTCGATCCCCTTTTGGAAATGCTTAACAGAACTATTGAGCAAGATTTTATGCAGCCTGAACACATTAAATTATGGGAGGTAATTTCTGAGCCTGATGAAATTTCGTTTTATCTCGATTAACCCGAATTATTCATGGGTTTTTCGTTATGAGAGTCAGAAGAACAATAAAATCAGGTGCTAACCGAGTATTTTACCCACAGCAATAGCCGTAGCTATTGAGAGGACGAAAATAGGAGTAAGTGCATGATTTTGAAGTTATTTTGGCCCGTATTACCAGCCTGTCGGCAGGCAGGGATTAACTCGTGAATAATTCGGGTTGACAATAAAATTTCCCGAAGTACTTCGCTTATTATTGAATTTCTATCTTTGTAAAAATATTTAAGATTATAGGTATGTCAACCGGATTATTAAAAGGAAAAAAAGGTATCATTTTCGGAGCTTTAAATAGTATGTCTATTGCATGGAAAGTGGCGGAAAAAGCACATGAAGAAGGTGCTGAATTTGTGCTTACCAATGCGCCCATCGCACTTCGAATGGGAGAAATAAATGAATTAGCAGAAAAAACAGGATCGCAATTGATTCCTGCTGATGCAACATCTGATGAGGATTTGAATAACCTGATGGAAAAATCAATGGATATCCTGGGCGGTAAACTCGATTTTGTGCTGCATTCAATTGGTATGTCACCAAACGTAAGAAAGGGCAAAGAATACACCGCACCAAATTACGATTGGTACCATAAAACGCTTGATATATCAGCTATTTCGTTACATCGTACATTAAATGCTGCATATAAGCTAGATGCGATGAATGATTGGGGTTCAATAGTTGCGTTGACATATATAGCAGCTCAACGGGTATTTCCGGATTATAACGATATGGCGGATGCCAAAGCATTGTTGGAATCCATTACCCGAAATTTCGGATACCAGTATGGTACGAAGAACAATGTTCGTATTAATACCATTTCGCAATCGCCAACTATGACAACAGCCGGAAGCGGTGTAAAAGGGTTTAAGGAGTTTGTATCGTATGCAGAAGCAATGAGCCCATTGGGCAATGCATCAGCCGAAGGATGTGCCGACTATTGCGTTTCTATGTTTAGCGATTTAACAAGGTACGTTACCATGCAAAATCTGTTTCACGATGGTGGGTTCTCTTTTACCGGGGTAAGCCATGGTGTAATTGATAAGTTTAAAATAGACAAGGAATAATCCCAACAAAAACTACTTTCATTAACAGTTTATTTAATAACAAGCTTTAAACGGCAACAATCGAAAAATGATAGATAACAATTCGATGGTTCAGCGGTTAACTGCATTATGGGCTTTAAGCGAAGCTGCTTTTGGCGGTGTTTTGCATGCATTCCAAATACCGTTTACAGGATTGTTTATTAATGCCGCTTCGGTTATTTTTATTGTTCTGATCGGTTACTACGGTAAGAACAAAAGCGCACTATTAAAAGCCACACTGGTAGTTTTAATCGTAAAAGCAACGGTAAGTCCACATACCCCGATTAACGCTTATTTTGCCGTTACTATCCAGGGTTTATTGGGTTGGGTTCTTTTTAGGTCACGTAAGTTTTTAACGATTTCGGCTGTTACTTTAGGATTGGTCACCATGCTTCAATCTGCCCTGCAGCGCATTATTGTACTTACCATTATATTTGGTAAAAACTTATGGGAATCAATCGATATTTTTGGAAATTATGTCATCGGTCAGGTCAGTTTTGCAGGATTTAATGATAGTCATTTGAATATTAGTTTGTGGTTGATTGGCGGATATATCATAATTCATTTAATCGCAGGGGTTTTTGTTGGTATTTTTTCGGCAAAAATCCCCGGATGGGTAGAAGAAGAAATGGAAAACAATCGGGATATTCCAATATCAATTAATGAGCAACTGCAAGTAAAATCAAAATCGCAAAAAAAACGTCGCAAATGGTTTTTAAAACCAAGTGGGGTTATTGTTATTTTACTTGCGGTTAGTATTATCGTTTTAACCTACGTTTTCCCTCAATTTGAGGATTCGCAGGGCAAAATGGCTATAGTAATGATTGTTCGGTCTATGATTATTATGTTTTTGTGGTACACAATTGCAGGTCCACTTTTGCGAAAAGTATATTATAGATATTTAGCTAAGAAAAAAAGCAAATATTCTGAAGAAGTAGAACAAAGTGTAAGGATAATGCCTTTGCTTAAAACGATGGTTGTCTACAGCTGGACTTTATCTAAAAACTATCCGGGTTTATCTAAGTTTAAACACTTTATCACAATACTAATTGTTTCGTTGTTTACTGTAGAAATCCCTGGGGAATGAAAGCGATTTATATTTTCACCGGTCCGGTTAAAACCGGAAAAACCACACGATTATTTAACTGGATAAAAACGAAACACGATGCGGCCGGTATTTTGAGTGTTATGGTTGATGATAAAAAGCATTTGTATTCGATAGAACAGCTTAAAAGCAAATGCCTTGAAACTTCTTCTGACAATGCAATATTGATTGGCAAATACGCTTTTGACCCTAATGTGTTTTCATGGGCGAGAGAACAGCTATTAAAGGGTTTAAAAACAAATCCAGAAGTTTTAATAGTTGATGAAATCGGTTTTCTTGAATTGAAAGGAGAGGGGATGGAACCCGCTTTTTCAAGCGTACTGAATTCCTTAAAAAAAATGAAAGAAACCACAATACTGTTGGTTGTAAGGGAATCGTTGCTAGAAGAGGTTATAGGGTTTTATAATTTAAACAAGGTGATTATTATCAAAGATTTGAATGAGTTTGAAGATTAATTATTATATTTTTCACCAATGAAAAAGAAAGTGGTTTTTTTAGATAGGGATGGCGTGCTAAACAGGGAAAGGGGAGAGTACACCTATTTGACGACTAATTTCGAATGGGTAACAGATGCTATTGAAGCTTTAAAATTATTGAACGAACAAGGTTACGCTCTGATAATTATTTCGAACCAAGGAGGCATTTCAAAGAACATTTATAGCAAAACGGATGTAATCAATATCGAAAATGCTATAGTTCAGCCACTTGTAAAACAGAGTATTCAAATACTCGATTCCTTTTATTGTCCACATCATTCGGCAATTGAAAACTGCCTTTGCCGAAAACCAAAATCACTGATGCTCGAAAAAGCTATTGCAAAACATAACATTGATCCAGTTAAATCCTATTTTATCGGCGATAGTATTCGGGATATGGTTGCAGGCCAGAATGTTGGTGTAAAAGGTATTTTGATGAAAGCAAATGATAGCTTACTTTTAGCAGTTCAAGATATTTTAAATGAGTAATGTAATTTATAACGGCGATTATTTTAAGGATGCAGAAGTTCCTATAAACCATCAAAACCGTGCTTTCAGGTACGGTGATGGATTGTTCGAAACCATACGCCTAATCAATGGCAAACCTGTGTTTGTCCGAAACCATGTTCAGCGGATCAATGAAGGGTTAAAGTATCTTGGGATGAATATCCCTAAATCGCTGGTCAATGGTAAATTAGAGCATGATTTACTTGATCTGGCAAAAAAGAATGGAATTGAAAATGGGGGATCTGCAAGGTTAACAATATGGCGCGACAGCAGCGGAAAATTTATGCCGGTAAGCGATAACTCCGCTTTTTTATTGGAGATTGAACCTTTTCCTGAAAATAAATTTGTTTTGAATAAATCAGGCTATTCCATCGATATTTTTCAGGAAATGAAAAAGCAAGTGAACAAAATGAGTAAGTTTAAACATTTGAATAGCCAGATGAGTGTTTTAGCTTCAGTTTTTGCACGGAAAAACGAAATGGACGATTGCTTGTTGATAAACGATGAGGGTATGATCATAGAATCAACCAATTCGAATATTTTTATTGTTAGGAACGGAACCTTATATACCCCACCTTTATCGGATGGCTGTGTAGGAGGTACTATGCGAATGCATTTGA
>Ga0164313_10005315_pt1 | contig 11402 bp, 5 predicted proteins | sample GuaBasSedimGuay4_FD_113735 | JGI IMG/M metagenome (GOLD analysis project Ga0164313, IMG submission 113735) | Subseafloor sediment microbial communities from Guaymas Basin, Gulf of California, Mexico - Guay4, Core 4569-4, 0-3 cm | ecosystem: Environmental > Aquatic > Marine > Hydrothermal vents >...
CCGCGAGCAGACCCAGACTTCCCCATATCGCCCCCTTGCGCACGTTGTTGCGAGCTGGTTTCACACTGACTTCAAGTCGATCGAGATCGACGAACTATGCTCGCATCTGACCGGTCTGCCCTTCCACCTGGAGGATGATATTATCCTCATGGATCTCACGAACCACGGCGATGTGCGGATTGTTTTGGAGCTTTGGCGACCAGAATCGGACTCGTGAGCTCGGTTCGAGCTGAGTCGTGGCTTGAATGTCCTGCGCAGGGTCCGATGGCGGCGCGAACATCAGTCCGATAACTGTGGCAATTCTCCAAAGCACAGGCACGGTTCTCTCCTGTCCGCAGCGGACACTACAGCCGGTTGTCGGACCTGAACCTGCGTATCCCGGACTGCGTACTATTATGCCTGAACCTGGCGGTCCGTGAACTGACGCGAATGCATCAGCGTCCTGGCCTTTCCGCGCTCTGCAACGATCCTATTCGTACCGAGCCTTCAGGCTGCTCCAGTTGGTCACCTCGGCATCAACCTCTGTGCATGCTGCCTGACATTCTACAATGTCAGCAAACAAAGGAACCGGACTCGAACAACCAGTGATCAGCGTGCATTCGCCTGAGATCATGCCAGCACCCAGAATGCCCAGACAGAAACCAAAATCGATCGCGTCGAGATCGTCACAGGTTGGCTGCAGGTCACAGCCTTCCTCACAGGCTTGCTGGGTAACGAAAAGAGGAACCGGACTGGAGCAACCTGTGATCTGCTGGCAGCTGCCACCGATCTTGCCCCAACCCAGAATACTCAGACATATTCCGAAATCGACGCCGGAGAGATCGTCACACGCATCCGTCTGGGCGAGACCCGACGTCGGCAGAAGTACGGCGAGACAAGCGAGCAACACTACTGGTTTCATAAACACGGGCATCACCAATCCCTGGTGTCGGCGACTCGAGATAAGGAACATGAAGGCTGTACACGGCAAAAACACACCAGCCTGCCACCCACCCTTCACACCGACGAGATTGATTATACGGAGGAAACATCACGATTACCTGATGTATCTGCACGTCTTCGCGGGAATCAGGTGTGATTGCAGTCGATTACCGGTACGGAGGGGCCAAATGAATTTGGTCGAACAATACACTCGGCAGAAATGAGCAAGGCCCCGCCTCCATTCCGGGCGGGGCCAGTTGTTTCCGGGTGGGGCAAGACTACCGCGAATAGAACTGCTTCCGCAGATCCTCGATTATCTGCCGGCGCTCCCGCGGATCAATGGGATCTCCCTCCGGCGCGATGCGCTCCCATACCTCGCGGTACACGCGCATCTTGTTCCCGCCGTAGATCTTGGCCAGGTCCTCGTTCGAATACCCGCGCTTCCACAGCTCGTCGGTCACCGCGGCCAGAATCTTCGAGAGCCCGCCGCAACCGGTCGCGCCACCGTCGAACGCATCCAACATGTACCGGCCATCATCGTAGAGACTCGCGATGCCGACGTGGTCGACGCCGATGAGCTTCACGTAGTAGTCGATCATGTCCGCGGCCTGCTGCGGCGTGATGTCCTCGGGCCAGATCCCGTCCATCATCCACTCGGTGAATGTGGGCGACACGTAACCGCCGGATTTCTTGACCCGCAGCGCCTCCTCGTCGGTGATGTCGCGGTTGCTGTGCACGAAGATGAAATCGTCCGGCCGCTGGGCCATGGCCGAACGGAACTTGTATTGCTGAGTCAGAAGGTCTTCCCACGTGTGCGTCGCTGCGGGTCGGGCCCTTGAAACTGGTGATCCAGAACCGTGTACTTCCGCCGCCTTCGTGCCGTTCCGCGATCTAATCCCCACCCCCTCACCGGATGGAGCGGACAGCAGAATCCGATCACTTCACCAACGTGACCTTCTGCACAGCCTCCCCCTCCGCCGTAACCATCAGCACGTGATAGACCCCCGAAGCCACGCGGCGCCCAGAGTCATCCTCTCCATCCCACACGACCTCCCAGATCCCGGCATCCCTCTCCCCATCCACGAGTGTCCGCACACTCCTCCCACGTATGTCGTAGACGCGAACCCTCACCCGGCCGGGCCGAGTGGTCTCATACTTCAGACTCGTCCGCGGATTGAACGGATTGGGCGCGGCCGGATACAACCGCATCGCCAGTTCTCGCGCGGTCGGGGGGGCGTCGACACCGAATGCGCCCACCGGGAAGGACACCGTACGCATCCCGGCAAAGGTCATGTCCACCCTCTCACCCGTCGGTAAACCCAGTTGCGGCTGCAACGGGACGATCTCGATCCAGCGAACGGGCGCCAGCATCCTGCGATTCGCCGCCCCGACAGGATCGTTCACCTGGGTGGGCACATCGAAGTCCGACCTGACGCCACCCGGGATCATGAGTGTGCGTACCGGCCAGCGTTCGAGTTCAGCGACCTGCGCCGCGGTTCCTGAGTACTCCCAAATCTGCTGACCCTGATCGAAACCGCGCACGCTCCACGACGACGCACCCACGCCGGTGAGATCCATGTCCATCGCGACCGGCGCCCCGTTTCGCAGGCTCACTGTGAGTTCTCCGGCTCCTCCACCACTCATCAGCATTTCCACCACGGCATCGGGCTCGTCGGTCAGGATCGGGCCCGGGAACTTAAGTTCGACCGCACCACCGACCGTCGAGTCGATCACGATCATTCCCGGCAATCCCCACTGCTGGACCACGGCTTCGAGTCGGCTCTGCCCGTTGCGGAACCACACGTTGCCAGCACTCTCGTAGAAGTTGCCGAATCGCATCAACGCAGGTGAACCCATCGAGATTGTCGGCAGACCCTCCCCGAGGATATCGGCCCGCCAGAACAGGCCCGTCGGATCCGACCCTCCGGTTTCGGAGAACAGGAACATCTCGTCGACACTGTGGTTCTGGCCATCGATGGTCATGATCACCGGCTGCGCCCATTCCTGGAAGAGCACCACCTCACCCTGGAAACGTCCGACGGCTGCCCTCAACGGCACACCCTCGGGCAAAAAATAAGAGGCGTTGAATCCAGGCTGTTCGAGGACGAGGTTTCCGCTCTCGAACAACCTCAATGTCATCGTGGGCGAATTCAGCCCGGGCATCGAGGCGGTGTGACTCCAGACTCCACCTCCGGTGACCGAAGACAGGGTCACCACGGGCTGGTTGTCCATACCGATGAAGTCGAGATCGAGCGTGGCACCGTCGGCCATGCTGGCTATGGGGAGCGACGAACGGAAGCCCAACGAAACCCCATCCACCCCCGTCGGCAGACTCCGCGCAGCCCCGCCAAACATCCCGTACCCGGTGAAATCGATCGACATCCCCCCGGGCCCCGGGGTCAGAAAGCTGAGATCGAGTTGGTCGGCGACGATGTTGACCCCCGCGTCGCCGAGCTTGTCGACCACGAACCCGGCCCACAGGTCACCCGGGAACATGTTCACAACGGCACACTCGACGCTCTTGAAAGGAACGCGGAGCAGGTTGCCGGTCGTGTCCGGTACCCACCCTGGGGTCAGGGAGCTGCCGAAACTGCTCGTGGAAACCGGCTCGGGACAAAGGGCAAGACCCTGGACCGGCGCAGTCAGGCGTACGCTCGGGTAGTGGAAGAGCACCTGGTCAGGCCCGACAAGTGTGGACACTGCAATTCGAAATTCCCCCGGTCCGACTTCTGAGTCGCCGATGACCATCGGGATATCTGCAACCTGTAATCCCATGTCGAGCGCCGGATTGAGCAAACCGGGAATCGCAAACTCGAAGCCCTTGGGCAGGCCGCTGAGACCCTTGGCGATCACGTAGAGCGGAAACGTGTCCCCGGGGGCAATGACCCGTGCGGACTCCGTGCCGGCCACGTCGAAATACACACCGATGGTTCCCTGCGGGGTCTCCAGAACCGGAGGCACCGGGCAGGACACCGCAGCGTTGATCGCGACTCCAAGCAAGCCCTCGTCCGCGGCATCGATGTCCCCGTCAAAATCCAGATCGGAGCGCGTCCAGCGGTTGCCGGTGTCTTGGAACCTCTCCAGATCATAAGCGAACCGCACGTAATCGAGGACGTCAGTACGTTTATCCTTCGTGAGGTCGGTGCTGCGCACCGTCAGATTGAGCGCATCTGGTGCACCCAACCCGTTGAGGATGGGCAACCCGTCGACTCGCACCTCGAACACGAACGCCTGTCCGCCTGCCGCCGGGGGCATGCTGAACGTCGTCATCCCTACTGCATCGGTGGGGGCATCGGCAAAGCCACTACCGAGACACCAGACGAGTGCGGTGTCGGGTCTCGAGTGCAACGTGATCCGCGAAGGTGAAACCCCGGAAACCGGCCTGAAATCAGCATCGGAGATCTGCACCGTGATCGTGGCACCCACACTCGCCAGAGACGGCCCGGTGCCGTCCGGGTTCGCAATGACCTGTCCACCCGAATTGACGCTCACGCTGCTGTTAGCCAGGTCTGGCGGCCCGCCAGCCACGGGGATAGAAACGCGTCGGCGCCAGACCCCACGTCCATAGGTCGCCGCGATCAGCCAGTACTCCCCGGGACTCTCACCGGTCGGGACAAAGGTCATGTCGCGCATCCGCAGGCTCATCGGCAACCCGCTGTTCCACGAGAACCAGGAGAAGCCCCCGTTGGGTGACCATTGCACGCCGGTTGTCGTCGACAGCCAGATCTCGTCGGGATTCAACGGGTGAACGGCAACGTCTGTGGGCACCAATCCGCGCACGTCATCACTGATCGGAATCCATGTCAGTCCGGCATCCGCAGTCCGGTATACGATGTCGCCGCCTGACCCTACCCTGACGAGGATCGCGTACGCTGTGCCGGCGATATACGGGTGGGCCACGATCTTGCGGACCAAGCCCGCCCCCATGCCAGCCCCGTCACGGGCAACCCAGCTCGTGCCGTCATAGAACTTGATGCGGTCCCCGACGACATTCGTGTTCATGGCTGCCCACACGCGGCCAGAGAACCCGGACTCAATCCCGAGCTCGAGAACATCGTCGCTGAACGGCGCCGGAGTGAGCTTCGACCAACGTGTACTCAAACCGGTGAGGTAATAGACGTTCTGTTCCGCGTGCGTGTAGACACGATTCTGACCTGCAGCCGTGCGGATGCGCGGATACCAGGTGCCATTGTCGTCAATGCCGTCCTCGACAACACTGAAGTTCGCGAAGTAATCCGTGCTCCGGAGGCGTTTCCAGGCCTTGGCACCGGAATACACACCCTCACCCCACAGCGAAGTCGAACACTCGCCGGGGACGATCAGGGCGCCACCACCATCGCCCTCTCTCACAACTTCCCAGCCCGAGATTCCATTCGTGGCAGGTACGCCGTTGTCCTGAGTCCCGCCGATCATGATGCCCGGGTTATCCGGGCAAACCGAGACCGTCCAGTACTGCGTGATCGGCAGGTCATTGGCCGTGGAAGTGTAGATCTTCCCCCGGTCGGTGGAGTAGAATACACCGCCATCACTGCCATTCCAGACTTCTGTGCCGTCCTCGTTCCATGCGATGCGATGATTGTCCGCGTGGTATTCCTTTGCCTCGGTCCAGTTCGCCCCTGCGTCATCGGTCCACCACTGGTTCACACCCGCGATGATCACGTAGTCCGGATCGGTCGGGTGAATGCTTACGACCTGGTCGTAAGTCGCCTGACCGTCATTAAAGTCTTCGGGCAGAGCGATCGCCGTCCAGGTTGCGCCGGCATCGGTCGAGCGAAGCAGAACGTCGAGGAGCGGCCCATCGTCCGTGGCCTCCTCGGTGGCCGCCAGGATCCACACGTTGTCAGGCTGGGTCGCACAGAGTGCAATGCTGGTCCGGCGCAGTTCGGCCGCAGGCATCAACTCCGCGATCGGGATGGGGGTCCAGAGCCCACCCGAGTTCGTCGTCTTATAGACACCATCGGCATTGAACGCCGCATAGAGCAATCCGGGTGTAGTCTGATCGACGGCAATCGACGTGCAGCGCCCGACCTTGGTCTGCACAAAGCTCACGCCGTCGTCGAGCGAGACATAGTGGCCATCTACCGAAGAGGTGTGTACTTCACGCGCAGGCCACTCGGCAAAGACGACGTCGAAGTAGGCCGCCGCGGTGATCCCGCCGGACGGGAACCAGTCGACACCACGATTAGTGGTGTACTGCATTCCGATTCCGGCGAATACCCCGGGCTCGCCCGTCCCCAGGACGATGTGGTCATTATTGGTCGGATGCGTCGCGAATGCGCCAGCAAAGGGGCTGACGTTGTCGGTCAGCGGTACGGCGGTACCGCCCACATACTCCCACAATCCACCGGACGCGCTGCCGACCCGCAGCCCCGACGACTCCCGATACTCAAGGTCGCGAACACGGCCAGTGTAGCGCCGCGAGGTCCCGCGAACCGGCGGGCCATCCGGCCCGACGAATTCCCAGGGCCCGGTAACTCGCCGCCGGGCGATACCGTTGGGCGGCTGGTACTCGTCCTCATGCGACATCTGCGCCTGCCAGGCCAGGATGTCTTTGTTGATGTCCGTGGGAAGCACCACACCCTGGGGATAGTGCGTCAATGAAAGCTCCCAGTTCTGGACTTCCGCACCTTTCTGCGGGCGCGCGCCACTAACTGGATCCGGTTGCACCGACGGGGCGGGCGCTTGCGGCCAGGAAATTATCAGCAGGGCAGATACAATGAGCAGGCCTGCAGCCATAATTCGGCGCATGGGAGAGTCCTTCAATAGTTGGCCCCAGAGGCAGGCACTACGCTTGACGCTAGTGCAATGGAGATCCGGAACGCACGGTTCAGGTCGAGAAACGCTCACCCTCAATCATAGCGCAATCCATGTAGTTGTGAACAGGCCTTACTCGCACAGTGCCCACAAACTCGAATGAGCCTCAAGATGCAGCAGCGGAGCAGAGCCATTTTCACGCTGCTGAATTCCAATGACTGCCGGTGACTGCCAATAACTGCCAATAACTGCCGGTGACGAGCAAATCATAACACGTGCAATTGCAATCGACTTCGGGCACGGAGCGTCCATGTGAATTCGGTGGACCAATACAATGAAGGACACACACGACGAAACACACCAGCCTGTCCAGGCACCCTTCACCGCGACGAGACTGATTATACGGAGAACACGTCACGAGTACCTGATGTAACTGCACGTCCTCGCGGGAATCAGGTGTGATGCTCCACCGACTTCAGTTGCCTTGTTTGAGCCACAACACCGCGATTTCGAACGGCTGCCGTCAGGCGGTAATGGAGCAGTTACTATCCGGGCTCGATGGGCATCTAGTGGTTCTCCTTCGTGCCAGAGGGGACTGAGTCTGTAACTCCATCCACACCCTCCAGCCCCGCTTTCGCCAACCCCTCCATCAAATGATCCACTAGGGCGGGCGTCAGCGCGTGCCGCTCGATCAGCTCCTGGCGCAGTTCGCCGACAGGCCGGCCCCACCATTCGTGCAAATCGTCGAGTGCGGGTGCGGCATCCTTCCGACGACCAAGCTGGCCACAGGCTGCGGCGATGAACATTGGACCGCGAAAATCTTCGGCCATCTCAAGGGTCTCCGAAATGTCCAGTGCCTGCTCGTAGCGGCCGTGGTGATAGTCATCGTAGAACAGACCCATCCGGATCCAGCCCGGCGGATACGGATTGATCACGATCGCCTTCTCGATCATCGGCACGCCGTGCTCAAAATCCTCCAGCTGGCATAGATAGGTACCCAACAGGAGCAGCCACAGTGCATCGTTCGGGCTGAGCTCGACCGTCCGGTAGGCCTCGCTCTTGGCGCGTTCATAGTCCCCACGAAACATGAGCGTCAGCGCGAGTGCCCCATGCGTCACGGGGTTTGAGGTATCCAGCTGTACAGCCGCCTCGCAGTGCTCCAGCGCCCGGTCCAGGGCGTTGTATTCGTCTGCACGTTCGTTCCAGCGATGGTGGTACTCGTCCGCGTACAGGTAACCCAGCCAGGCCCGTGCCTCGGCATAGTCCGGATCGGTCTGGACCACACGCTCCAGACATTCACGCGCCGCCAGATGCTTGGCTGCGCGGTGGTACTGCAGGTATTCGTACGCGCGCAGGACGCAATCGTAGCTATCCAGACTGGCCGGAGGCTTGCGACGCGCCCCGGACAGTTCGGCCCGGTTCATGGCCCCATAAGTTCCAGCGATCTCATTGACCACGCTCAGAACCAGCTCATCCTGCAGTTCAAACAGATCGAGCATCGTGAGGTCGCGCTCGTAGTTCGTACCCCATACCAGTTGGCCATCGCGGGTATCGGACAGCTGGACGCTAATCCGGATTCGCTGCCCCGCCCTGCGCACACTGCCCTGCAACAGGTAGCGCGATCCCAGCGAGGCGCCGACCTCGCGAACGTCAATATCGCTGCTCTTGAACCTAATTGTCGAGTTGTGAGCGATCACGGTCAGCTCGCGAAAGCGAGCCAGCTCGGTGATGATGTCCTCGGTAAGCCCGGTGCTGAAGTACTCCTGCGCGGGATCACCGCTGGCATTCGTAAACGGCAGAACAGCGACCGACGGCCCTCTCGACAGGGGCTCAACGTGGCCACCCGCAGTCGTGGTCGAGGGGTTTGCCTCTGACCCGGTCCGGGTTCTCATCTCGTTCACGGCCAGCACCGCGACCAGCACCAGACCCATCGCGACCAGCACCAGACCCATCGCGACCAGCCCCCGCAACCATCGCGGCTTCGAACCGGCGGAAACCGCGGGACGTGTCGATACACTCCGATCACCCGACGAGTCTCGCCGTAATCGCTTGAGATCGCTGCACAGGTCGGCCGCGCTCTGGTAGCGCAGACCGGGATCTTTCTCGAGTGCCTTGTTGATGATGCGCTCGAGTTCGGTCGGCACCGCCGCATTGAGAATCACCGGCGCCGTCGGTGCCTGGTTCAGAATCGCATCGAATACGGCTGCGGAAGTATCGCCTGCGAATGCGCGACGGGCCGTGATCATCTCGTAGAGGACTACGCCGAGCGAGAAGATGTCCGTCCTCGTATCGAGCTCCTTGCCCAGTGCCTGCTCAGGCGACATGTAGGACACCGTGCCGACCACTGCACCCGGAGTGGTCAGGTGCATCGCAGTACGAGTCGGATCATTGGGACTGGGCTCAGGCCCCGGATCGGCTACGAGTTTGGCCAGGCCGAAGTCCAGCATCTTGGCGCGCAACGTATCGGACGCATCTCCGACCACGAACATATTCGCGGTCTTGATATCGCGGTGAATGATTCCCTTGGCATGCGCGGCGGCGAGGGCCCCAGCGATCTGGATCGCAAACTCGATCGCAGCCTCGACCTCCATCTGTTTGCCGCCGATGTGCTCCTGCAGCGTTCGGCCCTCCAGCAACTCCATGACGATAAAACGCCGGCCCTCCCATTCACCGATGTCGTAGATCGAACAGATATTGGGATGGTTGAGTGACGAGGCCGCACGCGCCTCCCGCAGGTGGCGATCCACGGCCTGCGCATCCTGTGCTCGTCCTTCCGGGACAAACTTCAGCGCGACCTGGCGGCGCAGCCGGGTATCCTCGGCCCTCCAGACCACGCCCATCCCGCCCTCACCGATCTTCTCGATCAGGCGATAATGGAGTAACTGTTGTCCGGACTCGATGGGCATTCGGGCCTCTTCCTCCACCGAAATCGGATGCGAGTCAACTTCGCAGGCGGACTGAAACCTGTACTGACCGAGGGCTTGAGCATTCTAGGCGCCCGGTCTGAAGCAGTCAATTCTCTGAACTGTCCATTCCATGAGCAGGTCACCCCCGTCAAGCGGGCTTCTCCCCGATCTGCAACTCCAGGCTTGCTAGTCGCTCCGGATGCTCGAACTAATCCTGCACCTGATCCGGGAACCGCTTCGCTCCCGCGCATCGTTGATCCTCGAATACGTCGCCCCCGTCATCCGCTCCAGACCCTCAGCCCAGGTGAACAATCGGAGCCACCTTTCGGTGACCCCTACAATTGGTACGCCAATCGTGTCTCTCCTCTATCAGATTCAGCCTCGACAAGCAGCGTCACCCGCGATTCCCGGAGGCTCCATGAATGGTCAATTCAACGCCGGATGGACTAATAGAGGGTAGGCACGACTTCACTGAACTCAGCGAAAATGCGACTTCAGCTTGCCCCATGATTCGTTTCTGGCGGCGACGATGCAGTCTTCGTCGTCGATCGTGAGCGGACCGATTGCGTTCCAGCTAGCTGGCTCCGCATCGCAGCAGATCAGCAAAGCCGTGGCGTCACCGCTGACGTAGGCGTCGGCTCCGTCCGGGGCTGCGTTGTTCAGAATTGTCGACTCGGTGGCCTCGAGCGATGCGCCGAAACCCAGGGATACGCCGCCGGCTGATTGGGCGGCGGCGTTGTCGACGACCTCGCAGTTCTCCAAGACCGCGTGGCCGTGGTTGGCCACCACAAGCCCGCCTCCGAAGATCCCGGCCGAGTTGCGACGGATCACGCAGTCGCGCAACGTGGCCGTGGCACCGGATCCGTACACCTCTACACCACCGCCGGACTCGATTACTTCGTTGTCTTCCACGGTGCAGCGCTCGATCAGGGCGTGCCCAGACCCGGCCCAGGTCATCCCACCGCCCACCATGCATCGACTCGCATTACGGAACACACAGTCACGCACGACTGGGTCGCCCGCGTTTCCCAGGAACAACCCAGACGATTCAGTGCTCGAGTTTGTGTCGAAGACGCAGCCCTCGATCACCGGAGCCCCTGTGCCGGTGAAGAATGCACCGGCACCAATGGCCGTCTCGTTCGCTGTGAAGATGCAATTCGCGATAGTGGGCGAGCCGCCGTCGACCATCAAGCCGGCTCCCCATGAGTTGTGAGGCGTCTCGCCCCAGGCCGGTAGCCCGTTGCTGAGGGTCAGCGCCTCGATGCGCGTGCCAGTGTCCAGCTCGGCGCCGTAGATGCAGCGTCCCAGTCGCTCGCTGTCGATCACTACGTCGGCAGGGTCGCCCGTGGCCCCACGCAGCACCACGCCCGAGGGCAGCACGAGATCGTGCTCGCGGTACAAACCGGCGGCTACCACAACCACGTCACCAGCGACCGAGGCAATGAGAGCAGAGGCAATGTCGGCGTGGTCAGCCGGCACGTTGAGGACGTCGGCAACAGCGGGGTTGGCTGGCAAGAAGAGCATGGCGGCATTGGCCAGCAGGAACAAGGCGGCGGCGAGGCGCATGGCATACTTCCTGGTTGGTCAGGTGTGGTGATTCTGGAATGATACCACTGTTTCTGCCGCCTGGTACATCCTCCTGCGCCGCTCCTGAGCTCTGGTGAGTGGGCACGAAGCTGCCGAAGGAATTCGGCGGACCGATACTCCCAGAATGAAGGAGCTGATCTGCCTCAAGGGCTCAAGAACGAGATGACCCCAGTAACGTGCGGAGTTGCCGGATGTGTTCAGGCCGCGTGCCGCAACATCCGGCAACTCCGCACG
>Ga0164313_10005316_pt1 | contig 11401 bp, 13 predicted proteins | sample GuaBasSedimGuay4_FD_113735 | JGI IMG/M metagenome (GOLD analysis project Ga0164313, IMG submission 113735) | Subseafloor sediment microbial communities from Guaymas Basin, Gulf of California, Mexico - Guay4, Core 4569-4, 0-3 cm | ecosystem: Environmental > Aquatic > Marine > Hydrothermal vents...
GTAACAAAAAAAGCTGTTGTCCCAGTGATAATACGGCTTCCATGGAGTCGAAGTGTGGAATGGATAAAGACAAAATGAGCAGCACAATGGGGAAATCTAATAATCAAATGATGGGAATGGATCATGGAAAAATGGAAAATTCAATTGTGCGTGAAGGTGTAATTGATGTTGAAGCAATTGATACTAACAAAGACGGAAAGGTATTTCAAGATGCAATGGATTGGAATGTAATTTCTGATGAAGCTGGCAAGTGTCCGTTGTGTGGGATGACCTTGAAGGAAGTTACAATAGATGATGCAAAGAAAAATTTGAATAAAAATAATTTCGAAGTAAAATCATAATAACAGTTAATAACCTTGCAAACGTAATTGCTGAGTTCGGCAAAACGGGAACAAGGGGTGATGGCTGGGTTTTCGTTTCAAAAATTGAAAAATCCATCCGTATTAAAACGGGTGAAATTAACATAATAAAAGGAGCTATAAGTATGAAAAACATAATAAAAGTAACAACTCTTGTAGTAGCAGTAACATTTTTATCAGCAATGGTCTTATCAGCACAGGAACATAATCACACACATAAGTCTGAGAAAAAGGAAAATAGCCATGAAATGAAGGACAATGGTCAAATGATGGATCACGGCAAAATGATGGATAAAAACAAGGATGGTAAAGTATTTCAATGCGGAATGCATCCTGACCAAATTTCTGATAATCCAGGCGAATGCTCTAAATGCGGAATGAAATTATCTGAAGTATCTGCTACCGATGCAAACAATAAATTGATGAAAAGTCATGACATGAAAGAAGGTCATATTGTTCATAAAGGTGTAATTGATGTTGCAAAAATTGACATGAACAAAGACGGAAAAGTTTATCAAGATATGATGGATTGGAACGTTATCTCAGATAAACCAGGTGACTGCCCTTTATGTGGAATGAAGTTGAAGGAAGTTACTCTTGCTCAAGCAAAGAAAAATCTAGAGAAAAATGGTTTTAAAACCAAATAGATTTATCTTCATTTTAATGAACGCCGCCCAATAAGGGCGGCAATATTAAAATTTAAGAGAGGTATTAAGTGATTTGTAAAGAATGTGGTTTTCAAAATAAGCTGCGTAAAGGAAATGCTAAATATTGCACTAATTGTGGCACTCCTTTGTACGAACAAAAAACAATTAAAAAGCATAGCGTAAGAAATCTGAACAAGAGACGATCAAGATCTCGAAAGTCTATGAACATACTAGCTTCACAGAACTCTTTCTCGGTAAAAAAATTATGGTATAGTGCTGCATTGGTAATCGGAGCGTTTCTAATTTACACTATATCGGTTTCAAATTCTCATAAGACAAGTTTGAGGAATCAAAATATTGTAGAAAGAAAAAGTCAAAATCTTATGCTTGAAGCTAAAGTGTTTGATATAGCTTCAAAATTTGCTTGTGCTTGCGGTGGTTGTGATGAAGATCCTTTGGATAAGTGTAAATGTGATTTTGCTGATGAGGAAAGAGAGTTCATTCGTACAAACTTGGAGAACCTAAATTCAGATGATGCTACTATAGAAGCTGTGAATAAAAAATATGGCGGACTGAAAAAGAGTTAGAGAACTAACAGATTGTCACTTTTAGGAATTGAAACACACTAGATAGTAGATGCTTAAGATTAAGCAAAAAACAAAATAATATATTTAAAATAAATTAAGGAGTACAATAATGGAAACATTAAAAAATAAAATGAGACTGGTTACTGCAGTATTAACTGTAATGTTATTTGGAATAACTAGCATTTATGCACAGCATGGAAACATGAATCAAAATATGCAAAATGGAATGCAGGACGGTATGCAAAACAACATGCAGAATATGATGCAGAGAAATATGCAGAATATGCAGCAAATGAATGAGCATATGAACCAGATGAATACACGAATGCAGGATATGATGCAGGGAATGAATCAGAATATGCAGATGAACCAAGAGCATAGCATGCAGAGTAACCAACAGCATATGATGAACAATCAACAGAATATGAACGGGAATCAGCAGAACATGATGCAGGGTGATCAACAACATATGATGAATGGCAATAATGACCAGATGATGAACCACCAGCAAAATATGATGCAGAATATGGAAGAGATGTCTAAGAACATGGACGGAATGCTTAACCAGATGAATTCCATGATGCACAATGAAGGTATGATGCAAGATGCGGAGATGATGAAGAACATGAACGAGATGATGGGTGACATGGATAATATGATGAATAACTATGACAAAATGCTGCAGAATTTTGAGAACAAGAACCAAAACATTAAAACGAATAAGTAAGAAGTGATGAAAAAAAACAATCTCATAAAATTAATATTTATCGCTATCACTACTATATCTATTAGCACTTCTGCTCAAAGCAAGTGGTATGCAAACACATCATTACAAATGGTTGGTTCCGATTTTCAAGATGGAACAAGCCATAATTCAGTTTTCTTATATAGTGGTTTAAGGTACTATACTCAAGAATATTTCCTGAGTATGAGTATCCCAATTGTTTTTGGAAGTGGAAATACATTTACTCAGCTTGGAAATTCTTACATACCAAATAATGGGATGAACAATGGTGATGACCATATGGGAGGTTCAGATGGTATGAGTTCAATCTCTGTTGGTATCGGCGATCTATACTTGAATGGAAGTTATAGTGTAATTAAAGAAACTAAGACTCTTCCAAATTTTTCAGTTGATGGATATGTTAAATTTCCAACAGCAACACCCAGCTTAGGTATTGGCACTGGTGAATTCGATTCACAAATAGCTTTGGGTGTTAGGAAGTTCATTGATCAGTTCTCATTTTTTGGACAGTTTGGATATCTATTTCTTGGAGATGTTGAGGGAGCTAAAACAATTGATCCATATACAATAAGCTTAGGCGTTGGTTATGCATTCGGTTATGGGAAGCACTCAATTTTATTGGCTTATGATTCTTATACCACCATAGTTCAAGGTTCAGCATCTCCTCAGCAAGTAGCACTGGGCTATAACTATATGATAAATTATGGATTATATTTTACAGCAATCGTTTCAAAAGGGCTGAATAGTTCAACTTCGAACTATACGGTTTCTGGGGGATTAAATTTTGAACTATAAAAAAGAGGTTAATTATGTTAAAAATAAACATCAAATTAGTATTTACTATACTAATAGTAGCGTCTGTGCTTTATGCACATGAAGGACATAAGAAGAAAAAAGTAGAGGTGAAACCGGACACACTTACAATAGTGGATGGTGATACTATTGCAATAAACGGAATGCCAACAAATAAATTTATGGCAGATCATCATGCTGAGGCAAATGGTGGACATATGCAAGAAGTAAATGATGAAGCGGCTGAGGAAGAAGAAGTGAAAGAAGTAACACTCGGAGCAGCGTTCGAACATATTCATAACAAAGTTATACATTTCCCTATTGCTCTAACTGTTATTGGACTATTGCTAATGGTACTTGGTTATAAGGATAATAAGTATTGGGGCGCACTAAAAATTATTATTCCTACCGCAGCATTATTTACCATAGTAGTGGTATTTAGCGGACTGAATCAAGCAGAGCCGTTTGAAGGGACAGCAGCTTACTCGTTAGTTGAAACACATGAACTGCTCGGGTACGGAGTGCTGGCTTCGCTGATTTTATGGTCGGTTGCCTTATATGTGGAACAATTAAAAAAGTATGCTTGGGTATTTGCTGGGTTAACTTTTCTTTTGGTTTCTGCTGCCGGATTATACGGCGGTGTTATTGCACATTAAGTATGTTATGAAAAATTATATAAAATATATAGCTCTTTTTTCTATCCCCATTAATTTTATTTGGGAAATGGTGCAAATGCCTTTGTATAAAGACATGCCATGGGATTTATATACAGCTCTTTTTTGTTTGGCAGCCAGTGTTGGAGATGCAGCTATGATATTAATAATATTTTTTGCCGTTATTCTTTTGGTAAAAAATAAGAACTGGTTACTAAACTTAACTTTACAGAATATTTTTCTTACACTAATTGTAGGATTTATTATTGCATTATTGGTTGAACAGTATGCACTAAATAATGACATGTGGAGATATGGGGAAATAATGCCCAGAATACCTTTATGGGATATAGGTATTTCGCCAATCTTACAAATGCTGATATTACCATTAGTTATTTTCAGATTAACGAAATATGAAATGAAAAAAAAATCAAGGAGTAAATCATGATGAACGGAATGTTTGGCGGCGGAATGTGGTTTAGTTGGTTGTTTTGGATCATATTGATTGTAGTGATTGTCTGGGCAATTATACAGTTCACTAATAGAAATCAACCGATGAATTTCACTAATAGTGTTAATAACGAAACGTCATTAGATATCTTAAAAAAGAGATATGCAAAGGGAGAAATTACGAAGGAAGAATTTGAACAGATGAAAGAGGATTTGATATAAAACTTGTTGAGTATTATTCTTTTATATCTACATAAATTACTTTATGGAGGAAGCTATGTTACAATTTATAGTTATAGTAATGTTTTTTATTATATCTACATTAGGTATGTGGGCAGCGCTAAGGTTCAGTAAATTCAAAGGTGAATCGGATGAGCAATGCGAAAATCCGGAAGAGTGTATTTTAAGAAAACTTGGTCTGTCAAAGCTACACTGCGATTCGTAAATAAAATATAAACAATTATATGAATTGAGAGGAATGATAAAATGAATAATCATAAAGAACACAATCACGATCAAATGAGTAGCCATGAACATGGTCATTCATCTGAGCATCAGAACCATGATCATAAAGACCATGAGCACAAAAGTCATGAACATCAACATCATGACAATTCGGAACAACATAGTAGCAAAGAGCACCAGCATCACGAAGGTGGTTCGCACGATGAGCATAAGGGACATGCTTCTCACCATCAGCATATGATCGCTGATTACCGAAAGCGTTTTTGGATCTCACTTGGAGTTACAGTTCCAATACTTCTTCTATCTCCACTTATTCAAGAATTTTTAGGATTAGGAGCAGCGCTACAATTTACCGGAGATAAATATCTAGCGTTCATACTCTCATCTTTTGTCTTCTTTTATGGAGGCTATCCTTTTCTTAAAGGAATGGTTGATGAAATAAAGAAGAAAATGCCGGGAATGATGACCTTGATTTCTGTGGCTATCAGTGTTGCATATTTTTATAGTTCAGTTGTCGTTTTCGGACTTGAAGGAAAAGTATTCTTCTGGGAGCTAGCAACATTGATTGATATTATGCTTGTTGGTCACTGGATAGAGATGAAATCTGTCATGGGTGCTTCAAAAGCTTTGGAGGAACTAGCAAAACTAATGCCGTCGGATGCACATTTATTGAATGACGATAATAGCATTATTGAAGTTCCACTATCACAATTAAAATCTGGTGATAAAGTCTTGGTAAAACCCGGCGAGAAAATTCCGGCTGACGGTGTCGCAATTAAAGGGGAAAGTTCTGTTAATGAATCGATGCTAACCGGTGAATCAAAACCGGTTACCAAAAGAACCGGCGATAAAGTTATTGGCGGAGGTATTAATGGCGAAGGTTCATTAGTTATTCAAGTTGAAAGGACCGGAAAAGATTCGTTTCTCTCCCAAGTAATTGACTTGGTTAAAGAGGCTCAAGAAAGTAAATCAAAAACTCAAGACCTGGCAAACCGTGCAGCCTTTTGGCTTACTATTATTGCAATTGCCGGCGGTGCCATAACAATGTTCATTTGGCTTGCAATAATGAATCAGGATCTAGCTTTCGCACTTGAAAGAACTGTTACGGTAATGGTGATCACTTGCCCTCATGCTTTAGGACTAGCAGTACCGTTAGTTGTTGCTGTATCAACAGCAATTTCTGCTCAGAAAGGATTGTTAATTAGAAATCGTGCAGCGTTTGAACAAGCCAGGAAACTAAATGCAATTATCTTTGATAAAACTGGAACACTGACAAAAGGTGAATTCGGCGTTACGGATATTATCTCTTTCGATAACAATTATACTCAAGATGATGTGCTCCATTTTGCAGCTTCTGTTGAGAGAAACAGTGAGCACCCAATTGCACAAGGTATCTACAAGAGTACAGAGAATATTTCTGAAGCAATTGAGTTCAAAGCTATTCCAGGTAAAGGAGCTAAAGCAATTGTCGAAGGAAAGAATGTTGGTGTATTCAGCCCGGGTTATCTGCGTGAAAACAACATTATATTAAATGATGAAAGAATAGAAAAATTATCAGGTCAAGGGAAGACAGTAGTATTTGTGCTTATTGATGAGAAACTAATTGGTGCAATTGCCTTAGCTGATATTATCAGAGAAGAATCAAAGAAAGCAATTGCGGAGTTTAAGAAACTTGGCATTAAAACAATTATGCTAACCGGTGACAATGAAAAAGTTGCAAAGTACGTTGCTGATGAACTAGGTCTCGATAGATATATTGCTGAAGTATTGCCAGATGGAAAAGCTAAGACAGTTAAAGAAATTCAAAGCGAGGGATTTGTTGTTGCAATGACCGGCGATGGCGTGAACGATGCACCAGCATTGGCTCAAGCAGATGTTGGTATTGCTATCGGTGCCGGAACAGATGTGGCAGTTGAAACAGCAGATATTGTACTTGTAAAAAGTAATCCGCTGGATGTTCTTTCAATAATAAAACTTGCTAAAGCAACTTATAAGAAAATGGTTCAAAATCTTATTTGGGCAACCGGATATAACTTTTTTGCTATTCCACTTGCTGCTGGTGCACTTTACAGTTGGGGAATATTACTTACCCCTGCTGCTGGCGCGGCTTTAATGTCATTAAGTACAGTTATCGTAGCGATCAATGCAAAGATGCTGAAGATCGATAAATAAAAATTGAAGTATATAAACAATATATCTTTGAAAGGATATCAGAATGAAACGAAGAGAGTTTTTAATAAAAACAGCATTAACAGGTGCGTTCCTTGCTGCACCAAAAATATATCCAGCAAGTAAGGAGAATAAGAATGTTTTCGGCAGCAACCCTTTACGCTTTCCCCCAGAATTACAAGTAGGGGAGTCACTGATCTTTAAATCAGCTAATGTTGAAATTTGGCCGGGTACTACAACTCAAATAGTTGGGCTGAACAATAGTTATCCCGGACCAACAATTAGAGTACAAAGAGGAACAGATTTTTCAGTGCTTTTTGAAAATCAGCATTCTGTTGAATCAACCATACATTGGCACGGATTGTTAGTTCCCGAATTAATGGATGGGCAGCCGAAAGATGCTGTGCTTCCAGGAACAAGCTATAGATATTCATTCCCAGTATTTCAGAGAGCTGGAACATATTTTTACCATTCACATGCTCATCATTTCACTGCCGAGCAAGTTTATATGGGGCACGCTGGATTTTTTATAATTGAAGATGAAGTAGAAAGCCAATTGGGATTACCAGCTGGTGAGTTTGATATTCCGCTTCTTATCCAGGACAGACATTCTTCAAATCAGCCGCAATTTCAATATTCACCAAATTTAATGGATGCAATGCAAGGTTATATTGGTGATTTGCCGTTGATAAACGGTACGCCAGACGCTTATTTCGAAGTTCAAAAAACACTTTATAGATTTAGAATAGTAAATGGATCAAATGCAAAGATGTACAAATTAGCCCTTTCTGATAATTCTAAATTTTGGGTTATTGGTACCGATGGTGGCCTAAAAGATGAAGCAGTTGAAGTAAATGAGGTATTCCTCTCTCCAGGCGAGCGAGTAGAGATACTCTATGATTTTTCTGCTATTAATGTTGGTGAATCGATAAACCTTGTGTCGCTTCCTTTCAGCGGTTTTGGTAATCAAGGAACGCAAATGGATCTTTTGAAGTTTAATGTTGTTGGAAATGGATCTTCTGGTGGAACAATCCCTCAGAACTTACCAGCAATAGACTATTATGATATCAATTCTGCAGAGAGAACGAGAACTTTTAAATTAAGTCATGATATGACAAGTGGACCTGGTATGCATAGGATCAATGATATGACTTACGACATAGATCGTATTGATGAAAATATACCTATCAATGAATTAGAAGAATGGAAGTTTGCGAATGTTACAAATAACATACATCCGATGCATGTTCATGGAGTAATGTTCCAAGTGTATGCAAGAAACGGAGTAACAACACTTCATCCCAAGGATAAAGGTTGGAAAGATACTGTGCTTGTTGATGCTTACGAAACTGTTCAAGTTTTGGTTAAGTTCACTGATTATTCCGGCAGGTATCTAATACATTGTCATAATCTTGAGCATGAAGATGATGGAATGATGCTGAATTTGGAAATTGATCCAGCTACATCTGTTGAAGAGGAAAGTGCTTCACCGGAAAGTTTTGTGCTACATCAAAATTATCCGAATCCATTTAACCCAAGTACAATAATAAAATATTCTGTTCCAGATGTAGGTACGAGGCATGCCTCGTCAGTACAATTAAAAGTTTACGACATACTTGGTAAAGAAGTTGCAACGCTTGTTAACAAACAGCAGGCTCCGGGTAATTATTCTGTTGTATTCAATGGGTTCAGTTTACCAAGTGGTTTGTATATGTACAAACTTCAAGCAGGAAATTTTAGTGCAGTGAAAAAAATGATGCTGCTCAAATAGTCTGCAGCAAAAGTGTTTTATTAATAATAGAAATGAGTTAGTATAAATGAGAAAAATAATAATTGTGTTTCTGGCAATAATGATTCAACAGACATTTGCTCAGGAACAAACACTAATATCTTCCAGTGAATATTCAAGCGGTGGATTTGGTGGACCTGTTCTAAAATACACAACGCTTAACGATCAAGGCAGCATGCTTATTGGCGGAAGGGGAGGCTGGATCATAAATCACTCACTCATTTTGGGTGGAGGTATTTATGGACTTGCAACAAATGTTACAGTTGATGTTATTGACGGTGATATGATATACCCTGACGCTGATAAGCTGCATTTAATGTATGGCGGTTTTGAGTTTGAATATATTTTCTCTCCATTGAATGTATTTCATATTTCCCTGTATGCACTACTTGGTGCAGGAAATGCTTTTTATCTAAATGTATTCGAAGAGAATCATAATATGGGAAAAACATTTTTCGTTGCGGAACCGGCAATTAATTTTGAGGTTAATGTCACAAACTATTTTCATCTTGCAGCTGGTGTTTCATACAGATATACGAATGGTGCGAATTATCAAGCAATTTCTGATCCAAACGTTTCTGGCTTTAATGGAATGTTGACATTTAAATTTGGAAAATTTTAATTTAATTACCACTACATTTGAAATATGATAATAATTTGTAATACAGAAATTAAAAGAAATAGTGTATGGATGTTAATGAAGAACTAGATTACAAAGAACACTGGAACAAGGTTTATTCTAAAAGTGAAATTAGTACACTTGGCTGGCACGAGGAATCACCAAAACCGTCATTTGATATGATCCAGAAATGTGATCTGAAAAAAGATGCATTTATTTTGGATGTTGGTTCCGGTGCAACAACCTTAGTTGAAAAGCTGTTAAGAGAATGTTATAATAATGTGGTTGCAACTGATATTAGTAAAGTTGCTCTAACAATAGCGCAGAAAAATCTTAAAAAAGAAGAAGCTAAATTGGTTAAATGGATCGTTGACGATATTACTGATCCAAAATATTTAACTGAAATAGGAAACATAGATCTATGGCATGATAGGACAGTTCTCCATTTTCTAACAGAAGAAAAACAAAGAGAAGGATATCTTAAAACGCTTAATCAACTTATTAAAATTGGCGGATATGTCATCATTGCTGTGTTCTCTCTCGAAGGAGCTAAGAAATGCAGTGGGCTTGATGTTGTAAATTACGATCATAAAATGATAGCTCAATTTTTGGGCAGTGAATTTGAATTAATAGAGCACTTCCCATATCTATATATTCAACCATCGGGCGGGGAAAGGCCATACACATATACTTTGTTTAGAAGAAAGTTAAGTTAGATTGGAAATAATTCTTTAAGTTATTTATTAATTTGTATAGCACCATACAATTTTTCCCAAAAAAACAAATTAGTTTTCATTGTAAGAAAAAAATAGTGAATAATGAAAAACAGAAAACATATTATAATTATCGGAGCCGGGTTTGGCGGATTATATTCTGCAAAAGAATTGCTGATGGGAAGCAATAACTATAAGATCACAATTATTGACACCAGAAACTTCCACCTATTTCAGCCGCTTCTTTATCAAGTTGCTACGGCGCAGCTTTCGCCTGAAGATATTGCTTATCCAATAAGAGCAATATTTGAGGGAAATAAAAACATCACCGTTCTTAAAGAGAAAGTAAGCTCCGTGGAATTGGACAATAAGTGCATAGAAGTTGAATGCGGCAAACTCTATTATGATAAACTTATTATTTCGGTTGGAGTAACTCCCGACTATTTTGGAAATGACAATTGGAGGAAGATCGCTCCGTCGTTAAAAACTTTGGAAGACGCTCTTAAGATCAGAAGAAGAATACTAAATGTCTTTGAACGTGCTGAATCGGAAATGCTTCATCCTTGTGAAGAAAATCCTTTGAACTTTGTTATAATCGGCGGCGGCCCTACTGGTATTGAGCTTTCGGGTGCTTTGGCTGAATTAAGTAAATACACTCTAAAGAATGAGTTCAGAAGGATCAAACCAGAGAGAGCAAAGATCTACTTAATTGAAGCTGGTAAAAATATTCTACCTGGTTTCCCTGACAAACTTATTAATGCGGCTGAAAAATCTTTAGAAAAACTTGATGTTACGATAAAGACAAATTCTTTAGTAACCAGCATTGAGCAGGATAGAGTAGAGATCAAAACAAACGGTTCCTCTGGCTTTATAGAAAGCAAAGTTGTTTTATGGGCTGCCGGAGTTAAAGCACATTTTGGAAATAGTATTTTATCATCCAATGAAGATGTTGAGTTCGATAAAAAGGGGAGAGTTTTAGTTAATGAAGATCTAACTATTTCAAATTTTAAAGATGCTTATGTCATAGGAGATTTTGCAAGTATTGCTGATGAAAATAATAAGCAATTACCAGGAACGGCACCAGTCGCAATGCAGCAGGGAATTTATGTAGGAAAAAACATTAAGGGTAAATCATCCTCCAAGTTCACGTATTTTAACAAAGGGAGTCTAGCTGTTATTGGAAGAAATGCTGCAGTAGCAGATTTCGGATCATTTCAAATAAGCGGATTCTTTGCGTGGGTGGTATGGGTGTTTGTTCATATCGGTTATTTAGTTGGATTTAATAATAGGATATTAGTTCTAATAAAATGGGCTTGGAATTATTTTATAAAAAAATCAACTGCAAGAATTATTTATCGAAGTAATAATAGTAGTTAAAGTCCTAAAAAATTACATTTCATAGTCATATTATTA
>Ga0164313_10005317_pt1 | contig 11398 bp, 9 predicted proteins | sample GuaBasSedimGuay4_FD_113735 | JGI IMG/M metagenome (GOLD analysis project Ga0164313, IMG submission 113735) | Subseafloor sediment microbial communities from Guaymas Basin, Gulf of California, Mexico - Guay4, Core 4569-4, 0-3 cm | ecosystem: Environmental > Aquatic > Marine > Hydrothermal vents >...
CTACTGCGTACTGCCTACTGCGTACTGCCTACTGCGTACTGCCTACTGCCTACTGCCTACTGCCTACTGCCTACTGCCTACTGCGTACTGCCTGCTGTCTTCCAGCTTCAATATTCGCTATTTTAATGTAAACAACGTAATCTATCGGGAATGTTCCGCAAAATTTTTCTATTTTTGATACAATTTAAAACATTTCTAAATAGCCTGTCATGGAAATGAATGAAGTTTTAGATCGCTTGCCGAGGCATCTGCTCGACCTTGTCATCGATCAACCTTACAATGAATATACAGCGCAGGATCATGCCCTGTGGCGTTATGTGATGCGGCAGAATGTACGTTTCCTGGGGAAGATGGCCCATGGCTCCTATACTGATGGATTGAGGCAGACCGGGATCAGTATCGACCGTATACCGCACATGTATGGCATGAACCGTATTCTGAAGGAGATCGGATGGGCAGCTGTAGCCGTTGACGGCTTCATTCCTCCGGCGGCATTCATGGAATTCCAGGCTTATAAAGTGCTGGTGATCGCGGCCGACATCAGGCCCATTGGTCAGATCGAGTACACCCCGGCCCCGGACATCATACACGAAGCAGCCGGGCACGCACCCATCATTGCCGACCCTGAGTACGCCGAATACCTCAGGCTTTTCGGGGAGATAGGGAGCAAGGCGTTTTCCTCAGCGGCCAACTACAGACTGTATGAGGCCATCAGGCACCTTTCCATTCTTAAGACCGACCCCTATACCCCTAAGGATAAGATCATTGACGCAGAGAAGAAACTGAGTGAAAAAGAAAAAGAACTCGGCGAATTATCAGAAATGTCGCTGATCAGGAACCTTCACTGGTGGACCGTTGAATATGGTTTGATCGGTGAGTTGAAAAACCCAAAGATCTATGGTGCCGGACTCTTATCATCCATTGGAGAAAGTCAGCACGCAATGGGAGATAAGGTTAAAAAGATCCCTTACGATATCCATGCAAAGGATTTTGCTTTCGACATCACAAACATGCAGCCCCAACTTTTTGTGACGCCGGACTTCCCCCATCTGACTGCAGTGCTCAGAGAATTTGAGAAAAGCATGGCCCTCAAACGCGGCGGATTATATGGAATTAATCAGGCTATCGCATCCGAAAGTGATGCCACCTGCGTTTACAGTTCCGGACTCGAAGTATCGGGGATATTTACAAAGGTGATCGAAGAAAATGGTCAGCCGGTATACCTTCAGACGAATGGCCCCAGCACCTTGAATTTCAAAAACAAACAGCTGCGTGGCCATGGAAAAGAACAGCATCCTCATGGCTATGGATCTCCCATAGGAATGATCAAGGGTGTTTCCGTTCCTCCTGAGAAACTAACTGAAAGCAAACTATCCGAGCACGGGATTGAAAAGGGCAAGGCATGTAAGATCGAATTTGAATCGGGCATTTGCCTTGAGGGCGTACTTTTCAGCAGCGTCGTTGAGAAAAACAATTTATTGCTGCTTTCCTTCAGCGAGTGCACAGTCAGGTATCGCGACCAGTTACTCTTCGAACCCGGATGGGGCGTTTATGACATGGCCATCGGGGCGGAGATCGTATCCTGCTTCAGTGGACCATCCGATCCTGATGCTTATGGGCTCAGGTTCCCGGTGCCCCATGAAAAAACCCATAAGATCATTCATGATGAAGACAGTCTGAAGCTTTTCAGGATGTATCAGGAAGTCAGGGATGTGCGGGAAGCAAACAGCGCCGACACTGATTTCGATTGTATTATAGAAACGCTGATCACTGATTATCCTGATGACTGGCTCCTGACTATTGAAGTTCTTGAATTTGCCAGGAAAACAGGGAATGTGGAATTGAAAAATATGGCAGGCTCTTACCTGACAGAGATCATAAAGAATTATCCTGAATATACCCGGCTCATCGAGCAGGGCAAAGACCTTTAAAACTGCTTTTTCAGATCGAAGATGGCGGGGCCGAAAGCCTCACAATAGTGATCGCCTCCCATTCTACCCACTAATCGTATCTTATTTGGATCGATAAAGCCTTTCTCGTCCAGTACACTGTCATCGACATGCATCATCATTATCTCACAGATGACAAGATTGCCGGCACCACCCTGATCACCGGTTTCTATTACCTGCCGCACCTTGCACTCGAATTGCACAGGTGATTCCTTCACCCTGAATGGCTTCACTTTGACAGAAGGTACCATTGTCAGACCTGTTTCGAGAAATTCATTGACCCCATGTGGAAATTCAGTACTGCTGAGATTAGCGAGTTCAACGATTTCCCTGGTCACCACGTTGATGACCACCTCCGGCACCTTTTTCACATTCTCGTATGTATCCTTGGTAGTGTTGTCCCTGCCCCTGCGTGATGGGGAAAAAATCAGGGTAGTGGGGTTAACCCCAAAAGCATTGAAGAAGCTAAAAGGGGAAAGGTTGGGATTTCCACGTTTATCCAATGTACTTGCCAGGGCAATGGGCCTGGGAGAAACAGCAGCAGTTACGATGCGCTGACGTTCGGGGATGCTTAATTCAGCCGGATCTATTTTCATACGCTCTTATTTATTCTCTATTGCAGGCAGGATGGTGGTCTGTACTTCACCAAATCCGATCCTGACCAGGTTATTTTTGGCATATCCCCTCATGATCACTTTATCATGATCGGCGATAAATTTACGTTCACTGCCATCTTTCAGTTTGAGGGGTTTCGTTCCCTTCCACGAAAGTTCAAGCATGGAACCATATGAATCCGGAGTGGGTCCGCTTATGGTGCCGCTGCCATACATATCGCCAGGCTTGATATTGCATCCGTTTACCGTTTGATGGGCCAGTTGCTGAGCCATATTCCAATACATATATTTAAAATTGGAACGGCATATCAGGTTTTCTTCACCTCCCCCGGGTTGCAGAATAACTTCGAGATTGATATCGAAGCTCTTCTTTCCGAAAAACTGAAGATAAGGGAGCACCGGAGGATCCTGTTTCGGGCCTTCTACCCTGAAATTTTCCAGGGCTTCAAGGGTCACGATCCATGGAGAGATGACAGAACCGAAATTTTTTCCAAGGAATGGGCCCAGGGGCACATATTCCCACTTCTGTATATCCCTGGCCGACAAGTCATTAAATAGAACCATGCCAAAAATATAATTCTCAGCATCTTCTACTGTTATACTGCTTCCCAGTGCAGTACTTTCAGATGTTATAAAAGCCATCTCAAGTTCAAAGTCTAGCAGTCTGCTCGGCCCGAATGATGGACTATCTGCATCGTCAGCTTTGGTTTGTCCCATCGGTCTGTGAATGTCTGTTTCACTCACAACAATTGATGAGCTCCTGCCATGGTATCCTACAGGAATATGTTTCCAGTTGGGTAGCAAAGCATTGTCGGGGTCCCTGAACATTACACCAACATTCGTAGCATGTTCAATACTGGAGTAGAAGTCTGTATAATCACCTACCGACACCGGTAACAGCATCTCTACAGCCCCAATATCATAGAGTGCCATCTTACGGGCCTCTGTATTTTCCTTCAAATCGTCACAACTCTGGCTGAATAACTCAGCTATTCTATTCCGTACGCGGGTCGTTATTTCTTTACCCAGCGCAACAAAATCATTCAGTACAGGCGCAAAAAACACGCTGCGATCGCCAATCCCAAGATTATCGAAGTAGCCAAATTCCGCAAGAGCCGAAAGGTCGATCACCGTATTGCCAATACGCGTGGCTGCAGTTCCTTCTTTCTTTTTTGTACGGAAAATCCCGAAAGGTATGTTTTGAATAGGAAAATCTGAATTCTCAGGCACCTCCACCCATGATTTCAAATGTATATCATTGGCCTCAATCATATTAATTTTGAATTTTTAATTCTTAATTTTCAATTTACTTCTGATTTCTGACTTCAAACTTCAAAGTTCAGACTTCTACAATGTGCCTCTGCGTTCCTGTTCTCTTTCGATAGATTCAAACAGGGCTTTAAAATTCCCTTTACCAAATGATTTAGCTCCTTTACGCTGTATGATCTCGTAAAAAACTGTTGGTCGGTCTTCTACTGGTTTGGTAAAGATCTGCAGGAGGTAGCCTTCATCATCCCTGTCGATAAGGATACCCAGCTTCTGCAGCTCTTTCAGCTGCTCATCGATATGCCCAACCCTGTCGAGGACTGTTTCATAATATGTGTCAGGCACAAAAAGGAACTCCACGCCCCTTCTTTTCAGCTCACTGACGGTATAAATAATATCGTCGGTAGCCATGGCGACATGTTGTACTCCTGCACCGCGATAAAAATTAATGTACTCCTCTATCTGTGACATCTTTTTTCCTTTGGCCGGCTCATTGATAGGGAATTTGATCCTGCCATTATCGTTTGACATCACCTTACTCATCAAGGCTGTATACTCAGTTGAAATGTCAGTATCATCGAAGGAGATCAGCTGTTTAAAGCCCATCACCTCAATGTAAAATTTCGCCCATACATCCATCTCGCCCCAGCCAACATTGCCTACCATATGATCAACATACTTCAATCCAAGGGATTCAGGTTTGTAATCCGGTTCCCATTTTACAAAACCGGGCAGGAATGTCCCTTTATAATTTTTCCTTTCAACAAAAACGTGAACTGTTTCGCCATAGGTATGTATTCCAGCCGTGACTACTTCACCATGCTCATCTTTTTTGGTGACAGGCTCGAAGTATGACTTCGCTCCGCGTTGGGTAGTTTCTTTCCACGACTTTGCAGCATCATCTACCCAGAGCGCCACTACCTTAACACCGTCACCGTGTTCTTTTACATGATCGGCAATGCTCGACTCCGGTTTTAAGGCTGTAGTAAAGATGAAGCGGATCTTATCCTGCTCCAACACGTATGATGTCTTCTCCTTGTCGCCCGTTTCGAGTCCGCTATACGCTAGTGGCTGAAATCCAAATGCACTCTGATAATAATAGGCTACCTGCTTGGCATTGCCTACATAAAATTCAACAAAATCGGTACCATTGATCGGTAAAAAATCTTCACTCATTGTATTCTGATTTTAATTGTTCTTAATCGTTGAGCCAGCTCAGGTAATAGTCCTGATCCTCTATATTAAGGGCAGCCTTGGTGATCTTCAACGGTTTGAAGGTATCGATCATCACGGCCAGCTCATTGGTTTCTTTTTTTCCTATGCTTTTTTCTACAGCACCCGGATGGGGTCCATGCGGTAAGCCTGTGGGATGCAAAGTCAGCTGTCCACGTTCAACATGCTTACGGCTCATAAACTCACCGTCGACATAGTACAGCACTTCATCCGAATCCACATTGCTGTGGTGATATGGTGCAGGGATAGCTTCGGGATGGTAATCATACAGCCTGGGCACGAAGGCGCAGGTCACGTAGTTACGGCCCTCAAAGGTTTGATGTACAGTTGGTGGCTGGTGTACCCTTCCTGTGATGGGTTCAAAGTCATGGATCGACAATGCATATGGGTAGTGATAGCCATCCCAGCCGACCAGGTCGAAGGGGTGTGTTGCATAGTGATAGGGAAACATCATATGGTCACGTTTGATGTAGACCAGGAAGTCGCCCTCCTCATCGTGAGTTTCCAGCGTCCGGGGAACCCTGATGTCTCTTTCATAAAAGGGTGAATGCTCCAGCAACTGCCCATTATTGCTCATATACCTCTTTGGGAAGCGGATGGGTGAATAGGATTCCATGATCAGCAGCCTGTTGGCTGAAGTCTTGAAATGAAGCTGGTAGATCACAGCACGTGGAACGATAAGGTGGTCGCCGGGCTTAAAATCCAGCAGACCGTACATGGTCTTTAATACACCTTCTCCTTCATGTACAAAGATCATCTCATCAGCACCGGAATTCTTAAAAAAGTATGTTGTCATGGATTCCTGTGGTGCAGCAAGTATGATAGCCACGTCATTATTAAACATGACCGTCTTGCGGCTTTTCAGGTAATCCTTTTCAGGTTTCACAGCAAAACCCTGGAAGCTCCTGTGCTGCATATTATGCTCGATAGCAGCCTCTGGCGCAACTGAATAGGGCTCGCCTATCGATTTCACCAGTGTTGGGGGATAGTGATGGTACACCAGGGAATAGTCGTCGGAAAATCCTTCGGTAGAAACCACTTGTTCGGCATACAGTCCTCCGTCAGCTTTCCTGAACTGTGTATGTCTTTTGTGTGGGATATCTCCCAGGCGATGATAGAAAGGCATTGATCCGGGTATTTATATTGATTAATATTCTTTCCGTTAAGAATAACGGAACTGAAAATTAAACATTTTTCCACACTTTTTGTTCAGATATTTACGAAATGAACACTTACATCAATTTCATCTAACATGAATAAGCTCCTTTTTACCCCATTTAAGCTAGGGAACCTCCAACTTCCCAACCGTATAATAATGGCTCCCTTAACACGCTCCAGGGCAACAATAAACAGTATCCCTACCCCTATCATGGCTGAGTATTACCGTCAGCGTGCCAGCGCCGGCCTGATCATTTCTGAGGCCACCAACATTTCCCGTCAGGGAACGGGATATCCATTTACCCCCGGCATATATACTGAAGAGCAGATCAAAGCATGGAGACCTGTTACTGAGGCAGTCCACCATGCCGGAGGAAGGATCTTCATGCAGCTATGGCATGTAGGAAGGCATTCCCACCCCTGGTACCAGGAAAATGGAAAAGCACCGGTCTCTGCCTCTGCCATCAGGGATATGGGTACAGTTAAAACTCCCGAAGGGGTAAAGCAAACTGTTGAGCCTCGCAGCCTTGAAATAAATGAGATTAAAGGCATTGTGATGCAATACGGACAGGCTGCCTCTAATGCTATCGAAGCAGGATTTGACGGTGTTGAGATACATGGAGCAAATGGCTACCTGATAGATCAATTTATACAGGATGGAGTAAATAAGCGGACAGATGAATATGGGGGCGCAATAGAACAGCGTTCACGATTCCTCTTTGAAGTGACAGAAGAGGTGATAGGGAGAATTGGAGCGGAACGAACAGGCTTGCGTTTATCGCCCAGTGGTATAACCCTGGATGCATCAGATTCTGACCCGGTAAATACCTTTTCATTTATTATTAATCGTCTGAATGAGCATCCCCCGGCCTATTTGCACATCATGGAACCCTATATGGATGTAAGCCATCTGCCTGATTATCTCCAGGACGGTGAGGTCACATCTTATTACAGGAAGATATATAAAGGGGTATTGATGACAAACGGCAAATTTGATGCTGCGAGTGGCGACAAAATCATTCGTGAAGGACAAGCAGACCTCATCGCCTACGGCAAGCCCTTTATCTCAAATCCGGATTTAGTGAAAAAATATAACGATGGTACATCCATCACTCCGTGGAATACAGAGACATTTTATACTCAGGGGGAAGAGGGGTATAGTGATTACGAATAACGAATAACGAGAAACGAAAAACGAGAAACGAAAAACGAAGTGACAAAAAGCTCCAAGCCTCAAACCTCTACTCTATCCCTGCGAAGTGCTTCATGAACTGAACGCGTTCAAATGCAGCAGGATTCTCAACTTCCTTGATGCTCATCTTACCTACAAAGTCATCCAGGCTTTCAAAATTATGCTTATCCATCCAGGCTTCAAGATCTTTAAGCATGCCTCCAATCTCTCCGAAACCCTTCTTATAGAGTACTGAAGTGATCTGTACGGCTTTGGCACCTGCAAGCAATTGCTTGATCACAGCAGATCCATCGTGTATGCCGGTGGAGGCAGCAACATCACAGTGGAGCCTGCTTGAAAGCATGGCTACCCAGCGCAGCGAGGTGGCCAGTTCCTCCGGATGACTGAATACGTTGGTGGCGGTAACTTTGAAATTATCGATATCGATATCGGGTGAGAAGAACCTGTTAAAAAGCACCATTCCTTTAATGCCCGTCCATGACAGTTTCAGTGCCATATTCGCCATTCCTGAGAAATATGAGCTGATCTTAATCGCAACAGGAATAGTCACCTCTTTTTTAACCTTTTCGATAATGTCGAAATATACCGCTTCGTTCTGTGCAGCATCCCTTTTAGGGTCAGATGGGAGGATGAAGATATTCAACTCAAGGCCATCGGCACCGGCTTCCTGCATCTTGTTTGCGAAAGAGATCCAATCAGCAGATGATATACAGTTGATGCTTGCAATCACAGGAATATCAACAGCTTCCTTGGCACCTTTGATAAGCTTCAGGTAAACATCGATATCATTATCGCGTGTGTAATTGCTGATATAATCATCTGCCTCAGGATAACCGAAAGTATCACCCTGGTTGTGCATGGTCTTGTTGATCATGTGATTGATCTGCTCTTCGAACAAAGACTTCAGCACCACGGCGGCGGCACCATTCTTTTCTATCTCTATGATGTTCTCAACAGAGTTTGTCAGGCCGGAGCTTCCGACAATGATGGGGTTCTTAAGGTTGAATCCCATGTAGGAGGTTGATAAATTTGCCATTAGATCTCTTTCAGTTAAACGTTAAGATGGACAAATTTATACAATTATTTGGGTTCTCAAAGGATGTTAATAGTGAATTTTTAGCTCTTTGAACAGGCCATCATCATTCAGCACCTCCATGGCTTTGGAAAAGCCATCATCAAGTTCAGTAAACACTTCATATGTAGCCGACACATCCCAGAGGTTCCTGGCCATCCAGGATTTGATCTGTGTCCTGAGGAATTCACCGGATTTCTCATACCCCTTCTCATCATAAGGAACGTCCATATCCTCCGCAAAGGCAAAGAAGTTCTTCATGAAAGCTTCATCAAGCTTAAATCCTTCGATATAATCTTTCACATCGGGATATTTGGCCAGGATCTCTACCCTGTGGTCATTCACGTATTGAACGGTAAACTGGTTGAGAACACCCTTGCGCCTCAGGTCGGTATAATAATCCGATATCCATGTTGAATCCCATGGGATGAAGATGTCGGGCATGATGCCACCTCCACCATAGACAACACGATTGGCAGGGGTAAAATATTTAAGGGAATCAGGGAAACTGATGCTGTCGGGATTCACAAGTTCTCCATGTTTCATACTGTTGTAAACATCCATATAATATTCTTCCAGACCATTATCATATGGCTTCTGGATGTATCTTCCTGTAGGAGTCATGTACCTGGCAGTGGTCAGGCGAATCAGGGAACCATCCGGCAGTGGGAAGGGACGCTGCACCAGGCCTTTGCCAAATGAACGCCTTCCGATCAACAATCCACGGTCCCAGTCCTGTACGGCACCGGCAACGATCTCGCTGGCAGAGGCCGAACCCTCATCGATCAGCACAACAAGTTTTCCTTTTGTGAAGCTTCCACCGGGACTGGCCCAGAATTTCTGCTCAGGTGATTTCAGACCTTCTGTATATACTATCAGGCTGCCGCCTGCAAGAAACTGGTCAGACAGGTCTACAGCTGTTCCCAGGTATCCGCCCGAATTGCCTCTCAGGTCGAGGATAAGATTCTGCATCCCCTGTGCTTTCAGCTCAGCCACTGACTCGCGAAATTCGTCAATCGAAGTACGGGAGAATCGGTTCAGTTTGATATAGCCCACCTCGGGTGAGGCCATAAAGGTTGCATCAATGCTATTAATAGGGATCTTATCTCTTACAATAGTGTAGTTGATCAGGTCTTCCCTGCCGTTGCGGTAAATGCTAACATCCACTTCCGTCCCCTTTTTACCGCGGAGGCGATCCATCACATACTGATTATTTAACTTATCACCATATGAAGTGGTATCATTTATCTTGATAATCTTATCTCCTGCCATAATACCCAGTTTGTCGGAAGGACCACCGGGTATGGGTGCGATCACCAGGATGGTATCCTTAAAGATCTGGAAAGTGATGCCAATACCCTCAAAGCTTCCTCTCAGCGGTTCTTCCATACGCTCAACTTCTTTCTTAGGAATAAAAGATGAGTGTGGATCAAGCTCTTTCAGTGTCTCCACAATGGCATTATCGACAAGCTCATCCATTTGCACCGAGTCGATATAGGCATAATCGATCAGCTGATAAAGTGCAATGAGCTTCTGTATGTTATCCTTCACTTCCTGGTTCTGGGCCATGGTACTATTCGAAAACGAAAATGCGAATATCAGAGCAAGAACGAAAGTCAAGGGAAAATTCAATTTATTAAGCATAGGAAGGATGTTTAAGTAAAATAGAGTCATTTCGACCGGAAGGGAGAAATCCGTTTTCAATACTTATTAGATTTCTCGTATCACTTCGTTTACTCGAAATGACCATTATTCAATAATTTGTTAATACTATCGGTCAAAAGTAATCAAAAATTGAGCCGTCGTTCCCCGGGCGGGGCCAGGAGAGTGTTAAAAAACGTTAAGCGGGAAAGAGAGAGACCTGGCAGGTCGGGGACCTGCCAGGTCTCTGGCTTAGCGGGTTACTATGATCTTTTCCCTGTCAAGTACAACACCCTCCAGGGAATAAGTCAGGATATAGCTTCCTGCCGTAAGGCCTGTTATGTCAAGGCTATACTCAGCCTTGTTTCTTAGGGTTTTAATTTGCATCAGTTCTTGTCCGTAAATGTCAAATAAGCAGATATCTCCATTGGTTTCGTCAGTTCTCAGCTTGATGTTTAGAATACTGGTGGCGGGGTTTGGATATATCTGAAAATAGTTAGTGGCAATCTGCTGCTCGGGTACAGAGACGATCAGTCCGCAGGGGGCTTCACGGCAGTAATAGTACAGGAAAGTAATCTGGACATATTTTTCATTGGATTCCTTAATAGGCGTGAACATAGGTTCAAATAGCCCATAATATGAGCCAAGACCTTCGTAATAAGGTTCAGCCCCCCATGCAATAAACATTCGAGTAGTAAAACCGACATGAGTCCAGGGTTGAATAGTATCGATGAAGTGAGTGGTAAAATCAAGCAATAAACAAAAATCTACAGTGTCTCCCGGACTAACGGAAAAATCAAACATCAAAAACTCCACATCTTCCGGACAGAAATTAGTACCCGGTGGATTTCGATCTATCGCGTAAACTTTTTTCTGAATTGTATCATCTCTGATAAAACCTCTTAATTCGTATTCTCCATTCGGTTCAAAAGGAGGAGGATCTTGTGTTACTACTAATGGACGATACCATACCTTTTTATATAATTTACCATCGATGATTGTATCGCCTTCCGCAAAATACTCCCAGAGACCATCCACAGGCCAGATTGTACTCATCTTATCGAATGCAACAATCCACTGCGCCCCATCAACAGCTATTGGGATATAGTCGTCCTGGGCTTTTGACAGCAGAGGAAATTGAATTATCAGGATCAATGCATAGAGGTAATTTCGTTTTAGAGTCCTCATGTTTATTGGTTTATTGGATGCACAACAAAAATAATCAATAATGAAGGTAAAACCAAACAAGACCTGGCAGGTCCCCGACCTGCCA
>Ga0164313_10005318_pt1 | contig 11398 bp, 11 predicted proteins | sample GuaBasSedimGuay4_FD_113735 | JGI IMG/M metagenome (GOLD analysis project Ga0164313, IMG submission 113735) | Subseafloor sediment microbial communities from Guaymas Basin, Gulf of California, Mexico - Guay4, Core 4569-4, 0-3 cm | ecosystem: Environmental > Aquatic > Marine > Hydrothermal vents...
CGCAGGGTCCGATGTCGCCCCCATCGGCGCTTTTATTAACATATTTTTCCAGTCACGCTGCTCCGGGCGGAAGGTCACACAGGGGCTCAATATCTGCACCATTGAGAAACCCGGATGTTTAATCGCTTCCATCAGAACTCTGGCTGTTCCATTCGAGTCTGAACTGGAGGTACGTGCGATAAAGTTGGCACCGGATGCCAGCGCAACTACCAATGGCTGGAACGGATTGATGCCGGTCCCACCGGGCGTCAACTTGCCCTTTTCCCACAGCGGGTCGGTGGTCGGTGATGCCTGTCCCTTGGTCATGCCATATACCTGGTTGTCCATCACGATGTAAGTCATGTTGGGATTACGTCTGCAGGTATGCAGAAAATGATTGCCGCCAATGGAAAAGCCGTCACCATCGCCGCCGGTCGCGATCACAGTCAGTTCCGGTCGTGCAACTTTCAAACCTGTGGCCAATGCCAGTGCACGGCCATGTACACCGTGGAAGCCATAGGTCCTGAGATAGGTCGGCATTCTTGAAGAACAACCGATACCGGAAATAATGGCCGCATTTTCCGGTTGAATCTGCAAACCCGAAAGGGCCTTGGTGATTGAGCCCAAAACACCAAAATCACCACAACCCGGACACCAGACCGGTTTAACTTTGGATTTATATTCTTTGGGTTGCAACAGTGTGCATGCTGTATCGCTCATGATTGGTTCCCCCAGTCAGCCAGTTGCGCAATGATTTCACCCGGGCGAAACGGTAGTGGTCCCGGGCGGTTGAACAGCCTGATGTCTGCGGGCAAATCATAGGCAGCCCGCAGGTATCGATAAAACTGCTTCGAGTGGCTTTGCTCCACCACCAGCAGGCGTTTTACACCTTTGAGTGCCGCGGTCATGTCTGCAGGTCTCTCGGGGGACAGCAAACGGATAGCAATCAGGCGGGTATCCACACCCTGCTCCCGTAAACGTGACAGTGCCTCCCTGACCGGACCGGTCGTGGAACCCCAGGTGATGACGGCGGTTTCGCCACTGCCCTCAAGATCAGCCCAATGCTGGCCAAAATCAAAGTCGTTGATCTTGCGTTCGCGTTTTTCCAGCTGTGCAAAATGATCGTCGTGCAGGCTTGATGGCGCACCAGCCTCGTTATGCTCCAGTCCATCGGCAGTGTACTGGCCACCTGTCTGGCCTGGAATTGCCATGGGTGACACACCGGAATCCCCCACTGCGTAACGATAATAATCCCCTTCAAACTGCTCGGGCACCAGGCGCTTGGCAATAAAAGCAATATCGGCAGGCTGATTAATGATTGCCTTTGTCTGCCCCAATGACTGGTCTGACAATACAATGGCTGCGGTTTGCATTGCCTCGGCCAGATGCACCGCCCACTGGGTAGTGAAAATACAATCCGTTACCGAGGTCGGAGCTACCACCAGGTGTGGTGCATCACCGTGCAGACCGGCTGTCGCAATGTTCAGGTCTGACTGTTCACTCTTGGTCGCAATACCGGTCGACGGCCCACAACGCATGACATCCAGCACGACCACCGGCACTTCCGAACAAACCGCCAGGCCGATGGATTCAGTCATCAGGGCAAGACCCGGACCGGATGTGGCTGTTAATGAAGGCTTGCCACCAAAAGATGCACCGATGATCTGATTGATCGAGGCCAGTTCATCCTCGGCCTGCACCAATACTCCACCCACCCTGGGCAGGGCATCAGCCAGCCATTCCAATACCTCTGTCGCTGGCGTAATCGGGTAAGCCGCTACAAAGCGCACACCGCCCCTTACAGCACCCAGTCCGGCCGCCTCGTTGCCGGTAATGCTCCAGCGTTCCGTGGCTGATTCGGTATTGACCGGCGGGCCTTCAAAACGCGGCAGGTCATCAGCAGCGGCATAACCCAGTTGTACGCACTCCCAACTGGCCGCAAGCGCATCCGGACCTTTTGATTTAAGGAATTTTTCAAGAATCGGGTAAATAGAGGAGTCAGTCAAACCGATAACTTTCGCAACCGCACCCAGTGCAATCATATTGGGTCTGCCACCCTTAACGGTCTTTGTCAGTTGCTTCATCGGCAGGTCAAGCACCTGTGCCGGCGTTTCAGGCAAGGGCGTACTTCTTCGCCCGCCTTCGGCATCACTGATGATCAGGCTGTCTGAATTCAACGGGATTTCTGCAACAAACCTGCCAAAGCTACCGGGGTCTATTGCCAATACGAAGTCAAAGTTGTCATCCGGCGACTCAATGGGCTCACTTGACACACGCAACAATGCAGCGGCCTCACCGCCTCTTATCTGGGGGCCGGCGGAGCGCCCCATGAATCCGTACCAGCCGGCCTGTGCTGCAGCTTCCAGCAACATGCTGCCTGTGGTCATTACACCCGAGCCACCACTGCCGGTGAGTGCTATAGATAAGTTCTGACGAGTCATTGCGGCACCTCTCAATAGGATATGCATTATATTACCACTTAAAAAGCATATAACACTAGTTTTTTGTAATAAAGAGCAGTATAGTACATTTTATTAGGGTTTATACATTCAAATAAATACATTACCGGAAACATAACACATGTCTACAATCGCAGAACTTTCCTCGCAAACAGCACCTGAAACACTGATTGACCACAACCTGGTTGACGCACCCATGGATGCAGGTGTGTTATTTGAAATGAAACCCGCAAAGACACCTGACGGCAAAGAAGTTGCCGGCCTGTTCAACGCCTGGATCACATTAAATAACCCGACCCAGTTCAATTCCTATACAACGGAAATGGTAAAAAGCGTCATCCTGGCCTTTCGCGCGGCCTCGAATGCGCGTGATGTTGCTTGTGTCGTTTTCACCGGCGCCGGTGACCGGGCATTTTGCACCGGTGGCAACACCAAGGAATATGCAGAATATTACGCTGGCAACCCGCAGGAATATCGTCAGTACATGCGTCTGTTTAACGACATGGTCAGCGCGATCCTGACCTGTGATAAACCTGTCATCTGCCGGGTAAACGGCATGCGCATCGGCGGTGGCCAGGAAATCGGCATGGCCTGTGACTTCACTATTACCCATGATCTGGCCAACTTTGGTCAGGCGGGTCCCAAACATGGTTCTGCTGCCATCGGTGGCGCGACAGATTTTTTGCCTTTAATGATTGGTGCCGAACAGGCCATGGTTTCCGGCACCCTGTGTGAGCCCTTCTCTGCCCACAAGGCCTACCGTTTGGGTATTGCCTCTGGTATCGTGCCGGCACTGAAGGTGGATGGTGAGTTTGTTGCCAACCCCACGGTCGTCACCGAGCAGTTCCTGGATCAATACGGGCGCATTATTCACGGTGAATTCAAATCCGGTGCAGATTTTGCTGCCGGCAAAGCCGTCTTCAAAAGTGGCGTGGTTGATCTCAGCCTGCTGGATGAAGCGGTTGAAGCCATGTGTGCCAAGTTGCTGCTGACCTTCCCCGACTGTATGACCAAAAGCCTGGAAGAACTGCGTAAACCCAAGCTGGAATCCTGGAACCGCAACCATGAAGATTCGCGCGCATGGCTGGCATTAAACATGATGACCGAGGCACGCGCCGGCTTCCGCGCATTTAATGAAGGCACCCGTGAAACCGGTCGTGAGATAGATTTTGTAGAACTGCGCCAGGCACTCGCCAAAGGCACGCCGTGGACCAAAGAGGTCACCGAAAGCCTGATGCCGGCCAACAAAGCCTAACAATGTCTGATTCACCACTCAAAGTATGGCTCGACCGGGACGGAAGTCTTCTGAGGCTGCGTCTCGCCAACCCCAAGGCCAACCTGGTCGATGCGGCCATGATTTCAGAGCTGGACCAGGCGCTTGCCGAACAGGCAGGCAATGCAAATATCGCCTGTGTACTGCTGGATGCAGAAGGCCCCCACTTCAGCTTCGGAGCCAGTGTTGAAGAACACTTGCCGGAGCAATGTGCAGATATGCTCAGCAGCCTGCACGGACTGATTATCAGGATGCTTGAATACCCGGTGCCGATCCTGGCAGCAGTCCAGGGCCAGTGTCTGGGCGGCGGTCTCGAAGTAGTCTGTGGCGCCAGTCAGATTTTCGCCGCCAAGGATGCAAAATTCGGCCAGCCTGAAATAAACCTTGCCGTATTTGCACCTGCGGCCTCCTGCCTGCTTCCGGAACGGATCGGGCAGGCCAACGCCGAGGACCTGCTGTTCTCCGGTCGCAGTATTTCTGCCGAAGAGGCTTACCGGATGGGTCTGGCGCAACAGTTGAGCGAAGACCCGCAACAAGCCGCCCTTGACTGGTTTGATCAATATCTGGCCAGGCTAAGCGCCAGTTCTTTACGTTTCGCAGTGCGTGCGGCGCGCCTGCAAAGCCTGCAGCGGATCAAAGAAAAAATCGCACAGGTGGAAAAACTGTATATCGACGAATTAATGCAAACCCGCGACGCGCTGGAAGGACTGACAGCCTTCGTGGAAAAACGAAAAGCAAACTGGGAAAACAAATAGATCCCCGAGGAGTACTGATGTCTACCGCTGAAATCATTGCACGCTGCCAGGCCCTTTACGACGACCTGGACTTCACCAGCGCACGTGAATGGAAAAATGCCGATCCCAAACGTAAGGTTATCGGTTATATGCCGGTGTATGTACCACGGGAAATCATCCATGCTGCCGGCATGCTGCCACTGGGAATACTCGGCGGTGGTGACCAGATGGAAGTCATCCATGGCGATGCCTACTACCAGAGCTACATTTGTCGTATCCCGCGCTCGACCATCGAACTCGGCCTGACCAAAAAGCTGGATTTCGTTGACGGCATGCTGTTTCCCAGTATCTGCGATGTGATCCGCAATCTGTCCGGTATGTGGCAACTGATGTTCCCCGATACCTACGTGCGCTATTTTGATGTGCCTCAGAATTACACTGACAGCATCGGTGGCGAGTACTACATCGAAGAACTCAAGGAATTGATGGCCGGTCTTGAGAAACTCGGCGACATTACTATCACTGACGAAGCCCTGCGGGAATCGACTGCGTTATACAATGAAAACCGCCGCCTGATCAATGCCGTCTACGACTTCCGGGCAGCACAACCCTCAAAAGCACCGTCGGTCGAGGTTTACCTGCTGATGCGTGCCGGTATGGTGTTGCCGGTTGAAGAACACAATCAGGTTTTGAGTGACTACCTCGAGGCTGCTGCGCTGGAAGAACGTCCGGTCCGTGACAACTGCCGGATCGTTATCAACGGCGCATTCTGCGAGCAACCGCCGCTGAACCTGATTCGCTCAATTGAAATGGCCGGTTGCTACATTGTTGATGACGATTACATGCTGATCAATAAATGGCTACTGGAAGATGTTCCACTCGAAGGCGACCCGGTCAAGAACTTGTCGGATGCTTTCCTGCATTATTCTGCAGATACCGCAGCCAAGTATTGCGACCGCGCAGAAGACGTGGGCCAGTACCTGCTCTCAACCGTGAAAAAGACCGGCGCCGAGGGTGTGATCTTTACCGCACCCAGTTTCTGTGACCCGGCATTGCTGGAACGCCCGATGCTGCAGGACCGCATGGACGAACACAGCGTTCCGCATATCTCTTTCAAATACGCAGAAAACTCCGGCCAGATGCAACCCATCCGTGAACAGGCCGGTACTTTCGCCGATTCAATCAAACTCTGGAGCTAGTAAGGAACAAACGATGGCTATACCAACAGATACAGAAGTACTTAAAGATTCATCGATGCTGCTTCAGAAGCAGATGATTGCAGAAAACTATGATGAACTGACCAACACGGCAGAGACCGGCAAGAAAATCTCTTCGACCTTTGTGCCAGGTAATCTCAATGAGTTGGTGATGTGTTTCGACATGCTCAACAACCTGCCCGAGATCAATGCCATCAACAACGGTATGCGCAAAAAGAGCGGCATGATGGTCATGCAGGCGGAAAAGATGGGGCATTCAGAAGATGTGTGTACCTATGTAAAAGCCGATATCGGCTCGATGTCCAAGGGCAATATTGCACCGAACGGCAAGCCGATGCCAAACCCGGACCTGCTGTTGTTGTCATACACCGGTTGTTTCACTTTCATGAAGTGGTTCGAGTTGCTGCGGCACGAATATGGTTGTGAAACCGCGATGTTACACGTGCCCTACGAGGGTGACGGCATCATCACGCAAAACATGCGGGACTACGTGGTCAAGCAGATTAAGGAAGTCATCATTCCGGCGCTGGAGAAAGTCAGTGGTGTGAAGTTTGATATCGACCGCCTGCGTGAAAACCTGACCCATTCTGCCAAGGCTGAAGATGATTTTGTGTGGGTACTGGAAAGTGCCAAGAACAAGCCATCACCGATCGATGCCTATTTCGGCGGCGTGTATTACATCGGCCCCATATTTACAGCCTTCCGTGGCACCGACAAAGCCGTCAGTTATTACAAGATGCTGCGTTCGGAAATTGAGCAACGTATCGCCGAGGGCAAAGGCCCGATTACCCCCGAAGGCGACATGAAAGAAGAACGCTACCGCCTGGTGGTCGAGGGACCACCTAACTGGACCAACTTCCGTGAGTTCTGGAAGATGTTCTACGATGACGGTGCCGTCGTTGTTGCCAGTACCTACACCAAGGTCGGCGGTGTTTATGATCTCGGCTTCCGTCACGACCCTACCAACCCGATTGAAACCCTTGCCGACTACTGCCTGGGTTGTTACACCAATCGTAACCTGTCACAACGGGTCGACATGCTGGAGAAATACGTCAACGAATACCAGGCTGACGGCCTGCTGATCAACTCGATCAAGAGTTGCAACAGCTTCTCCGCAGGTCAGTTACTGATGATGCAGGAAGTAGAAAAACGGACCGGCAAGCCGGGCGCGTTTATTGAAACCGACCTGGTTGATCCACGTTATTTCTCAGCGGCCAACGTCAAAAACCGGCTGGAAAGTTACTTCCAGATGATCGAACAAAGGCGCCAGAGTGCGCGCTCTGCTGCATAAATTCGCATATTCAGGATAAAAATATGAAATGTTTTATTGGAATTGACCTCGGATCGACCACCACCAAGGCGGTCATGATGGATACCAACGGGGAAATACTGGGACGTGGCATTACCAACTCGCGTTCGAACTACGATACCGCAAGCCAGGTATCCAAGCAGGAAGCGGTTATCAGCGCCCGTCTTGAGCTTTGCCACCGGGCATTGAGTGCTATCCCTGAAATGAAAGAACTGGCTGATGATATGCTGGATGCGCTGGAACGAAACTTTCGTCTCGAGTTATTCCTCAATCAACTTGATGATCTGCAACAGACCTGCCTGCACAATGGCGCTGACCTGCGTCACGCGGACATTGGAGAGATGTTGGCGCAGGCACTGAATGAAACCTTTGAGCGCATGAAATCCGAGCTGTCAAAACTGTTTGCTCCGGGCGTCGAAAGAAAATCTGATTTTTTCCGTGACCTGGCGGGTTCGGTCTATATGACCCAGGCTGAAGCCGTTGCAGAAGAAATCGGTGTGCCATTCGATGTACTCATCAATATTTATGACAAGTCCATTATTGAAACGGAAAACCGGCCACCTGCCGAAGACCTCGTTGCTACCTTTTTACGGGCACTGGATCGCGTCATGGGCGAACATGACGATCTGCCAATCGAACCACAAGCCATCCGTGAACTGGTCCACACGACCATGGATATCGAACTGGAAGAGACTTACGTCGTCGGCACCGGTTATGGCCGGGTTCGCCTGCCCTTCCCGAAGGAGCACATCCGCTCGGAAATCCTTTGTCACGGATTGGGTGCCCACCTGATGTATCCGAAAACACGTACTGTTCTCGATATTGGCGGCCAGGACACCAAGGGTATCCAGATCGATGACAAAGGCATCGTGGTAAATTTCCAGATGAATGACCGTTGCGCCGCCGGTTGCGGCCGTTACCTCGGTTATATCGCAGATGAAATGAATATCGGCCTGCATGAACTGGGGCCCATTGCAATGAAGGCCACCAAGAACATTCGCATCAACTCAACCTGCACGGTTTTTGCCGGCGCTGAACTACGTGACCGTCTGGCCATGGGTGAGAAACGCGCAGATATCCTAGCTGGCTTACACCGGGCCATTGTTTTACGGGCCATTTCCATCATTTCACGCTCGGGTGGTGTGACCTCCGAGTTCACCTTTACCGGTGGTGTGGCCAAGAACGAGGCCGCGGTAAAAGAACTGAGAAAGCTGATCAAAGAAAACTATGGCGATGTGACCATCAACATCGACCCCGATTCAATTTACACAGGTGCACTGGGCGCGGCCGAATTCGCGCGCCGTGCCGTAGCTGCTTAAGAGAGAGAACCAGGTATGACTATTACAGCAGGAGTGGATCTCGGCACAGGAACGATCAAAACTGTTCTGTTCAGTGTTGAAGACGACAATATAGAATGGCTGGCGCGCCGCGCTGACCGCATACGCCAACGTGACCCTTTTGAGCTGGCAGAAAAAGGCTATGACAGCGTGCTGGCCGATGCCGGTTTAACACGCGATGAGGTTCAATACGTTGCCACCACCGGTGATGGTGAGACCATCCCCTTTCGGACAGGTCATTTCTATTCAATGACAACACACGCGCGTGGCGCTATCTACCTCGACCCGGAAGCCCGCTCAGTACTGGACATCGGTGCATTGCATGGCCGTGCTGTCAAAATGGATGAGCACGGAAAAGTACTCGACTACCGCATGACCAGTCAGTGCGCATCGGGATCCGGGCAATTCCTTGAGAACATCTCGCGCTATCTTGGCATCGCCCAGGATGAGATCGGATCCCTGTCACAGCAAGCTGATGACCCGGAGGTCGTCTCCAGTATCTGTGCGGTTCTGGCTGAAACAGATGTCATCAACATGGTTTCCCGCGGAATATCAGCATCCAATATCCTCAAGGGCATACATTTGTCCATGGCTGGACGTCTGGCTAAATTGTTGCGTGTCATCAAGGTTAAAGAAGGTATAACACTGGCAACCGGCGGCCTGGCACTTGATGATGGCCTGATGGCAGCGCTTAACGAATCAATGTCCAAGCAGAAGCTGACCATGACCGCCCGCAGCCACCCCGATTCGATCTATGCCGGTGCCATTGGCGCCGCAATCTGGGGTGCATTCCGATATGAGAAACTTCAACGACTGGAAGCTTTGGCAAAAGCATCCTAAGGAAAAATATTATGGCTCTATTAATCAAAGACAATTGCGAAGTCTGTGACGCATGCATTCTTGAATGTCCCAACGAGGCCATCGAAGAAGGCGACCCCTATGTGATTGACGCTCTGCGCTGCACCGAATGTGTGGGTGAACACGATGAACCCCAATGCGTGCTGGTTTGCCCGGTTGATGATTGCATCATACCGAACCCGGATTTCGTTGAAAGCAAAGAAGAACTGCAAATGAAATATGAGATGTTACATGACTAAGATTAAAACCATCGGCAAGGCTTCGCTCGACACGGTAGTGGTGCTAGATGAAGCGACCAACGGCGTTAGCAGACGCGACTTTTTTGTCAAACGCTTCGATGCGCAGGAAAAGCATCCGCATGCGTTTATTTCTCTGGGTGCCATCGCCGACGGAAACATGGTCGGCTTTATCTGTTGCCACATGCTGAAAGGAGAGTTTGGCAGTGATGATCTGATTGCCGTGCTGGATGCGATGTCAGTGGACCCCAAAGTACAGGGTCATGGTGTCGGGCATGAACTCATGGCTGACCTGATGACTGAAATTCGCAGCCGTGGCGGCAAGGAACTGCAAACTCAGGCTGGCTGGGACCAGCCCGCGGTGCTCGACTTTTTCGCAGCAACTAACTTCAGAATGGCTCCCCGCTTGATACTTGAGCGAACAACCCCTGATTACAATGATCCCACCCGTGATGAACTGGATGACCTGTCACGTGACGACGTACTGGTGCGGTCTCTGGCGCAGGAGGACCTCGATCATGTAGTTCGGATTGATGCGAAAATCACCGGTCATGACCGGCGTGATTTTTTTCAGCGCAAATTTCAGGAAGTGCTGTTTGAATCCGGTGTGAGACTGTCGCTGATCGCGGAAATCGATGGCATGGTGGTCGGCTTTATGATGGCGCGGGTGGATTTTGGTGAGTTTGGTCGCTCGGCTTCAGAAGCTGTTATCGACACCCTGGGTGTGGCAAAGGCATTCCGTTCGCGGCATGTGGGGCACGCTCTGCTGGCACAACTACTCGGTAACCTTTCGACCCTGCAGGTTGATTCGGTCAGATCCGAGGTCGAGTGGGATAACTTTGGTTTGCTGGGCTTTCTTGATAGCTGTGGTTTTATACCCTCACAGCGTTTGGCCTTATCCTGTAACCTGAACTAAACGCTGCAACCCGCAATAGCTCAGGAACCCAGGATATGGCATTTACCAGTGTACAAAAGATCCGTTTTGATGATGTAGATGGCGCGGGTATCGTTTACTACCCGCAGTATTTCCACCTCTGCCACAAGGCCTTCGAAGACTTCTTTGATGAATCTGAAGGGTTTTCCTACCCGCAACTGATCAATGAACTGCGCCGGGGCTTTCCAACCGTCGCCATCGAGTCCAACTTTTCTGCCCCGTTAGGTTACGGTGATGCAGCAGCCGTCGACCTGACGCTTAAGAAAATAGGTCGCTCATCTGCATCACTGAGCTACAAAATCCGTCGTCAACAGGATGACGTGTTGTGTTTTTCAGCCTGTATCACACTGGTTTTCATGGACCTTGATAATCACCAGGTCCTGCCCATCCCGGATGATATACGCGGCCTGTTTAAAAGTATCGCCTAGACCATCATGACCCAAGCGCAACACATACAGCTGCAACTGAATATAAATAATGAGCCTGCGCAGCTATGGGTTGCCCCCGGCAAGACCCTGCTTGAAGTATTGCGTGAGGATCTGGACCTGACCGGTACCAAACACGGTTGCGAACTGGGTGAATGCGGCGCCTGCACGGTATTACGGGACGGCGAACCGGTGCTGTCCTGCCTGGTATTGGCAGTTGAATGCGAAGGCGCCCAAATCGAGACCATCGAGGGCATGGCGGATAATAACCGCTTACACCCCTTACAACTCGCGTTCGCAGAGCATGGTGGATTACAGTGTGGCTACTGTACGCCCGGGGTATTGATGACCGCAAAAGCATTGCTGAGCAAGCAGAGCAACCCTGACAGAGCACAAATCCGTGAAGCATTGTCGGGAAACCTGTGCCGTTGCACCGGCTACCAGCAAATCATCGAATCGGTTGAGCACGCAGCCACGGCTATCAATGAGGCCTCAGACAAAACGGGGCCCGCAAAATCATGAGCTCCGGCAAGCAAGCAGACAAATTCAGAATCATCGGCAAGTCACGGGTACGCGTTGATGCGTTGAATAAAGTGACCGGCAAAACGCGCTATGCCGACGATATAAAACTGCCGCG
>Ga0164313_10005319_pt1 | contig 11397 bp, 14 predicted proteins | sample GuaBasSedimGuay4_FD_113735 | JGI IMG/M metagenome (GOLD analysis project Ga0164313, IMG submission 113735) | Subseafloor sediment microbial communities from Guaymas Basin, Gulf of California, Mexico - Guay4, Core 4569-4, 0-3 cm | ecosystem: Environmental > Aquatic > Marine > Hydrothermal vents...
GCACTATCACAATCACGCTGAAATTACCGGTGATATGCTGGAAATCATGTATCCATGCACGGTGGAAGAGGTCTGTCCTGTGGAGCTGGTAGCTCATGGACTGCCGCATCGGGTGTTGAAGGACCATAAAACTGATTAGGTAGATAGGCTGTTAGACTATTAGGCCGCTAACAGTCTAATAGCCTAAACAGCTGCTTTTGCGAGAAAGAGACGTGTATGATCGAAGCCCTGCAGTTTGAATTTATGCGCCATGCACTGATGGCCGGCCTGCTGGCCAGCATTATCTGCGGTGTCATGGGCACCCTGGTGGTTGTCAACCGTATCGCTTTTTTATCCGGCGGCATTGCCCATGCTGCATACGGCGGCATTGGACTGGCTTTTTATCTGGGATGGAACTACCTGGTCTGCACCATTGGCTTTTCACTGGGGGCTGCTATGCTTATGGCCCTGGTCAGCATCAAACTCAAACATCGTTCCGACACCATTATCGGTGTCATCTGGGCTCTGGGCATGGCTTTTGGTATCATTTTGGTGGACCTGACCCCGGGGTACAATGTCGATTTGATGAGTTATCTGTTCGGCAGTATCCTTACGGTCCTTGCCTTTGATTTGACGATCATGCTGGTGATCTGTCTCGTGACGATCGGTTTCGTGACATTCTATTACCAGGGCCTGATTGCTTTTTCATACGATGAAGAATTCGCGCAGATCCGCGGGGTGCCGGTCAAAACGCTCTATTTCACCTTGATCGGCATACTGGCTGTTGCAATTGTCATGCTGATACAGGTCGTAGGGCTTATCCTGGTGATTGCCCTTTTGACAATTCCTCCCTTTATCGTGGAAAAGTATACCCATTCCCTGGCTCAGATGATGCTGGCATCGAGTCTGCTGGGAGTGATATTTACGGTCAGCGGTCTTTGGTTGGCGTATTTTTATAACCTGACCTCCGGCGCTTCCATCATCCTGGTTGCGGGAGGTGTGTTTTTCCTGGATTTCTTGTTTGATCTCTGGAAGAGACGTTTACGCCGGGTCATGGTGGTGGAGAATTAGTTAGTGTCCATCCACAAATGGTCTTTTTTCGCGATATCGGCGTTGGGCGCCAAGATTTAACTCCTCAAAATAGCACGCTATTCCTCCGGGTTAAATCTGTCGCCCGCCTTGATCTCACAAAAAAATCCTCATTTCTGGACAGACACTAGGTACGAAATAGGTGTGAAATGTTATTCGATATTTTCAACATAGAAAGTGACCCAAAGAATCTGTCTGTAAGGAGATTTTTCCAATGGCCGTGCTTTCGCCGGATGCTACACACATGCCTGATTATGACCTGCATGCTTTTTTTTGCGGCTTGCACGCATCATTCCGTAACGCAACCGAACCCTTCCCTGTATGAAGATTTTCTCGATATCTATCGCGGCCCCTTGAATCACCTGAACGCCGTCAAGCGCGGCGTCTGCCCTATGTATCCTTCATGTTCCGAATACAGTCGCCAGGCTGTGGAGAAGCATGGTTTTGCCATAGGATGGGCCATGGCAATGGATCGGCTGTTGCGATGCGGCCGTGATGAATTGAGGCGTGCACCCAAAATCCTTGTTCATGGCCAATGGAAGTTCTACGATCCACTATCGGCAAACGATAACTGGTGGTATTCCGCCGGTGGAGACATTACTCCCTGAATTATCAGGCTAAATAGTGTCGGTCCAGAAATGAGGATTTTTGCGTGAGATCAAGGCGGACGACAGATTTAACCCGGAGTAATAGCGTGCTATTTTGAGGAGTTAAATCATGGTGTCCAACGCCGATATCGCGGAAAAAGACCATTTGTGGATGGGCACTAAATAGGTTGACAAATGTCCCCCTATTTCATAGTATCAATGATCATCCTCTCGGTTACAGCGTCAGCGTAAGCACTTTGAAAGTCTTTGCCTACCCTATAAAACAGACGCTCAGCACACCAGATACGAACTTTATACATCGATGTAAAAATATTCTGTTATGGTTACATCAAAGGAGTGGTTATATGCGACATAAATTTCTAATTAAGAGAAGTGAAAGTAAAAATGAACTTCGCATCAGGGAGTACGCCAATTTGGAGAGAGAGCCTAAGAACGAGTGGCAACGATCCGACGCGGCGGCATTCTCACTCATTGGTGAGGAAACCTATGGCAAAGGGGCCGTCACGATGGCTATTGAAAAGGGTAAGAGGCATCTTATCTCGGTGCTGCGTACCCACAACATGTACCCCATCGGGATATATGCTGAAGAAATAGCCGTGTCCGTTATCGGATTGTACGCATCGGAAGACAAGCGGTCGGTGGAGCTGTCCTTTGATGACAAGGCCTATTTTGAAAGTGAAAATACCCTTCCGAAACCATCAACAACTGCTTGATTGAACTGTTGAGCACAAGGATCTGATCCCTTCCAATTCAACCTTCAGGTATTGCGGCAGCGATGCGTTTGCCATGGAAACGGCATCGCCCGGATCGTTAAGCAATGGCGTTGACCGGCCGTCACCCACCAGTTTTCTGATTTCTATCAATTGTTCAATGATATGCACCAGAGGAATTTCAGTGAGCTCGGGTATGGACCGATCCGGTCTGGGTACTGCCGGTTCCAGTTGCTTATATTCCCGAAATTCCCGGCAGTTATCATTCGAAGAACATTTTCTGCAGACGTCGATATGTTTTTTTTGCAGACTTCTGTTTTTAGTGCACGTCAGGTAGATCGCTGTCTGGTGTTCTTTCATAGCAGCAATGACACCCCGTGGGTTGATTATCTGTTAATAAAACCTGAACTGAGCGATTTTTATCTCGATCTGCACCCATCTCTTGCGGATCAAGGGTTCGCAAAAAGCCTCGACAGATCCACGGGTATGCCTGTGTTTTTTGCGAACCCTCCTCCATCAAGATCTCGGCACATCTCTTCGGGAAAAATCGCTCAGTTCAGGTAAAAATATAACTGTCGACAATAATAACAAAAATTTAATAATAGCGCAAGTAGATCATTTCAATTTTGGTTGTACTTGACTATCTCTTTGATACCAATTAAGTTTCACGTTAAATTTATATTATGCGGTTATCTATAAAGCTCAAGCGATACCGTGTACAGAGGTCTGCGGGGGTTCGTTTTAAAGTCGGGCAACTGTCTGAGATCGTTAGGCGCCGTTAGGCCCGCAGCATAAACAAGATGGTTACAAAGATATAACCAACGTTATTTAAAAACATATTTTAATACGACTGGCAGCGGCGGGCCTTACGGCGCCTTAGGAGCGAGTTTTGGCCGGCTTTAAAGCGAATTTTCGCAGACCGCCAAGACAACCCAGCTTGAGTTATGCGGATAACTGGTTATATTAAATCTGAATTTTACAAGGACCTAAGTTGAGCGATTGTCGAGGTTGCCGTAGCTACAAGGAAGATGCTGTTCCGCTATAGTGAACTATGCGGTATGGCATCTGACGCCGTAGATGCGGTAAGATCGGCAATTCCAAATTCTTAAAATTTGAAACGCTCGTCTTAGGAAGGAGTAATGCATGAGTTGGTTAGGTAAAATGGTGGGGGGTACCATCGGATTTGCCCTGGGAGGACCGTTGGGCGGTATTGCGGGTGCTGTTTTTGGGCATGCCTTCGACCAAAGTGAAGAAAGAACATTTTCGAATGAGCGGCAGCGCCTGTCTTCAGGTGAGGAATCCCAGTTCGCCTTTTTTATCGGTGCTTTTTCAATGCTTGCCAAATTGTCACAAGCTGATGGACGCGTTTCTCAGGAAGAGGTCACATCCATTGAAAAATTTATGGCGTTTGACCTTAATTTAAACCGGGAAAGTCAAACCGTGGCCATGAACATTTTCCAGGCCTCCATGGCATCTCCCGGAACATTTCAAGACTTTGCCGCCCAGTTCTACCAACGATTCAGGTTTCAGCCCCAGCTTCTTGATGTCATGCTCGATATCTTGTTGCGCGTGTCGATAGCCGACGGAGCTCTTAGCGAAGCTGAAGAACAGCTGATCCTCTCGGCCAAATCCATATTCAGCATCAGTGATTCCCGGTACATTGCCATCAAGTCCAGGTATATCAAGGATGACGACAAATATTATACCATTCTGGGGATTGCCCGGAACGATACCGACGAGGTTATCCGGACGCGATACCGTAAGCTTGTGAAGGAGTACCACCCCGACATGATCGCTTCCAAAGGACTTCCTGAGGAATTTACGAAACTGGCAGAAGACAAGTTTCGTGAAATCCAGGAGGCGTATGATCGGGTCCGCAGGGAGCGCAATACTGAAGACAGAAGTCAGTAGACAAAATACAGTAGTCAGAAGTCAGAATACAGAAGTCAGGAGACAGGAGAATTCGGATGTCGATTCGCTCCGGCGATTACCTTATTCTGTATTCTGACTACTGTGTTCTCTACCCCAGCGTTGCAAAAACCGGAGGACTTCAGAGTCAAGGCATCTAAGGGTGGGCATCGACTGAGCTCAGCCGAAGTCAAGTCGTAGTATTTTACTTCGAACCCCTAGTAACGCAGGATCTGAAGTTCTCCGGTTTTCCCAAAGGGTAAACAACATGGCAAAAAAGATGCCATCCTTCTTGTCCCGTCGTAGCTCGAAGAGCGAAGTCGGATGAATACACCAGGAGATATATCCAGAGATTGGCGCTATCGTAACAATATTGGCTAAAATAACAAGCCATTATCTATGCTTTGCCATGTTGTTTATGCAACTATGGGGTCTATTCACGACAAGACACGGCCGACAACCGATTGTGAGTCGCGGATTCCTTCGATTCTGACGTTCTGGAACGTATTCTCGATACCCGCATTCTTATCCAGGAGTACTTTGATATAATTGGATGTTACGCCCTTGAGTCGACCGGTTTTTATGTCGGGAGTGGTTTCAACCAGCACTTCTACCTCGGTATGAATATGTTTTTCGAAAAAAGCCAGCCTTTTCCGGTTTCCCAACGTCCTCACTTCCCGGCACCTATCCTTGACGATGTCCGGCGGCACCCGATCAGGAAATTCGTGTGCCGGGGTCCCCTTTCTGGGCGAGAACGGGAATACATGCAGATAGGAAAGAGGGAGGCTTCTGATGAAGGAGAGGGTGTTTTGGTATGCCTTGTCGGTTTCACCGGGAAACCCAATCATCACATCTGCACCGATGGCGGCTTCCGGTAGAGCCCGGTGTATTGCTTCGATCCGTTTTCGAAAGTCTATCTGCCCATAAGGCCGGTGCATCCGTTTTAAAATGGTGTCATCCCCGTTCTGCATGGGTATGTGAAAATGCCGGCAGATGTGTCCCGGCCGTGTGGACGATGCAGATACAAGGGCAATGAGTTTGTCTGTGATTTCGAGGGGCTCAATGGAACTGAGGCGGATTCTGTCGATGGCTTTCTGATGCCGTAGGACGGTCAGAAGCTCGGTTAAATGGGTTGCCGGAGATAGGTCCGTGCCATAACATCCAAGGTGAATGCCGGTCAGGACGACCTCATGAAAACCGGCTTCCTGGATGGTTCGAACGGAAGTCAGCACATCCTCAAAGGGCATGCTGCGGTGACGGCCCCTTGCATAGGGAACGATGCAATAGGTACAGAAGGCGTCGCAACCGTCTTGAATTTTCAGGAATGGACGGGTTTTGTTTCCAAAAGGAGAAAATGCCGATTTTTCAGGTGGATTGGGTTGGAAACGCTTTTCGGCTGTTGACGGGGCGACGGGCTGCAGGTCGGTGGATTGGATTATTTCAGGGATCCGGTGTTTCTCTGCATGTCCTACGATTCGATGGACGCCTCTGATTTGTCGGATATTGTCAGGATCGGTTTGTGCGAGGCATCCTGTGACGATGATGGTGGCATTCGGATTGGACCGGATGGCCTGACGGATGGCTTGTCGCGACTGCATAGAGGCTTTATGGGTGACCGTACATGTATTGATGATACAGGTGTCGGTCCCGCTATCATCGGAAGATCTGATTTTACCGATCCTCTGAAATCCCGATTGCTTCAGCTCTTGGGTGATGGTCTCAGATTCAAACTGGTTGACCTTACAGCCAAGGGTGATGATGGAAAATGAGGGTTTTTTTCTTGGTTTAGCCATTGTCAATAGTTATGAAACCATGGGTTAACCTTACCTATAGTGATAGGTGAGGTATTGATTAACAACATACTGATGTTAAATGAAATAATTAATAGTATTCCGACGGATAAATAATAGCAGATTGTCATTCCCGCATGTCTGCCCCTTACCAGGAAGGGGGCGAAAATCCAGAAGAACACTGGATGCCGGATCAAGTCCGGCATGACGGGGTTGGCTATTTATTCGCCGGGTTAATACTATATATCAACCTTTATCACGAAATCACGAAAGTATGAAATCACGAAAAAGACCATAAAAAATTCGTGTTTTCGTGATTGGCTATATTCCATTACTAAAAACCTGGTCTTTTGGGACCATCAAAGATACCGCTACGCGGGAGTCAGAGACATTTGGCTTTACCAACATGAGTCCGAGAAAGAATCCAGGAGTCAGAATACAAATCTTTACAATGATGATTTTATAAAGATGAACGTCCAACATCGAACATCGAACGTCCAATGTCGAATGAAAACAAAAAACCAATACCGAATTATTTCTGTTTCTTCATCTTTTTAAATTCAAAATTCGACGTTGGACGTTCGATGTTCGATGTTCATTCGTTCTCCAGCATTAAAACAATATAGCGCTTTACAAAATTCCGACTTCTGATTTCTTTGGTTCATATACATGGTGATAAAGCTCCTTATAGAGGTAACCCAGTGCCGGGCCCTTTGGACCCGGGTATCTACTTAAGCCGTAATCCATCCACCCCCTAATACCTCGTCTCCATCGTAAAAAACGGCTGCCTGACCTGGTGTTATGGCGGCTTGAGGCACTTCAAAGCGTATGCGAGCGGTCCGTTTGCCAAGGGGAGTAAGTTGTGACGGTGCGGCTTCGTGCCGATAGCGTATGCGCGTCATTACGCTGATGGGCTTCGGCGGCGGTTCGTGAATCCACTGAATCTCTTCTACGTAGGCGGTATCTGAAAACGCATTCTGCTTGAATCCCACCACCAGTCGATTTTGTTCAGCATCCATGCATATGACATAGTAGGGCTCGGATGCCGGAATATTGATACCCCGTCGCTGGCCAATGGTATAGTGATGAAGCCCCTGGTGCTCACCGATGACATGGCCGTGAATATCTTCGACGAGTCCTTTCTGACCCTTGAACCCGGGTTGCTGTTCCAGAAATTCGCTGTAGGTGCAGTCGCTGATGAAACAGATGTCCTGACTTTCTTTGGGCGCGACAGGTTTTAAACCCGATTTTTGGGATAGTGCGATGGTTTCTGCCTTGGTAAACTCTCCCAGGGGGAATATGGCCTTTGACAGTATCTGCCGGTTCAGTCCGGCCAGAAAATAAGACTGGTCTTTTTTATGATCTTTACCGCGCAAAAGGTGGAAAGAGCCATTGCTGTCCTTTTTGACACGGGCATAATGGCCTGTTGCCAGATGTGATGCGCCCTGTTTTACCGCAAGGGACAGACAGGCACCGAATTTAATGAATGGATTGCATACCATGCAGGGATTCGGCGTGCGACCTTCCTGGTAAGTACGAACAAAATAATCTACGACAACCGATTGAAACGCCTTACGGGCGTCGAATATTTCAATGGGGATTTCTAATTGATCGCGCAGCCGGGAAACGATAACGGCAGCGGCTTCCAGAGGTTTGATAACGGAGGTTGTGGAAGAAGATGTTTCTCCTGGGAACGTCGCACCGTCGGAAGGTTCATACCCCGTAACAAAATGGATTCCGAAAATGGAATGCCCCTGATCCTTGAGGATGCGTGCGGTTACCAGGGAATCGACTCCGCCACTGAGCAGAACGGCAATTTTTCTCATTCGAAAAAGATTGTGTTGGTTGGACGAATCTGCATCGCCCGCGTGGGACAGGCCGGGACGCATAGTTCGCAGATGCTGCATTTTTTCTGATTGAATTCAACTTTCATTTCCGGCCGTACCACCGACAGCGCGCCCGTGGGACATACGGCCGTACATGCCCCGCAGTGGGTGCATTGTTTTGTTATGCGTTTGACTTCCTGGGATGCATTCTGGACCTGGACACCCATGTCTTTCAGGTATTGGGTGCCTTCGGAAAAATTCTTTTTTGGTCCGGTCAACTCCAGGACCATGACGCCTTCTCTTTGGGGTAGAATGGCGGCATTCAGGATATTGAATGTCAGGTCATGGTTTTTGACCAGGTTGCAGACAATCGGTTTTTCAGCCACGGTTTTGGAAAATTTCAGAATGAGAATCTTGGAATACACGGACACCTCCAAAAATAGCGTTTCAAATATTAAGAATATTGAAATTAGGCTTTATTTTTTTTAAAATGCAGCATAACATGAACCCTTGTTATCAGGCTGTAGGCTATAGATTGTTTGACATTTAGCTGCTCACACCCTACAGTCTACAGCCTATGGTCTATAGTGTCTAAAGCCGACTTGTCGGTTACCGCATACTGGTCAAGGTTCACGGCTGACAGTTCCGATATATATCCTTAACCGAACGAATGTCAAGGCCGCAAACATTGCGGCAATCCCCATCACGAGTCACCAACTCTGCCGATGGCCGCTGATTTAGGTCTAAGGGTTGTTGGGAGCAATGTCAATACAATGAACCGCTTTGCATACCGCACCACAGGACTGTTTGTGAAGGTGCTCGAAAACCTTTCTCGGACCCGTGTAAACCTGCACGGTACGGAAAATATCCCTGTCGGCAACAACATATTTGTGGTCAACCATTTTACCAGGATTGAGACATTTGTCTTGCCAACCCATCTTTTCCGGTTGACTCAGACACCCATCTGGTCTCTGGCGGCAGCTGAATTTTTTAAGGGCGCCTTTGGCACTTATATGGACAACATCGGCGCTGTCTCTGTAAAAAATCCGGATCGAGATCATTTGATCGTGAAAACGCTCCTCACCGGCGAAGCCATGTGGATCATATTTCCGGAAGGTCGCATGGTCAAAAATAAAAAGATCATAGAAAAAGGGCGCTTCATGATCTCTTCTGCCGGTGGAAAGCACCCACCTCACACCGGTGCGGCCACCCTGGCGATGCGGACCGAGTTTTATCGCCAGCGGCTCCTTACCATGAACAAGTCAAACCCGGAAGAGGCCGATCGCCTCCTGGATCTCTTTCGGATAGAATCCATGGCAGATGTTTCCAGGACAGGAACCCGGCTGGTGCCTGTCAACATTACCTATTATCCGGTGCGGGCCAGAGAAAACGCCTTGAGTAATATTGCCAAAAGCCTGGTTGAAAACATATCCGATCGATTGATCGAAGAGCTCATGACCGAAGGGCACATGCTGCTATCCGGAGTCGACATGGATATTCGTTTCGGTAAACCCATAGAAGTCGATGCATACCTGAACCAACCAGCCATCCAGAAGGATATCCAGTCCAAGAGACCGTTTCAGTTCGATGACCCGTTGCCCTCAAAGGCAAAATTGCGCAAGTCCGCCTTGAAAGTCATGCAGCGGTATATGACTGACATCTACAGTTTGACAACCTTGAACCATGATCACATCTTTGCATCCATGCTGAAATTATTTCCATTCAGCCGCATCAAGAAGCAGGACCTGAGAAGACGCGTTTTTCTGGCAGCATCTTCATCACTCCGGAAGATGAATGTCTATTGTCACAGTAGTCTCAACGAAGAACAGACCCATCTGCTGGTGGATGATGGCTACGGCAAGTGCCGGGATTTCATATCCCTGGCAAAGGAACAGGGCTTTGTCAAGGAACAGGGCGGCAATCTGATTAAACTTCACCCCATCGGTGTGGTGTTGAATTTTCATCTCGCGCGGATTCAGAACCTGGTTTCGGTCATCGCCAATGAGGTTGAGCCCTTGATCAAATTCCAACGGTTGGTCCGAAGAATTGCCTGGCAGCCGTCCTTTATGATTCGCAGAAAAGTTGTGCGCAGTCTTCTCGAGAAAGCCATAAATGAGTATGATACAGACTACAAGGCATTTTTCGTCGAAAAGGAAACCAAGGATCGGGCTGTGGGAATGCCGGCCCTGTTCAAGGGCAGGTCAAAGCGTGTTGGCGTCGTTCTTTCCCATGGGTACATGGCGGCACCGCTCGAAGTTCAGGGATTGGCCAAATATCTTCAGCGCAAGGGATTCTGGGTATATACGCCGCGTTTGAAGGGGCACGGAACGTCCCCGGAAGATTTAGCACAGCGAACTTACAAGGACTGGCTCGCTTCCGTTGAAGAGGGGTATGCCTTGATCAGCAGCATTTGTGAGAGGGTCGTAATCGGCGGTTTTTCCACTGGTGCGGGTCTGGCGCTCCATATTGCGGCCCGGGCAAAGGGTCTGTCCGGCGTGTTTGCCATTGCGGCCCCTCTCCGGCTACAGGATCTCGGGGCACGCTTTGCATCGACGCTGGATGCATGGAATCATCTGATGGACAGAATCGGGACGGGTGCCGGCAAAAAAGAATTTGTCAACAACTTGCCCGAAAACCCTCACATCAATTATTTTCGAAATCCCATCTCAGGTGTCAGTGAAATAGAAAATTTGATGGAATCGCTCTATCCTCTCCTGGAGGATATCACCGTGCCTGCCTTAATTGTCCAATCGGAGAACGATCCGGTCGTAAATCCGAAAGGATCGCGAAAGATATTCAAGCGCTTGGGATCGGTGGATAAAAGATATACCCTTTTCAATTTCGACCGGCACGGGATTCTTCTGGGCGAAGGGTCAGACAGGGTGTACCGGACCATCGCAGCGTTTATTGATCACCTGAGTGGGTAAATGCCAACAAGTCTAACCTGAATATATCATAAAACTTGACGAGAACTTATTCAGTGACCATTATAAGTCGGCAAACTGTGATGATATTGCAAGTTAATCGGAATGGTACAGTTTCTTTACGAGAATAAAACAATAATCAATAAAAGGGGTAAAAGGCTATGAGAAAAATTGTAATTATGTTTCTATTGGTAACCGCACTGGCGGTATGGGGTGTTGGCACGGCAGGTGCTGTGGAGATTATTACCGAAGATATGATCCAGGGGAAAATTTTGACCAAGATTGATTTTATTAAGAATGCCGACAATTTTATCATCTTGTTCGATTCTTCCAAAACCATGCAGGAAACGTTTCCGGGCACGAACAAATCAAAGTTGGAAGTGGCCAAAGAATTCCTGAAATTAAGAAACGAGCTGCTGCCGGACCTGGGATTTACTGCCGGTCTTTATCTGTATACGCGTCCCTTTAGAGCTATTTCCGAGATGCAGCGTTATGATCGGGCAGGCTTTCGCAATGCCATCGATCAACTGCCCGACGAAGCCAAAGGGGGGACCGACCTGAGA
>Ga0164313_10005320_pt1 | contig 11397 bp, 9 predicted proteins | sample GuaBasSedimGuay4_FD_113735 | JGI IMG/M metagenome (GOLD analysis project Ga0164313, IMG submission 113735) | Subseafloor sediment microbial communities from Guaymas Basin, Gulf of California, Mexico - Guay4, Core 4569-4, 0-3 cm | ecosystem: Environmental > Aquatic > Marine > Hydrothermal vents >...
CGCCCTTGTCGTGAAGACAGTGTGAACTTTGATAGCACAGAAAATGTGTATCTCGAAGGTGATAACTTTGAAGTGTTGAAGATTTTGCAAGAGTCCTATTTAGGCAAAATCAAGATGATTTATATCGACCCGCCCTACAACACGGGCAAAGATTTTATTTATAAAGATAACTTTAAAGTCAGTAAAGCCGACTATGAAGAAGCGTTAGGCGCAACAGACGAAGATGATAATAAGCTGTTTAAGAATACCGATACCAATGGTCGTTTTCATTCAGATTGGTTGAGTATGATGTATGAACGGCTATTAGTTGCACGGGATTTACTGAAAGAAGATGGGGTTATCTTTATTAGTATTGATGATAATGAAGTAACCAATTTAAAAAAATCATGTGATGAGATCTTTGGGGAAGAAAATTTTATAGCTAAATTTGTTGTACAAACAAATCCTCGAGGACGTTCACTAGACCGCTATGTAGCAAAAACATTTGAATACATTATTTGTTATGTGAAAGTTTTTGGCTCAGATTGTTTATTTTCAATTCCTAAAGATAAAAAAGCACTGAAAGAATACAATAAAATTGATGAGAATGGTAAATATCGACTTTTAGAGCTTAGAAATAGGAATCCTGTTTTTAATAGGGGAAATAGACCAAACCTATATTACCCAATATATATTGAACCAGAGTCTGGACTAATATCTTTAGAAAAATCAGACCAATTTCATGCCAAAGCTTTACCTTTGAATTCAAAAAATGAAGATGGTTGTTGGACTTGGGGGACTGACAAGGTGAGAAAGGAGAAAGGACTTCTTTTTGGGAAAAAAGTATCTACTGGTAGTTGGCGGGTATATAGAAAAGATTATATTCCAGAAGATGGTGCAATGACGAAAGAAAAGACTTTGTGGCTTGAAAGTAATATTAATCATGAGAATGGTAAAGAGAAAATTGGAGAGTTGTTTGGAACTTCTGGAAATAAAACACCATTTGATTTCCCCAAATCCGTAGAATTAATAAAAAAATGTGTGAATATTGCTACTAAGAAAGATGGTGTGATATTAGACTTCTTCTCAGGCTCTGCAACCACCGCCCACGCAGTCATGCAACTCAACGCCGAAGATAATGGCAAGCGAAAGTTCATCATGGTACAACTGCCTGAAGTTACCGATGAAAAATCCGAAGCCTATAAAGCAGGTTATAAAACTATTGCCGAAATAGGCAAAGAGCGCATTCGCCGTGCAGGACAAAAAATAGTCGCAGACAATCAAGATAAAGCCGATATTGATCAATTGGATATTGGTTTTCGTGTGTATAAAACCGACACGAGCAATATGAAAGAGGTTTATTATCACCCTGAGCAGTTATCTCAAGATGATTTGTTTTCTTTAGAAAGCAATATTAAGGCAGATCGAAGCCCTGATGACTTATTGATGCAAGTTATTTTAGATTTAGGCTTAGAACTTAATCTACCGATTGAGCGAAAAGAACTATTAGGCAATACGGTGTTTATTGTACAAGGCAATGCTTTGGTGGCGTGTTTTGATGACAATGTTAATTTTGAAATTGTCGATGAAATAGCGACGTTATCACCCTTTAAAGTGGTGTTTAAAGATGCCAGCTTTAAAGATGATAAAGATAGAATTAATGTTGAAGAACGCTTTAAACGCCTTTCGCCTGACACGATTATTACGGTGCTTTAGGGGTGGAGCAATTAGGCGATAATCAAGGTGGCTTAGAGGCATTTGAGAATGTTGTTATCTTTCAAACCGAAAATGGCAAGGTCAATGTGGATGTGTTTTTCCAACATGATACTTTGTGGTTAAGCCAAAAAAACATGGCGATGTTGTTTGAAATTAATGTGCCTGCTATTTCAAAACATTTAAAAAATATATTTGAATCTAATGAGTTACAAGAAAAATCAGTTGTTTCCATTTTGGAAACAACTGCCTCAGATGGCAAAAAGTACAAAACAAAATACTATCATTTAAAAGCTATCACCGCGATAGGTTATCGGGTTAACTCACACCGTGCGACTGAGTTTAGAAAGTGGGCTTCTGATATTTTGCATGAGTATATTGTGAAAGGTTTTGCTATGGATGATGAGCGATTAAAGCAAATCAACCATTTTGGTAAAGACTACTTTGAGGAAATGCTTGAGCGTATTAGGGAGATCCGTTTAAGTGAGCGTAGGTTATATCAAAAAATTACTGATATTTATGCTTTGTCGGCTGATTATGATAGCCAAGCTAAAATAACCCAGTTGTTTTTTGCTACGGTACAAAATAAATTACATTGGGCTATTTGCGGTAAAACAGCGGCAGAGATTATTTATACCGAAGCGGATGCAGAAAAAGTATTTATGGGCTTAAAAACATGGAAGTCTGCACCTAAGGGCAAAATATTAAAAAGTGATGTGTTGATTGCAAAGAATTATTTAAATGAAATCCATTTAAATTCCTTGCAGCGTATTGTTAGTGCTTATTTAGATTTGGCTGAAACAAGAGCCACCAATAGAAAAGTAATGAATATGATAGATTGGGATGCTTTTCTTGTGCAATTTTTAGATCTTGCTGATATGCCAATATTAAGTAATTCAGGCAAAATATCCATGTTGGAGGCTAAGTTAAAAGCGGAAAGTGAATATGAACAATATCGTGTAAAGCAAGATGAGCAATATATTTCTGATTTTGATCTTGAAATTCAAAAACTGCTGAGTAATAAAGGTAATGATCAATGAAGCTACTATTTAAACAGCAGGCTTATCAAACTGATGCCACAATGTCGGTGGTGGATTGTTTTGAAGGACAAAGTAAGGGCGATAGAAAAGAGCTGATTGCTAAAACACATGGTTTGGAGGAGAGTATTTTCTCTAATAATAAGTTGGTGCTTTCAGAACATCAATTATTAAATAATATTCAAGATATTCAAAAAGAGCAGGGCTTAACAGCCTCTAAAACACTTGCTGGATTACATAATAAACCGCATTTTAGCATTGAGATGGAAACAGGCACGGGCAAGACTTATGTGTATACCCAAACTATGTATGAGCTTAATCAAAAATATGGTTGGAGTAAGTTTATTATTATGGTGCCGTCGGTGGCTATTCGTGAAGGGGTGCATAAGTCTTTAGAGATCACGGCTGATCATTTTCAAGCAATATACGGTAAGAAAATTAGGTTTTCTATTTATAACACCCAAAATAAGTCAAACATTGTCAATATTAAAAGCTTCGCTAATACGGCTAATATTGAAGTGTTGATTATGAATTATCAGGCGTTTGCTACTAAGAGCAAAGCATCGCGGAAGATTTATCAACAGTTAGATGCGATTCAATCTGAACGACCGATTGATATTATTAAGCGGGCTAGACCTATCCTTATTATTGATGAGCCGCAACGGTTTGGTAAGGCTGAGGAACTTTTTCAGGAGTTTGATCCTTTATTTGTTTTGCGTTATTCAGCAACCCATAAGAAAGATAAGGAATATAACAAGATTTATCGATTAGATGCTATTGATGCGTTTAATCAAAAACTGGTTAAGAGAATTAAGGTTAAGGGTATTGAGGTGCTGGGCAATAGTGGCACTAATAGTTATCTATTTTTAGATAAAATAAATGTCAGTGATAAACATTATCCTACGGCGAATATTGAATTAGAAATAAAACAAAAGTCGGGTATTAAAAAGATTATTCGTAAAGTGGCTGAGAAAGATGATTTGTTTCAATTATCAGGTGGCTTGGCACAATATAAAGGCTTTGTTGTTAAAGAGATTAATGGGGATACGAATACCGTTTCTTTCATTGACCATAATATAGTGCTCAGCGTGGGGCAAAGCATGGGTGAGGTGGATGAGAAACAACTACGCCGCATTCAGATCAGAGAAACGATTAAGTCTCATTTAGAAAAAGAACGTTTGATGTTTGATAAGGGCATTAAGGTTTTGTCTTTGTTCTTTATTGATGAGGTGGTGAAGTATCGAGACTATGACCAAGCGGATGACAAAGGTGAATATGCCCGTATTTTTGAAGAAGAATATCAACGCGCTATTGCAGAGCAAGATTTGTTGGAAGATGATTATAATCAATATTTAAACCAACATATGGTTGATAAGATCCATAAAGGTTATTTTTCGGTTGATAAGAAAGGTAAGCTTGTCGATTCGATTAGTAAAACAAAATCAGAGAAAGATAATAGTACTGACATAAATGCTTATGATTTAATTATGAAAAACAAAGAGCGGTTATTGGGCTTTGATGAGCCAACCCGCTTTATATTTTCTCATTCTGCATTGCGTGAAGGTTGGGATAACCCGAATGTTTTTCAGATTTGTACTTTAAAACATAGCCAAGCAGATGATAATAAACGGCAAGAGATTGGTCGAGGTCTTAGGATCTGTGTGAAAAGTCGTGGGGATGATGTCGGTAAAAGAATGGATGTCTCTGCCCTAGATAATGCGTTCTTTGATGTTAATACCTTAACGGTGATTGCCAGTGAATCTTATGATAGCTTTGCTAAAAAACTGCAACAAGAAATTGCTGATTCCTTGTCTGATCGCCCGACTACTTTAACAACAGATATTTTAGTCAATAGAGTGCTTACTAATAATAGTGGGGCTAAATTTACTTTTGATAGTACATCTGCGATGAAACTTATTATGGGATTTAGTAAAAATGGCTATATTGATGATGATTTTCAAATCACGGATAAATTAGTAGCAGATATTGATAACGACAGGGTTGAACTGCCCAAGGAACTCATTCCTTTTAAGGCAAGTATTTGCGAGTTAATGCAAAAAATTCATACGACGGCTAACTTTAAAGCCAGTAGTAATGGCATGGCGGATAATATTGATCTTAAAGATATTAAGCCCAATGATAATTTTGCCAAGAAAGAGTTTCAAGACTTGTGGAATAAGATCAAAATAAAAACAGTTTATGAGGTTGATTTTGATGGTGAGGAGCTGGTAAAGAAAAGTGTTCGGGCATTGGATGATTCGCTGATGGTTAAGAAGGTGATTGTGAAGATCACGGCAGGTGGACAGCAAGATACTCTTGATGAAATAAGCCTGAAAGACGGCACAAGTATGGCTAAACAGCATGATGAGGTCTTTGAGGCGGCATCATTGTTAGGTGCAGTAAAATATGATTTGGTGGCAGAAATAGCCAAGGAGACTAATCTCACTAGAAAAACAGTGGTGCGTATTTTATCGCAAATCAAGCAGGCGACATTCCATAATTTTAAGATCAATCCTGAAAGCTTTATTAAAGAAGTGTCTAAGATTATTAACGCCGAAAAAGCAACAACACTGATTAACAATATCATTTATTCAAAAACAGATCAGACTTATACCGATGAGGTTTTTACGGTTAATCATCTTAAAGGCACTTTAAATGATAATATTTTGGATGTTAAGAAGCATATCTATGATTATCTGAAAACAGACTCAAAAACAGAGCGACAATTTGCAAGAGATATGGAGGTGGGGGAAATTCTAGTTTATGCCAAGTTGCCGAATGATTTTAAAATCCCAACACCGGTCGGTAACTATAATCCTGATTGGGCCATTGTTTTTGATACCGAACAATTCAAGACTATTTATTTTATTGCAGAAACAAAAGGCAGTATGGATAGCTTGCAACTCAAAGAGATTGAGAAGAGAAAAATAAATTATGCTAAAAAGCATTTTGAGTCATTAGGTCATTTGGATATTAAATATGATGTGGTGTCGACTTATCAAGACTTAATTGATCAGGTAATGGTGTAATGAAGATCGGGCAATATACCTTAGTAAACAATCTATTCTTAGCCCCTATGGCAGGGGTGACTGATCGCCCTTTTCGCCAACTATGTCGTCGTTTGGGTGCGGGTATGGTGGTGTCTGAGATGATCACCGCGAATAAGTCATTATGGGCAAGTAAGAAGTCTTTATTACGCGCCAACCATGATGGCGAACCTGAACCACGGGCTATTCAAATAGCAGGCACTGACCCTGCGATGATGGCAGAAGCCGCCCAACATAATGTTCATCAAGGGGCGCATATTATTGATATCAATATGGGTTGCCCTGCTAAGAAAGTGTGTAATGTGATGGCGGGTTCTGCCTTATTACAAAATGAGACTTTGGTGGCTGAGATATTAACCTCGGTAGTTAATGCTGTTGATGTACCTGTGACTTTAAAGATCCGCACAGGTTGGGATCATGACAATCGTAATGGTGTCAACATTGCCCGCATTGCCGAACAATCTGGTATTCAAGCTTTGGCAGTGCATGGTCGCACCCGTGCTGATGCTTATCGTGGTGAAGCTGAATATGACACCATTGCTGAGATTAAGTCTGCTATTTCAATCCCTGTGATTGCCAATGGTGATATTTCTAGCCCTGAGAAAGCTAAATTTGTTTTAGATTATACTCACGCTGATGCGGTGATGATTGGTCGAGCAGCACAAGGTAACCCTTGGATCTTCAAACAAATCCAACATTATTTAGACACTGGCGAACAACTTGCCGCTCCCGCTATTAGTGAAGTTAGTCAAACCTTAATTGATCATTTACATACCTTATATGATTTTTATGGTGACTACACCGGTGTGCGCATGGCACGCAAACATATCGCTTGGTATAGCAAAGGTTTTCGCAATGGCAATCCCTTTCGCCAACAGATGAATACACTTGAATTGCCCCAACAACAACTCGATTTTACCAAACAGATTTTTGCCACACTTGCAGAACACGATACAATTGCCGCATGACACAAACTAATGACAATCATGCCGCAAGTTGTTTTGACCTCTCCGTGGCAGCAGAACACAAACATGCGCCGTTAAGTGAGTGTGTTGAAACAGCTTTAAAAGACTATTTTGAACAGCTTGATGGTCATCCCGCCACACATCTTTATGATATGTTGTTGGCAGAAGTTGAAGCGCCACTTTTTAAAGCAACACTTGAACATACCCATGGCAATCAAAGTCGTGCCGCTGAGATCTTAGGGCTTAACCGTGGCACCTTACGCAAAAAATTAAAAACCTATGGTCTGTAAAGATCACCCAATCAGGAACAATTTATGAACAAAGTCCAACGTGCACTATTAAGTGTATCTGACAAAACAGGCGTATTAGAACTTGCCACAGAACTTACTCGCTTAGGGGTTGAACTGCTATCAACTGGCGGCACAGCCAAACTGTTAGCTGATGCAGGTTTACCTGTTAAAGAAGTCTCTGAACATACGGGCTTTCCTGAGATGATGGATGGTCGTATTAAGACTTTACACCCTAAAATTCATGGTGGTTTATTAGCACGCCGTGGTATTGATGAAGCCATTATGGCAGAACATGATATTGCCCCTATCGACTTGGTTGTGGTGAATTTATATCCCTTTGAAGCGACTATTGCCCGTGATGATTGCACATTACCAATGGCGATTGAAAACATTGATATTGGTGGTCCGACTATGTTGCGTGCGGCGGCAAAGAATCATGCTTCGGTAACTGTGTTAATTGATCCAGCAGATTACGGTCGTGTACTTAAACAACTTGAAGCAACAGGTGCAGTTGATGATGCCACCCGTTTTGATTTAGCCGTAAAAACATTTGAACATACCGCTCATTATGATGGTGCCATTGCCAATCATCTTGGCAAAATCAATGATTCGGGTGAAATGGACACTTTCCCACGCACATTTAATACCCAGTTCCATAAAGCACAAGACATGCGTTATGGTGAAAATCCACATCAAAATGCCGCCTTTTATACTGAAGCACAAACTGAATCAGGCACCATTAGTTCAGCCGTGCAAATTCAAGGCAAGGCACTCTCATATAATAATATTGCAGATACGGATGCCGCACTTGAATGTGTTAAAGCTTTCCCAGAATCACCTGCTTGTGTGATTGTTAAACATGCTAACCCTTGTGGTGTGGCGGTAGCTGATGATTTATTAACGGCTTATGACTTGGCTTATCACACTGATACCACTTCCGCCTTTGGTGGCATTATCGCCTTTAACCGTGAGTTAGATGGCAAAACAGCACAAGCCATTGTTGATCGCCAATTTGTTGAGGTTATTATTGCACCTTCAATCAGTGATGAAGCCAAACAAGTTGTGAGTGCTAAAAAGAATGTTCGCCTATTATGTTGTGGCGACTTGCCAAGTCAGCAAGCTGAAGGTTTAGACTTTAAACGCGTAACAGGTGGTTTATTAGTTCAAGATCGTGACATGGCTTTAGTCACACAAGATGAGTTAAAAGTAGTGACTAAACTTGCCCCAACAGATGAACAAATGCAAGACATGTTATTCGCATGGCGCGTGGCTAAGTTTGTTAAATCAAATGCCATTGTCTATGTTAAAAATCAACAAACTGTTGGTATTGGTGCAGGGCAAATGAGCCGTGTTATTAGTAGTCGCATTGCTGGTATTAAAGCCGATGATGCAGGCTTGCCTGTTCCGGGTGCGGTGATGGCATCTGATGCCTTCTTCCCCTTCCGTGATGGCTTAGATTTTGCCGCCGAAGCAGGCATTAGTGCCGTGATTCAACCCGGTGGTTCAATGCGTGATGATGAGGTGATTGCCGCGGCAGATGAACATGGTATTGCCATGGTCTTTACGGGTATGCGTCATTTCCGCCATTAAAAACAAGGTGAAGAACTATGATTAAAGTCGGCATTGTAGGTGGTACAGGTTACACAGGTGTAGAACTATTACGTCTATTAGCCCAACATCCCGAAGTCTCATTACAAGTGATCACTTCGCGTAGTGAAGCAGGCATGGCTGTGTGTGATTTATTCCCTAATCTTCGTGGGCATATTGATCTGGTCTTTACTGAACCCAATGTTGAAACATTAGCCGCCTGTGATGTTGTTTTCTTTGCCACACCGCATACTGTTGCTATGGCATTAGTGCCCGAACTCATTGCACAAGGTACACGTGTTATTGATCTCTCTGCCGATTTTCGTCTTAAAGATGCGGCACTTTGGGAGCAATGGTATAACACACCACATACTTGCTCTGAATTGATTAAACAAGCTATTTATGGCTTGCCAGAAGTCAATCGCGAGCAGATCAAAACAGCACAATTAGTGGCCGCCGCAGGTTGTTATCCGACGGCAACACAATTAGGGTTTCTGCCTTTATTAGAACAAGATGTTATAGATACCAACACTTTAATTGCCGACACTAAATCAGGTGTAAGTGGTGCAGGGCGCAAAGCGGCAATTGGTGGCTTATTAGCTGAATCATCAGAGAATATGAAAGCCTATGCGGTGGCAGGACATCGTCATCTACCCGAGATTGAACAAGGTTTAAACTTGGCGAGTTCAGATAAAGTTAAGCTGACTTTTGTACCTCATTTAACCCCGATGATCCGTGGTATTCATGCCACACTTTATGCCAAAGTTAAACGTGATGTTGACTTGCAAGCCTTGTTTGAACAACGTTATGCCAATGAAGAATTTGTCGATGTGTTGCCCGCAGGTTCTCATCCCGAAACCCGTAGCGTGCGTGGTTCAAATGTCTGTCGTATTGCCGTACATCAACCTCAAGGTAGTGATACTGTTGTGGTGTTATCTGTTATTGATAACTTGGTTAAAGGCGCATCAGGGCAGGCGATTCAATGTATGAATATTATGTTTAATTTTGAAGAAAGTCTCGGCATCAACACTATTGCCATATTGCCTTAAACGCTCGCCATGTCTTCTTTAGCTAAACACGTTATTCATCGCCCGAAACCTTATCGTACTTTGTTGTTTATTGTACTGGCAATTGTTGCAACTTATGCACTACAACAATACCGTCATCAACAACAAAACCAGCAACATTTAAGTTTAGTTCAGCAACAAGATCAGCAGTTTGATGATTTAATGAATCGCCACAAACAGCTAGAAGTTAAATATAATCAATTAGTTATAGATTACAACAAGCTTGATGCAACGGCTCAAAATCAGCAGTATGAACTTGCCATTCAACATGCAACATCACAACAGTTACAACGGCAACTGGTTGATTTACAATCACAGTTGATCTTCGCCAACAAAGAACTTGCCTTCTACCAAAAAATCACTCAAGGCAATAGTAATAGCAAACTACAGATTCGTGAATTGCAGTTATCCAGCAATAAATCAAACCCAAATATTGTTCACTATCGCTTTGTGATCACTCAAGGTAGAAAGGTTAAAAAACCGATGACAGGGCTGGTGACAATGAGCCTTAATCTGACAAATGCCGAACAAGCAACTAGCTTGGGCGAGTTGCCTTTAAAACTACGTTATGTGCAAATATTTGAAGGGCAAATCAAATTAACTGATCAACAACAGCCAAAAAGTATTACTATCACCCTTAAACAGGGCAAAAAAACAACGCTCTCGCAAATATTTGCTTGGCAAATAAATACGCAATAAGGCGACACATGTTTAATAAAAAGAAATGGAAAAAATCAACACACCTTGATACTTTGATCGGGCAACACACCCATATCAATGGTGATATTAACTTTAGCGGTGGCTTGCGAATTGATGGCAAAGTGATTGGCAATATCAATGCTGATGATGAAAAGTCGGTATTAACACTGAGTGAACATGGTCATATTGAAGGCAATATCAATGTTGCTAATATTATTATAAACGGCACTGTGGCAGGAGAAGTTTATTCAAGTGGGCATCTTGAACTCGCGGCTAAAGCCCATGTTCACGGCAATGTGCACTATCACTTATTAGAAATGATGGTTGGTTCTGAGGTGAATGGTCAACTTATTCATCAGCAAGAGCCCCCACTGCCCCAGCTTGGTCATGAGCCAAACAATGATGTAAACACGCCATAATCTTATATTATGGAACTCAAATTACATAGCATCCACCATAACGCCATTGAACAGGCATTGATCAAAGCCAAGCAATATCGCCTATTGCTTGAGCCAGAAATTGCCGAAAGTATTTGTCTGGATGTTTTCACTGTTGATGAAAACAATCAAGCTGCCTTGCTGATTTATATTCTCGCCCTGCTCGACCAAGTGCAACATTCTGATAAACCCAGTCAAATTAAAGCCAGCAGACAGGCTATCAACAAATTAACATCACACTATCATCGTGATTATTATCTGGGTCTGCTTAATGAAAAACAAGCACGTTATCTGATCACTCAACCGATGTCACATAACTTTGCCTATGATTACTTTATGGCGGCATTAACACTCTATCAACAAGCAGAACAACACAGCCCTGATAACAATGACGAAGCGGTTTTACGGCGTAATAGTTGTATTCGTACTATTCAAAAAGAAAACCTGCAACCACGTGCTGATAGTGATGAACATCTTGTCGATATGGAAAGCTAAACACCATGTTATTACAACTGCAAAAACGTAAAATGGCGATTGCAGGTGTCATCATGACGACTTATTTAGTCTTTCATCTTC
>Ga0164313_10005321_pt1 | contig 11397 bp, 11 predicted proteins | sample GuaBasSedimGuay4_FD_113735 | JGI IMG/M metagenome (GOLD analysis project Ga0164313, IMG submission 113735) | Subseafloor sediment microbial communities from Guaymas Basin, Gulf of California, Mexico - Guay4, Core 4569-4, 0-3 cm | ecosystem: Environmental > Aquatic > Marine > Hydrothermal vents...
AGCCGATCAAGGTGATTTACGATGCCGATGGAGACGGGTTCAAGGAAACTGTGACGTTTTTCAAAAAGGAGAAACCATCCTTACAAACCCAGGATGCCAATCGAGATGGAAAGCCGGATACAAGAATCTATTTCAACGCCAGAGCAGAAAAGGATAGGGTCGAAAGCGACACCAGCCTGGACGGGAAGATCGATACCTGGGAGTCTTATCGAGATGGAGAGCTTTCCAGGGTAGAAAAAGACGATGAAGGAAACGGAAAAGTCAGTATGAAGGTCTTCTACAAAAAGGGAAAAAAGCGCAAGCTCATTCGGGACAGAGACAATGACGGTCATTTCGAGATTACCCAGTGGTTTAACAGATCCCCGTGGTCCATGGTGATGGAGCTGGATGGAGACGAAAACGGGAAGCCGGAGGGTCGGTATTGTTATAAAAAAAGTGTCTTGAGGCTTAAAGAAGTTGATGAAAACGGCGACGGAAATCCGGATCTGAGGGAGCATTATAATGCTGAAGGCAAACTTGTTAGGAGCCAGGAGGATGATGAGGGTGCGGGACGGCTTACGATCACCTGGTTTTACAACGTTGCTGAAGAGGCCATCCGTGCGGAGAAAGACAATAATCACGACGGCCACGTAGACACATGGTACCACTACGATAAAGGTAACGTAAAGATTGTAGCGGAAGATACAAACGCTGATGGAAAGCCTCATTTGTGGGAGGAATACAACGAATCAGAAGCACTGGTGAAACGTTCCAAGGATCTGAATTTCGATGGCGAAGCGGACATTGAGGAAATGGCAGGTGAGAAAGTGAGCAGGTGAGAAAGTGAGCAGGTGAGAAAGTGAGCAAGTGTGAAAGTGAGAAAGTGAGCAGATGGGTAAAAAAGTGCAGTATCATTGGGAGTTGGAGGTTTATCAGGTGTCGGTCGAAGCTGCGATGCGGATCTTTGAGGTGTCAAAGGCATTTCCGAGAGAAGAGACCTACTCTTTAACAGATCAGATAAGACGTTCTTCACGTTCTGTTTCTTCAGCTATTGCTGAAGGTTGGAGGAGAAGGAAATACGAAAAAGCCTTTGTTAACAAACTGAATGAATCTGAAAGTGAAGCCGCAGAAACTCAGGTTTGGCTGGAGTATGCTGTAAAGTGTGAATACATTAACAGGGATATTGGCAAAGATCTGCATCAAGTTTACGATAATATAATTGGGAAATTAGTCACAATGGGAAACAACCCTGATCCATGGATACTGAAAACGAGGCTCCCATGATACATACTTTCTCACCAGCTCACTTTCTCGCTTTCTCAAAATAAGGAGGGTAATTATGATAGAATTTTTATCAAAAGGCGGAGTGCTTGTGGGCCCCATTCTGTTTTGTTCCGTGTTGGCCCTGGCCATCTTTCTGGAGCGTATGATCCGTCTTGGACGGTTGCGGATCAGGGGCTATGGCCTGGTGGAAAAAATTGCTCGACACATAAAAAATGGTGAGGATCACCAGGCATATGAACTGGCCAGCAATAATGATACGCCGATGTCACGTATCCTGGCGCAGGCAATGGAAGTCAAAGATCAAGATCGGGAAACCCTGGAAACGGTTATTGTCCACTCTACGGACGGTGAGGTCAGGGAACTTTCCCGCTATCTCCAGGCACTGGCAACTATTGGAAGCATTGCCCCATTGCTCGGCCTGCTGGGGACTGTGCTGGGTATGATCAAAGCATTTATGGTAATTCAGGAGATGGGGGGCAAGGTAAACGCAGCGGTACTTGCCGGTGGCATCTGGGAGGCCATGCTGACCACTGCTCTGGGTCTTGCCGTGGCTCTTCCCACCATGGTGGCCTACAGCTATCTGGTTTCCCGTGTGGACAGATATGAGGCCCAGCTCCATGACGGAACCGTGACGTTTATCAAGGCCATCGGCAGGCAATCTTAAGGGAGGTAATTATGCTTGTTCATCCTAAACGCAGAGAACGTATTAAGGTTCAAGTCCCTTTGACGCCACTTATTGATATTGTTTTCCTCCTTCTGATCTATTTTCTTCTTACCACCAATTTCATGGTCGATGAGGGAATCAAGATCAAACTTCCCCAGGCCAGGGCAGCGGCACCCCAGACCGAGGAGGTGCTTACCGTGTATGTGGATCAGCAAGGACGGGCCTTTATTGGAACCGAAGAGGTCTCCATTGCCAGGCTTTTTGACCGGCTCAAGGAGATGATTGGGAGCCAGGAAAACAAGCTGGTTGTGATCAGGGCGGACCGTGCGGTGATCCTTAATAAGGCCGTAAAGGTTATGGATATTGCCAAAGCAGCCGGGGCAGGGAGACTCTGTCTGGCAACGGAAAAAGATTTCTAGACTTAGACACTGATTACACGGACTTTTTGAAAAAAATTAAATTTAATCTGTGAAATCAGCGAAATCCGTGTCTAAAAATGTGAGGGGTCACAATGAAATATTCCGATCTGACAGAGAAAATTATAAAGGCAGCGTATAAAGTTCACAATGTACTTGGTTTTGGTTTTCTATAAAAGGTCTACCAGAATGCATTGATTATTGAATTGCGAAAGATGGGGTTAAGCATTTTGAGCGAAAAACCCATCACCGTTTATTACGAGAATGAAATCGTTGGAGAATATGTTGCCGATATTGTTGTTGGAGGCAAGGTTATCTTGGAATTGAAAGCCGTTAAAGAATTAACCGAAATTCATGAAGTACAGCTCGTCAATTATTTAAAAGCAACCGGTATTGAAGTAGGTTTGCTCATAAATTTTGGTCACTCAGTTCAAATAAAAAGAAAAGTATTTGATAAAATAAAACCATAATCCGTGTCATCCGTGAAATCCGTGTCTAAAAGAAAATCCAACTGGCTCTTGCGCGGTTTGATTGGTGTGTCTCTTGCCATACACATTGTCATATTTTTGCATATTTCCGGGCTTTATAACTCAAAGGCGTTGAGCTACATCGAGCTGACCATGCAGAATATATCCAGACCGACTGCACGGGCTATTCCCAGACCCCGTCACAGGCCCAAGCCGCCTAAGCCGCGGGATGTAAAAAGACTGAAGGTCTTCCAGTGTCGAATGCCTTGCTTTAAACCTATAAAGATGGAGTCTGCTGAAAAAAACCTTCCGGACAGCCTTATGGAGAGCATTAGCATGCCGGATACTACCAGTCTTCAAATCGCTGACTGGAGCCCGGGGACGCTGGTGGCCTCCGGCGATTACATGACTGCCCACAGCTATCTGGAGATGGTGAGGCTCAAAATAGAAAGACACAAGAAATATCCGGATATTGCCAGGGTAAAAAACATAGAAGGTCGTGTCGTCGTTCGATTTGTAATCACCCCTGATGGAGGTATCCGGAAGGTAGAGGTCGCAAAACGTTCAAGAAACAGGGCCCTCGATCTGGCGGCCCTCAGAGCCGTGCAGGATGCTGCCCCCTTCCCAAAACCGCCCAGGCGTCTTTTTAAGGGAAAAATCCCTCTGGAGCTTACGATTGTCTTTGAGTTGACATGAAAATCATCAGGAAACTAACTTGATGCGGTAAAACTGAGAATAAAATGCTCAGGGTTCGTTTCTTGCGTTGACAGATTCCTGGCGGTAATGTAAGAAGTTATATCTTAATTCGATTCGCAACAAGAAGTTGCGGTAGTAATCGCGGACCTTTTCAGAAACATAAGAGAATAAGCCACGAAGGCCATCATCTAAGAACAGATGAGACGCTCTCGTGGCTTTTTTTGTGAGGAAAAAAGACGGAGGAGCTCAAATCTAACGTCAGTGTTATGGAGGGTTATGGGGAGTTTAATATCCGTAACTTGTCAGCCTCAATCAACCTGGTTTTTTGTTTGTTAAAAGAGGGGGAAAGGATGAGAGAAAAATTATTAATTATTGTAATTTGTTATGTCGTATTGTTGTCCTTATCAAATGATTTGATGGCCGGCGATGAAAAAAGCGATGTATATGTATTGGAAGACATTACAGTTACAGGAGAATTGATCCGTCCGACCAAGCAAACGGGCGATTCTCTTTATACCGGAACGTCTGTAACCAAAAAAGGAATCGAGCTTTTGGGCACACCTGCCAAAACAAGTGTTTATAATGCATTGGATATCCTCCCGGGTCTTAATGTGGAAAGTAAAGACCCCTACGGACTAAGTGGTACAGACATACGTATAAGGGGGGCGAAAGGATACTATAACGGCATGACAGTTGAAGGTGTCCCGAATTATGGAATTATGCCTATCGGAGCAAGAGAAGACATATACGACATGGAGAATATGGAAAGCGTCAGTCTTTATAAAGGGGCAAGTCCTGCCGATCTGGGCACAGGTTCCGGCAATAGAGGCGGCTCAATAGAATTGCAATTAAGAAGACCCGAAGATAAGGCGGGAGTTGAGGCAAGTCAAAGTTTTGGTTCCAAAGACTTTGTCAGAACATTCTTGAGGATTGATTCAGGAGAATTACCAACAAAAACAAAACTTTTTGGATCATATTCTTATACAGATGCAGATAAATGGAAAGGGAAAGGGGATCTCGGGCCAAGAGATCATGTAACATTGGGACTAAATCAGCAATTTAATGATATAATAAATATAGACTTGTTTTACAATTTCAATGAAAGTGAGAGACATTTTTTTAAGGATCTCAGTTACGAGCAGGCTGATCATATAAACCGTGACGATAATTTTTATCACCATTACAATAATGAACTTACATCGGACCCAAAGGAAAATATAAATTATTATGATTATAATCGCGGAAAATTTATAAACAGAGATTTTATGTCAATTATTAATATAAATATTCCTGAAAAATTTAATCTGTCTTTGAAACCTTATTATTCAAGTGAAGACGCAAATTACGGGGAAGGAAAAGAAGGTTTCCCGGTGATGGGGTACACCCAACCAAAGAAGCCCGGTGTATTGAAGAAAATTAGAGATTTAGAACGATATGGAGTAACATCTGAAATAAATTTTGATATTTCAGAATTTGAAATAACGGCCGGTTATTGGTTTGAATCTCACGATTTAGAAAAATATGTCAAAAGATATGTCACCACTTCCCATGGATTGGAATACAACGGGTATATGTATTATGCAAAAAATGACGGGCACGGGGAAATTCACAGTCCTTACGCCAAGTTGTCTTATGAACTGAACAAATTCAAATTTCAGGCGGGGGTAAAATATTTTTATTATGAGGAGCCGGCAAGCACCGGATACACTTCGGATGCGGCGCTTAACCTGAAAGAAGACCCTGACATCAGTTTAAAAGAAACGGATTACGATGAAGTTTTGCCTACGTTTGGCATCGGCTATGAGTTTACTGAAAATACCAAAATGTATCTTAATTATGGCAGAAATTACATGAGACCTTATGCCTATGTTCCCATTACAAACATGTACGCTATGAAGAAAAAACTGTTTAAGAAGGCCAACATGACATTGCAGGATATATTTGACGATTGGGAAATGGAGACATCAGACAACTTTGATTTGAGTTTCAGATACAGCCACAAATATTTTTCCATAGCCCCTGTATTTTTCTACAGTAAGCATAATGATCTATTGGTCAGCATTGATGATCCGAGAGTAATCAATCCCAAAGATAACAAGCCAGTTGAATATTATCAAAATATCGGCGATGCCACCGCATATGGATTTGAATTGGAGCTAAATTTTTATCCATCAAAAAATTTAATTGTCTATTTTAATCCCAGTTACACGGATATGAGTTTTGACGATGACTTTAAGAGAGGTGATAACATCCTAAAAATTGAAGGCAACCAGATTCCCGATACCCCGGAATGGATTGTTAAGTCAGGCTTAATCTACACGATTAACAACTTTGAAATCAGCCCGACAGTCAAATGGATTGACAGCAGATACGGCGATGCCTTGAACAAAGAAAAAATTGATGATTATGCGGTTGTTAACTTAAATTTAGGATACACAATAGATGATTTTTGGGGGTTAAGAGAAGCAAAAATAGGCCTTGAACTGAGTAATTTGTTTGATGAAAGATACGTTGGCGCAATTGAAGCAAGTGATACCGGGACAAGCGCAGACTATTATGCAGGCTCGCCTTTTACGGCGATATTCACCGTAAGTGGAAAGTTTTAGTGATCCCTCGTAGTTTTTTTGTGAGTCAAAAAAGCGAAAGTCGGTGACCATGAAAAAAGAAGGGATATAAAATTTTGACGAAAACCAGGGAGACCAATTTATGAATCAAATAAAGCAGTCTATTTTCTTCAAGCAATTATAACCAAAAATAAATTTTTCATGATTTTTTAAAAAGGAGAACAAAATGAAAACAGAAAAAGAGAAAAGAAGATGGTTGCAAGGGTGTATATTGATTATTTCATTGTTAATATTTGCGCCACAAGCAAGCGCTCACAACCTCTGGCTGGGGCTTGATCACTATGATCAAAGGAAGGGAGATACTGCAAAAGTCTTTTTGTATATGGGCCATTCTCTTCCATTTTCCGATCTTGGAAGACCTGAAAAAATGAAGGAATTTATTTATATAGAGCCAACCGGAAAAAAGAAAAATTTTGTATTAAAAAAATATAATTCCGAATCCTTTTTCAATGAGGTGGGAGTCGATTTGAACATACGAGAAGAAGGGACTTATCTTGCTGTTGCGGCCATGAAGCCTCTCTTTGTCAGCATGACTCCTGAAGGGAGGAAAAGAAAAAGTAAAAAAGAACTTCCCGATGCCATATCCTGCCGGCACGTGGAATTTTTTGCCAAAGCAATTTTTTATGCCGGAAAGCCGGGCGGCTCCGCCTATAAAACAGTTTTGGAACATACCCTTGAAATGATTCCACAAAAAGATCCCTGCCTGCTTAAAGCCGGCGATCATCTTCCGCTAAAAGTGTTCTTTAAGGGAAAACCCCTGGCAGGGGAGCTTGTTTATGCCACTTATGTCGGGTTTTCAACAAGGGCGGAATACCCATTTACTGCCAAAACCGATGCGGACGGAATAGTGAACATCCGCATCACACAGCCCGGTATTTGGTGGGTCAAGATTCCGTTAAAAAAAGCTCGTGAAGATAAATCCGAGTGTGATGTTGATCAATATGCAACGATATTGACCTTTGAGGTAAAACAGTTTCAGGAGAAAAAATGATTAAGTCAAAATTTATAGCAGTTTTACTTTTTGCGATATTCGTCTCTGTTTATTCATTGTCGTCCCCGGCTAATGCAAAACCGGAAGGGAGGCTTTATGTTATCGGGATGGGGCCTTCAGGGGCTGATCTTGCGGTCCCAAGGGGATTGGCTATTCTTGAGAAAGCGGATATTTTTCTATGCCCTCCGTATATTCAAAAGAATTTTGCACAGTATATCGACCCTGGCAAGGTTGCTTTTGATCCCTGGGAAGGCATCCATGGCAAAGAGGCGTGTCAACTGCGTAAAACCGATTACGGCAAATGGCTGCAAAGAGTGGAAAAGCGAAAGAAAAAGCTTTTTAATTTTGTAATGGATGCGATTCACAAGAAAAAAACCGTGGTTATGCTGGACAGCGGAGATCCTTGTGTTTACGGCCCTTCTCTTTACTGGCTGTTAAAAGACTTTGACCATCGATATCTTGAAGTGATTCCCGGAATAAGTGCGTTTAACGCGGCCAGTGCGGCCCTTAAAAGAGCGATGATAGGGGAAGGGATTAACTTTGTCATGCTTACCGCTCCCCACTCCATGTTTGGAAGATCATTTGAAAAGGGTGATGGTCTTTTAAAGGATCTTTCCAAATATAACGTTACAATGGTTTTTTATATGGCCATATCTTCAATGGATAAGCTTGTGGAAAAATTCAGCAAATATTATCCGTCTGATCTTCCCATGGCTATCGTCTATTATGCCGGTTATTCTGACAAACAGATGGTTTTAAAGACCTCACTGGGAACTGTTTTAGATGATTTAAAAAAGTGTGATGAAAAGTGGCTCGGTCTTTTAATAATCGGCAACGCTGTCAAATAATGAAAAATCGATTAAATAACCATGAATTGAAAAGAGAAATCGGCTTTTTTTCGGCAACAATCCTGGTTGTTGCAAACATGATAGGTACCGGAATATTTACAACTTCCGGCTTTATCATGGAAGAGCTTGGGAATCCCCAAACCATGCTGCTTTGCTGGCTTGTGGGAGGCATATTCGCCCTGTGTGGCGCTCTCTGTTATGGAGAACTCGGCGCCATGTTTCCCAGGGCAGGTGGTGAGTATGTTTTTTTGCGGGAGAGTTGTGGCAAAGGCATGGCCTTCCTTTCCGGGTGGATATCTCTAATCGTGGGATTCTCAGCCCCGATTGCCGCCGCGGCCATTGCCTTTGCCACCTATTTTTTTCGTGCGCTGTCTGGTTCTCCTATCTCAGAATTCACGGTTTCCATTTTGGGTATCAATATTCTTACCATATCATCGATTACCATACTGGCAGCGGCAATTGTCATTATCTTTTCGCTGATTCACTACCATAGCCTTTGGCTTGGTGCGAGTGTCCAAAATGGATTGACCATCTTTAAAATAGGCCTCATTGTTGTTTTTGTTGTAGCTGGTTTGTGGCTGGGCAGGGGCTCGATAGACCATTTCTCCGGGGGCCTGGACATGAGTTCCGTGTTTCAAGACAAGTTCGCTGTTTCGCTGATCTTTGTCTCATTTGCTTATAGCGGATGGAATGCTGCTGCTTACCTGGGAGGCGAAATCAAGAGGCCGAGCAGAAACATACCGTTGGCCCTTTTTACGGGCACATTTCTGGTTATGTGTCTCTACCTGCTCTTAAATATCGTATACATCTATGCACTTCACACAAAGGAAATGAGCGGGGTCCTTGAAGTGGGGGCAAAATCTGCCATTTCCCTTTTCGGTGACAATATCGGTAAATATTTCAGTGGGGCCATTGCCATCGGACTTCTTTCAGTTTTAAGCGCTATGATTATGACCGGGCCAAGGGTCTATTATGCCATGGCAAAAGATGGTGTCTTCTTTGAGCTTTTTGGCAAGGTGAACAGGCTGCACAGGACGCCCGCATATGCGATTCTTTTGCAGGCAGCAATTGCCGTTGTTATGGTTGTTACGGCCTCTTTTGATAAGCTTCTTATATATATAGGTTTCACTCTTGCATTGTGCGCAACGCTGACCGTGGCGGGGATGATACTACTCAGGATAACACAACCTGCTTTGAAAAGAGATTACAAAACGTTCGGATATCCGGTAACACCGTTTTTGTTCATCATAGGCAATCTTTGGATCATCTATTTTTCCATCAGGAGCAGGCCCATCGCCTCTCTGTTTGGTTTAGGAACAATCGGTTTAGGCATCTTGGTCTATCTCTATTTCAGTATTAGGAAAGGGCAAAATCATGACGTATAGAAAGCGCATGGTCTTGATTGCGACTCTGGCTTTTCTCCTGCCGTCCCCCTTTTTTGCCCATGGCGTTAAGGGCACGGTGAAGGAGGGTGGCATTGTGGTTACCGCTCAATACGACACCGGTGAACCCATGAGCTACGCCAAGGTAAAAATTTCGGCTCCCGGGGCAAAATTAACGTTTCAATCGGGCAGGACAGATAGAAATGGTCGGTTCTGTTTCTTTCCGGATGGTCCGGGCGATTGGAAGGTGGTGGTCGACGATGAGATGGGGCATAGGCTGGAGGTTATAGTGCCTGTGAATGAGGCAAAGGAATTGAAAACGGATAAACAGGCCGGGGGATCGGCTGAGAGTTCTCTGTCCAGATACGAAAAGGTTCTCATGGGGATCTCCATCATCTTTGGCCTTTCCGGAATTTTCTTTTGGTGGAGAGGGAAGAGAATTTACAGAAAGATTAATCGAGGAAGTGGTGAAGACTGCACTTGAGACAGAGGGGCATATGAGCGTAGATGGTGATTTCAGACAAGGCATCCTCTTGCATCAACCCGCTCTTTTTGCAGACTGCCGCTTCGGGTGATTAGATAAAAATGATCGTACAGATTAACGCAAAGGCTCACATTTACCGGAACAATGCTCAGCCGCTCCCCTATTCTTGGCGGACGGCTGCAACGACTCACATCCACCCATCCGTGTTCTTCGTGCAGACGGGTTATTCTGGCATCCGGGTATTCGACAATAAACCCCATTTCAAGGTTCTCATGACGTAATAACTGTTTTGCCGAAAGGGCCTTTGAGCCGGCGTCGATGATCGCTCGGCCCGGGACCACGTCCGAAATGACGGTCGCCACCACACGGGCGGCGCAGTCTTTGAGGCTGCAATGGTCAAATTTGAGCACAAAGTAATCGTTCAGAACGGCGGTTCCCACTCGGATTTCGTTGACATGGCAGACAAGATGCGTGTTCTCAAGGGACGGAGTTGAGCCGGAAGAGACTGTTTCAGGTTGAAGACCGGCACTGCACAGGGCTTCATATACCGGTTCCCATATCTGATTGATTTGCTTAAAACTTTGCGGATCTCTTGCAGCATCTCCATATAGATTCCCAAGATACATCTGGATGCCGTCAAAACCAAGACCCGGGTGTGTTTTTGCATGCTGAGCGAGCGTTACGATTTGCCCTGGATCGGCAGTTCCGCAACGGCGAAGTCCGGCGTCAAAAATAACCAGAATTCCAATGCAGGTGTCGTGTTTGAGCGCCGAACTTCCGAGCTCATTGAGGAGATACTCGGAGTCAACCGCAACCCTTATAGTTTGTTTCAGAGACAGCTTGGCGAGACGCTCCGTGCGGGTTGACCCGACTGCGGGATATGCTATCGTAATATCGACAGGCCCGAGCCTTGCCATGACTTCGGCTTCTTCGACTTTTGCAACCGCCAGGCCGATTGCGCCGGAACCGAGCTGCATGCGGGCTATTCCAAGCGATTTGTGGGTCTTGATATGCGGACGAACCTCAAATCCATGCCGGTTTGCATAATCATGAATGCGGTTGATATTTTTTCTGACGATCTCCTCTTCCACGAGAAGAAAAGGGGTCGGAACCGATTTCGTGATATTCAGTAATTCTTCAGGCATTTGATCTCCAACGGAAATTTAAACTTGAAACTCGGAAAGACATACAAACTATCGGTAAAGAACCATAAACCAGAGGACTATGGTTTCTATATTTAAACCAAAGATCAAATCTTTATTACCCCCCAGTTTCCAGTTTCAGTTAGTTTTGATCAGAAAAACCGAAGTATTATTCACGGGTGGTTCCGGGCGGATGCGCAAGTATTCCTTAAACTCAGGAGGAGGATCCAAAGCCGCCTGGTCATCCATAAGACGTCTTAAACCTTTTTCATAGATTCGGTAAGAAAGTCTTGCTCCATTCGGGAGAGTCTTTGCAAAATGGGCGAAAATTTTATCTTTCGGACATGCATCGGCAGCCACCATCACAAGCATGCATTTCTCATTAAGCGGCAAAGAAAAATGGTTTCCCTGAACAATTTG
>Ga0164313_10005322_pt1 | contig 11397 bp, 4 predicted proteins | sample GuaBasSedimGuay4_FD_113735 | JGI IMG/M metagenome (GOLD analysis project Ga0164313, IMG submission 113735) | Subseafloor sediment microbial communities from Guaymas Basin, Gulf of California, Mexico - Guay4, Core 4569-4, 0-3 cm | ecosystem: Environmental > Aquatic > Marine > Hydrothermal vents >...
CACCGAGGCCACGGTCGAGGGCGTCTTCACCTACAACGAAAAAGCGGTGAATCTCCCCCATGTCTATATCTGGCCCGCGGAAGAGGGCTTCTATGACAAGGCCGATCCGACCTGGACGCTGCTGTTTGTGGAACACCCCATCGAGGAACGTGAACTCGGCGACACGATCTGGGATTCCGCCTACATCGAACTCGGCGTCACGAAGACCGCCGGGTTCTCCGACGACCCGGAGTCAGACGAGCCGCAAATCCAGATCTTCTCTCAGAGCATCCGTTTCTCGGCCGATATGGGCGGCAACATCTCCGGCGGGAACTACCCGGCCATCGAATTCTCAGAAGCCGGACCCGAGAAGTTCGTAGGTCGGGTCTCCCACGATGTCACACAGGAGATGTTTGACGACACCTTCCACTTTGAATTCAGCTTCAGTGCCCCCTTGTCGGATCCGAACGCTCCCATCGGCGACCCCCTTCCGGCCGGCGGTGGTGAGCCGGGCGCCGCCTACCTGGCGTGGTGCGACGCCATCCTCTCCGGCGACATCGAGAAAATCAAAGGCCTCGTGCCCGACGAACAAGCGGCCATGCTCGATGACCCCGAGATCCAGGCTGGGTTCAAGGAAGATCTCGAGTTCATGCAGGCCATGACCCCGGCCGACGTGGTGATCGTCGGTGGTTCAAGTGACGGCGAGATCGCCATCCTCGATGTCACCGGCACGATGGAGGGTGAGGCGGTCAAGGGTGAAATCACCTTGACACGACAAGGCGACAAGTGGATCAACACAGCGGAGGCCTGGGAGTAATAGGCTCCGCGGTGCGAGGCAGGATGTGTCAACGACGGCTGATCAGGGTTTGATCAGGTTGACGGTGACCCATTCTTGAGTCTGGCCAGCTCTTTGCAGAAATCCGAGGCCGCTCCCCGAGCCCAGTGGGCCACGTTGGGCCACGGACCCTGGGACCTTCTTTCCGCCTTGGGCGGACGGTTCCGCCGATTCTCGGCGAAACGGGCGAGAATCTCCCCGGTCTCTCCGTCCATCAGGTCGAAGACGATGATGCCCTCGTCGAGCTGCGGCAGCTCACGACCATCCTCGGCGGTGTTCTTTGACGACGAGCTGATCTCCACGTCGGTGACCACCGGCTGCAGAATCAACGTGCCCGGGCCGGCGGTGGCGACAATCTCGAGATCGAGCTCTTCCGCGATGCTTTTGGTGATGATGTCACCTTGAGCGGAGCGGCCTCCGAGGCCGCGGAGTCGAAAGGTCCCCCGATAGAACGAGGCGGTTCCTCACGACAATCGCGCTCCCATAACTCTGGGGACCCTTCGACTCGCTCGGCGGCACTCGCTCGCTCAGGGTGACATAGGGGTGTGAACCCGCCCCCCCTTGCAAATGCTCCGCTTTCGTCAGTTCCCCCGTGGCCAGATCGGAAAACGACCGGGGGTCCACGGTGCGCCGGCCGCCTCGAGGGCGCCCTCGAGTGTGCCGAGCCTCGCATCGACCGCTCGGAAATCCTCGAGGATCTCGGCGAAGGCCGCAGACGCCCACTCGTAGCCCGCTCGGCTGGTGTTCGTGGGCGGCTGGGTCGTGCCCAGCTGACCATCGACGACCCTGTTGATCCGGCCCACGAGCGAGGGATCGACGGCCTCATTGCGCTTCGCCTTGCTTCGGTTTCCGCGCAAGACGATCAGAAGCTCGTTGAGCTCAACCTCGATGGCCACGAGCTCGGCGAGCTGCTCGGGATCAGCTTCGGGGGTGTCCAGGATGGCCATCTTGAGATGCTTGATCCGGCTCTTGACCTCACCCGAAACCTCGACCGCGCCGAGCACCGCTCGCTGGAGTTCGGCGGCTTGGCGCTGGAAGGCGAGGGCTTCGGCGGGATCATCGACGGGCAGGGTCGCGCCGCCGAGATCGACGACCTCGAAGGACTGCGGACCGGCGAGCTGGGTCACGACACCGTCCACCTGTTGCGACAGGGTCACCGAGTGAGTTCCCGGGATGGCCAGCGGTCCGATCCGCGGCGAGTCCCACGGCGCGCTTGGCCCGGGATCGGCGTCAACGGGCCGCGACGACGGGTAGCGCAGATCCCAGGCCAATCTGTGGAGGCCCTCAGAACGCGGACCGGTCATCCGTTGGACGACGTTGCCGTCGGTGTCGCGGACGGTGAGGATGATGCTCGGGTCGTCCTCCTCGTCCTCGGCGCGGAGCTCGTCGAAGGTCGGATACGGCGCCGCGGCGTCGTCTTCGTCGGCTTCCTTCTCGGCTTCGTGGCGTTGTTCTTGACGGGTTTTGAGCCCGTCCTTCAGGTGGTAGGTGAAGACCGCGCCGAAGGCCGGGTTCGGGGCGGTGTAGTACTTGTCACCCTGGAAGGCCTTGTCCAACGGCACGAGTCCGAGCCGGCTGGTTTCGATATAGCGGAGCGCATTCTTGACCGGGAAAAGCACCGCGTTTTCGTCAAGGCCGGCCTCGGTGAGCTCGCGCAGCGGTGTGTAGTCGTCAAGGATGTAGAACCCACGGCCGAAGGTCGCCAGGGCGAGGTCGTTCTCGCGTCGCTGGATCTCCACCTCGCGAACCGCGATGGTGGGCAGACCGCTCTTCATGGCAAGCCAGTGCCCACCACCATCCACCGTGACATAGAGCCCGAACTCGGTGCCTAGGAAGAGCAGATCCTCTTCGACATGGTCCTGAGCGATGGACCAGGCGATCTCGCGCTCGGGAAGATCGCCGGCGATGCTCCTCCAGCTCCGCCCGCGGTCGGTGCTCTTGAGGACATAGGGCGAGAAGTCGCCCTGTTTGTGGTTGTCGAAGGTGGCGAAAACCGTGTCGGCGTCGTGCTGCGAGGTCTCGAGTTCGGCGACATAGGTGTTTGCCGGGACACCCGGGAAGGCGCCCTCGGTGCTCCAGGTGTCGCCTCCGTCCGAGGTGATGTGGATCTGTCCGTCATCGGTGCCGACATAGATGAGCCCCTCGGCCAGGGGCGACTCGGTGAGCGCCACCGCGTTGCCGTAGATCGAGGTCGAGCCGCTCTTGTGGAGTGCGTCGGCTCCCCAGACCTTGCCCATGACCTCGAGCTTGTTGCGGTCGATGCCCCGCGAGAGATCCTCGGAAACGGCCTCCCAGGTGTTGCCCCGGTCATCGGAGCGGAAGAGCTTCTGAGCGGCAAAGTAGAGCCTCGTGGGCGAATGCGGGCTGACGATGATCGGAGCGTCCCAGTTCCACCGATAGGGCTCCTCGCCTGGCGCCGGCTGGGGCTGGATGTCGACGGTCTCGCCGGTGGCGCGGTCAAAGCGGACCAACCCCCCGTACTGCCACTGGCTGTAGACGATGTCCGGCTCCACGGGATCGACCACTGTCTTGAAACCATCGCCGAAGACCGTGACGAACCAGTCCTCATTGCCAATCCCCGCCTTGTGTCGGGTACGGGACGGGCCGCCGAGGGTGGCGTTGTCCTGGGTGCCGCCATAGACGTAGTAGAAGGGCTCGGTGTTGTCGACGGTCACGCGGTAGAACTGCATGATGGGCAGGTTCTCGAAGTAGACCCAGGTGGCGCCGCGGTCATAGGTCTCGTAGACCCCGCCGTCGCAGCCCGCACGCAGATGGCGGGTGTCGTTCGGGTTGATCCACAGCGCGTGGTTGTCCACGTGTTTGTGCGTCTCCCCCACCGGCACGAATGTCTTGCCGCCGTCGTGGGTCACCTGCATCCAGGTGTCCATGGAGTAGACCCGGTCGACGTTCTCGGGGTCGCAGATAAACTCGTTGTAGTAGTCGCCGCCGGGGGCGTGATCGGAGCGTTTCTCCCAGGTCTCGCCGCGATCGGTGGAGCGGAAGGTCCCACCCTCGTCGAGGGCAGCGTCAAGGACGCCGTAAACCACATCGGGTTCGGCGGGTGAGAAACAGAGCCCCATGCGCCCCTTGTCGACCGAGGGCAGCCCGGCTTCGATCTCACGCCAGGTCTTGCCGCCATCGGTCGACTTGTGGAGTCCCGATTCGGGGCCGCCGTTGATCAGCGTCCAGGTGTGACGTCGCCGCTGGTACGCGGTGGCGAGGATGGTGTCGGGGTCTTCGGGGTGGAGCTTGACCTCGGCGATCCCGGTGTCGTCCGAGATGTGGAGAACACTCTCCCACGTGGCCCCGCCATCGGTGGTGCGGTAGAGCCCGCGGTCACCACCCGAGCGCCAGAGCGGACCCTGCGCCGAAACCCAGACCACGTTGGAGTCACGCGGGTCGACGACGATGTTGCCGATGTGCTCCGATTTCTCGAGGCCCATGTTGGTCCAGGTCGAACCCCCGTCGAGACTCTTGTAGACGCCGTTGCCAAAGGAGATCGAGCGCTGGGAGTTGTTCTCACCAGTGCCCACCCACACCACGTTGGGATTACCGGGGTCAATAGTGACGCAGCCGATGGAGTACGAACCCTCGTTGTCGAAGACCGGTTCCCACGTGGTTCCGGAGTTGGTCGTCCGCCAGACCCCGCCCGAGGCGACGGTGACAAACCAACGAGAGTGATCTTCCGGGTCCACAGCGATGTCGGAGATCCTTCCCGATGACACACCGGGTCCGATGCCGCGAAGCTGGAGACCCGCCAGGGTCTCGGTAGTGAGCCAGTAGTCATCACCATCGGTGGTGGCCACCAGAATTGTTGGAATCAGCAGCACCGCGAGCATGGCGAAACGGACAGTTTTCATCATCATCCTCCTGTCGCCGAACATGCTACCGCGTTCACGATCCACCGCGCCTCCCTTCGAACCGGAGACACGAGACTGTCGCCGTGTGTCACGGGGACAAGCATTTCGCCATTTGCACACAATCACTTGACACCCCCCCCCCTCACTGTCGTACCATTTTCTTGGTCAAATTTGAGAAAACGAAGAATATCGCGTCAGCTCGTTCAACCGCAGCTCGAAGGGAGAAAACGAGTGAACCATCTGAAGCCATGCACATTTCTCTTGTTGCTCATTGCAACCACCACAATTTCGGCAGATGACTTGGTTGTCAGTCAATCTGTCGGAGCGACCGGTGCGACCGATTTCCAGCTTGTCGTGCTCAAAGACGGCGCGGGTTTCGGTGACCTATTGTCAGGAGAGATCCGGAAGACATACCCGCGGCCTTATGCGAATACCGTATCAGCCGGAGGGTCGATCTCATGGAAGCAGTACCGTCAGAAAACCACGCCCGAGGGGATCATTCACGAGTTCTATGAGCAACGCTACACTCCTGATCCTGGGAGTTTTCGGTTTGAAGACGGCGTTCCAAGCGACGGGTTCAAGATCAGCGGCGGCTATCTCGCTAATCACTCAGCTGGAGCGTCTGCCCCTTACCTCGTATCAGGGACCATCTTCGAGGACATCACGAAGATCAGAACGCCGACGATCACCAACGCCGAGGATGCCGTCTTTTCGGCTGCAGAGAGCGTCGATGCTACCGGACAACTGACCGTCGCATTCCATCGATATGGAAACCAAGAGATCATCGATTCCATGAAAGAGCAGAGCGAGCTCTGGCTTCACCCGGTCAAAGATGGACTCAATTTCGGTTTTGCGTGGCATGTCCCGGTTCTCTCGAGCGACGGGGCTATGATCCCCGTTGTCGTCGACGCCGAGTCCGGCGCCGTTCTTGCGGTTTCCGAATCCCCCAGGTGGGATGTCGCCTGCAACCCCCAAGTCAGTGGTCCAGGTTTTGTCACGGTTGTCGGAACGCCTCAAAGAACCGGGCTCGGCGCCTTCAATCTCTCGGGAACGCCCAGCTCGGCGGGAGGTTGGGAGTGCGTGGACGCCCACGTCGATGCGACCGCTGTCACACCCAGCATCCAGATCCTGAGGGGTTCTAAAGACAACCCCTGTGCCGCTGGTTTGTGGTACACCCAGACATACGGGATTTGCACGAACGGGACGGGAAGCCCGGTCTACGACAACGTCGAGGTGAACATCAATCCCATCTGGGGACCGGTGTACCAATGCACTCCCGGTCGCGCCGTCACAGATGCGCTGAGACACGCCCAGACGACCTTCGACGTCTTCTGGGGTGTCCTCGGACGTCAGGGCATTTCGGGCTCCGGAGAGGACTTCAGAGTCATCGTCGATGCCCGCTGCAGACCGGAGGAAGACGAGTGGGGCGCCCAGTTCGAGCGGTTCGGGAGAATCAATGCTCCGGCCGGAAGCGTCAGGGTCTGCGGCCGCGACCAAGATCCCCCGGAAAACGCAACTCCCATGGGCTGCGATTTCTACGACACTCTAACTCAACACTCTGTCGCACTCGACATCATGGCTCACGAAATCGGTCACGGCGTGATCTTCAACACCACCGGCATGGATTATGTGTACGCAGGTATTGAAGGCGAGCTTCACGAGGGGTTCGCAGATGTGATCGGCCACGGCGTGGAGTGGATGCAGCCATCCCCACGTGCAGGCGAGGAACCGGACTGGGAAGGCGGAGAGGATACCGGGCAGGCCGACCGTCGAGTCGACGTGGATGAGGGAACCCACAGGTTCTTCTATTCAGACACCGTACACATCGGGACTCCGCATTCGCGCGGCACACCGTTGCCGGTCGCGATGAGGCTCCTGTCAGAAGGTGGGACAAACCCGGCATGCGTGTACGGCGGCCCGCATAACCGTCCGAACCCCGATGACCTCTGCGATGTTTCCGTCGGGTCGCTCGGGGTGCAGACGGCCTTCAAGATCTACTACAAGATGCTGGATGACTATGTGGTTCCCTCGACGACCTGGTATCACCTCAGAGGGGACATCATCGCTGCTGCGGGAGATCTGGAGGGCTACACGGCAACCCCGATCATCGGATCACACGCTGGTGCGGCGCCATGGTGTCTCGGGTACTCCGAGTACCGGTATAAGGCGTCGCGGTCTTTTGCGGCGATTGACCTTCCAGGGAATATTCCTTTCTGTCCAAATTCACCCGACTAAACTGGAGTGTGCTCTTGACGTTCCGGACGACCGTACTGTGGCTTGTAGTTGCCGGCGCGGGCCTGCTCCATTCGGGGCAGCTCCGCGCCGAGCCGCCGAACTGGGGGGAGATGAAAGAGGCCCCGATCCTGATGCGCCGCCACCATCTCCACCTTGGGAACTACGGGCAGATCTCCAACCCCTACCAACCGACCGACGGGATCTGGAGGCTCGAGCCGGAGGGAGGGGGGATTAGGCTCCTGCGCCCGTTCACCGCCTCGACCGTCCCGCCGAGCAGCACATCGTCCCATTTCGTGGGTGATCATGGGTTTCTCACCATTCGAGGAGACCGGGTCCTGTTTCAGGCCTACCCCTATGATATCCACTTTGACGCCTTTTCCTGGAAGATGCTCAACCGGCTGCCGGCGGCGAACGGAGAGGCCACCGGATGGGCTCTTCAAGGCCCCTTCCTCGACGGAACAGCCGTGGAAGCCACTGGCCTGCAACCCGGAGTGCACGGGCTTGCCCGGTGCGTGCTAGACATCATGACCAGGAACCCAGGGGGCGCTGTTCCGTGCGAGGAGATCACCGTCCCGGGGACATTGTCGCCGACGGACTCGACCGACGAGCGGGTCCTGCTCCACGCACCTTCGTCGCCAGGGATCATCGAGCTGTCGGCGCCCCTGTTCAGCTTCCCCGACGCCTCCTGGGACGGCGACCGGGTGTTGCTGAGCTTCGACCCCCGGCGAGGCGGGTTCTGGAGGGGGACCGAACTCAACGCCCACTTCTACCCGGTGGAAGGGGGCGAGCTGATGCCGCCTACGCTCGACCTCGACCTCGACTCACTGCCTTTCGGGCTCGAGCCCGAGAACGGTTACCTCTCGGCGCTCCACTATCACCCGCCCGCGGGTCTCTTGTTTGGGGTCCTGTTCAGGCGGCCGTTCAGCAATACATCTAGATTGAGCCTGCTGTTCAGCCTCGACCCGGTCACGGGGCAAGCCAACGAGTTCTCCGGCCTCTTCAACGAGGACTTCCCGCCCTTTACCTTCGCCTCGTTCGGGCCGGCCCCCGAAACCCACGAGCAGATCATCCCAATCGTCGCCAACGCCAGAGGCCGTCACGACGGCAGATGGCGCACCGATCTCTGGCTCTACAACCCGTCGAACGAGGCAACGAGTTTGACCGTCACCCGACTGACCAGGCCGGACCAGGTCCTCGAGCTCGAGCTCGACGCTCACGCATCGGTGCATGTCGAGGACATCCTGTTGGCGCTCGGCGGCGGCGGCGTGGGCGATGGGACGATCCATGATGCGTTGCTCGTCGCCTCGGACTACCACTGGGCGGAGCAGACCGTGGCTTTCGGTCGGATCTGGACTGTGGACCCGCTCACGGGCGGCGCCTTCGGTCACGCCGTTCCTTCGGTGCCGGCGCCGTTCGGGTACTCGAACCACAGCGTCAACGTCCCGCGTACGATCGACCCGGATGTTCCCAGGTTCAACGTCGGCGCCAACTCTTTGGCCGCCCACATCGACCTGGATATGCGCGAGCCCGGGCGTTTCAGACACAACCTCGGCGTCGTGAACCCCACCGACGACGAGGTGGCGGTCCAGCTGGCATGGACTTTTCAGGACCCATACCAGTCGTTTGAGGAGTTCGGCCCGGACGTCGAGGGCTTCCGGCGGAAGACCATCGTCGTCCCACCGCGAGAGCTGCGGGTGATCAACATCGAGGGCGCCTTCCCCGCCGAGGTTGTCGAGGGCTGGGTGCCGCGCATCGCGGTCTTCGGCGTAAAACCGGTCATCATCTGGCACACCATGGTCGACAACCTGACCGGAGACGCCACCTTCGTGCCCTTCACGAGCCTTTCTGCGGATACGGCCGAGATGAACCCAGGGAGCAGTCTCCGCAGCCTCGAGGACTACCGGCTCGCCATCCCGGTAGCGGCTTCGAATCCGGGAGTGGACGAGGCGCGCTGGAAAACCGACCTGTACGGGTACGTGGACGGGAACTACTCACTTCCGCGAATCGTCGCTGCCTTCCACCCCGGTCAGAGTGGGAGGTGCGCCGAAGCCCCCTCGGGTGAGATCTCGCAGTTTTTGAAGGGGGTCCTCGCCATGCCCGTGGACCGCTGGCTCGAGACCATCGAGCAACACCCCCAGATTCCGCCGACCTACGGGAAGCTCGGTGCGTGGGGTACGGTTTATCCCGACGTGGTCCGCAGCTTCCCCGAATGCGCCGACGCGCACAACGTCAAGGGGGGACTCGAGATCCTCGCCGGCTCGTGGTTCTCCGGTTTCTCGCGGACGTACACTACCCGATCCGATGGGGGCACCTACGGAGGCATGCTGCCGCTCTATCCCCACGGCGGATGGCCCGTCCAGCATTTCGCCGGGCTCGAGGGGAGCCCCGACAGCAGGATCAACGTGGGTTTTTTCAACGGCAATCGCGAGCACGCCATCACCCATCGCGTCTCCCTCTACAACGTCGACGGACACCTCGTGGTGCAGCGCCTTCTGACCCTCGATCCCCTGGCCTCGCAGCAGCGCGAACTGAAGACCTTCTTCAACCTCGACGCCCTGCCCGACGGCACCTACGGCCTCACCGTCATGCCCCTCGACGATCCCGTCGCCGGAGTCCAGGGCCGCTCGTGGGCGTACGTCTCGGTGATCGACAACCGCACCAACGACCCGACCAACATCTGGTAAGAGCCTCAACGGGCGGAACATCTCGCCACGGCCCTTCCCCATAGCCTATCAATCACAGCCGGGCGTCCATGCGGTGAAGCCCTTCCGACCATTGGAGGATCCTCGCGTCGGCGGTGACAAGCGTTGCTCGCCGCAGGGAGGCCGAGGCGACGATCGGACGATCCGCCGGGTCGGGATGGAAGTCCTCGAGTCGCTCGGCCACGATTCTGGTCACTGCGGCACACGAGAGCCGGTGCGCACTCGATGAGAACCTGCAACGCTCGAGGCATCAGCGACCCTCCTGCAGGTCAACCCACCTCAAGACCGTCGGAATCGTCTGACCGATGCCCATATCACATTGGATTCGCGCGGATCGACCGCCATCCTACCGCGTCCCGGATTTGAATCAGCCCTCGACGCGCAGCCACATCCGTCCGAGAATAGGGATGGTGATTGAGAAACGTTTCTTTCTGGCGCTGTGGATTCTGACCGCTGTCGTTCTGCCGTCCCACCGGCTCTTCGCCGAGCGGCTGGCGGTCCACACCTACACCGTGGCCGACGGCCTCGCCGGCGACCAGGTGACGGCCATAGTCCAGGACCGGCAGGGCTTCCTTTGGATCGGCACCCGCACCGGTCTCTCCCGTTTCGACGGTGTGAGCTTTCGCTCGTTCGACACCAGTGATGGTCTTCCCCACGCCGGTGTTCACGACATCGTTGAAGATTCCACCGGTTCGCTGTGGTTCGCTACCGGGCGCGGGTTGGTTCGAATGCTCACCGAACGCAACGATGACGGGACGGTCTTCGAGCCGGCGGTGGGGATCCCCGGTGGCGTCGGCGTCATGGTCGAGGATGAGCAGGGGGTGTTGTGGGCATCATCGGCGGGTGTTCTCTACCGCCGCGAGACCCCGGGCGGCAGGAGCTTCATTGCGGTTGATGTCGACATCTCGCGGCTGCCCAACGGTTACCAGTCCATCGGCGCCCTCCTCGCCGCCGATGGCGGCGGTCTCTGGATCGGCACCAACATTGGTCTCTTCCGAATGCTGCCCAGTGGTGAGATCATCCGTTGTGATGTCGAGAATGGCGGCCCATTGTGGCGCGTCTTCGCCCTGACCCGCGATTCGACCGGACGAATCTGGGTCACCGGGCGCGGAGTCACGGTCTTCAGACCCCACGTACCACAGGCTGAACCGGCGCAGACCGTCGATTCGTCTGTGCGTCGCTTCGATTTCGGCACCACGCAGAAGCTGCCTGAGAACCCCGGCGAAGCTCTTCGCATCGACGGAGTGTTCGAATTCACCAGGGAGAAGGTCTTTGACATCGATGAAGGACCCGATGGCTCGCTGTGGATGGCGAGCTATGGTGGGCTCGCCATCCTCGGCGCAGACGGCATCGTGTGGCACGATCGCCACACCGGAATGGTCTCGGATCACGTCGGGCCGGTCCTGGTGGACAAAAACGGCAACGTGTGGCTCGGCACCGAGAGCCACGGTCTGATGCGGGTCAACTCCACGGGTTTCACGACCTACACAGAATCAGACGGTCTGACGAGCATCAAGACTGCCTCGGTCACCCTCGGCCCGTCGGGGGAGGTGGTCGTGGTCGGCTACCCACCAGAGAGCGCCATTCACATCCGCGAGGCCGACGGTTTTGTGCCGCTGAGAATTCCCTTGCCGCCGGAAGTTCCTCGCAACGGCTGGGGTCTCAACCAGGTCACCTTCTTCGACCATGACGGAAAGCTGTGGGTGCCGACCGAGAAGGGGCTCTTTCGATTTCCGCGGCTCGACGACCTCCGGGACCTGCCGAGTTCCCGTCATGAACGGAGATA
>Ga0164313_10005323_pt1 | contig 11393 bp, 9 predicted proteins | sample GuaBasSedimGuay4_FD_113735 | JGI IMG/M metagenome (GOLD analysis project Ga0164313, IMG submission 113735) | Subseafloor sediment microbial communities from Guaymas Basin, Gulf of California, Mexico - Guay4, Core 4569-4, 0-3 cm | ecosystem: Environmental > Aquatic > Marine > Hydrothermal vents >...
ACCATCACACCGTAAAGCCACATCTGGGCCTCCCCCGACCTCGCCCAGGCCTCGCCCAGGATCTGGACGCAAAGCTGAGCCTCATCCTCGCTGCCGACTTTGACATAGGGAGGCAAAGGTTCCTCATCGGAATCCGGCCCCAACCCAACCAGATATAGCGCCACGTGGGGATTACACGACATGGCGTGGTCCAGGGCGTCCCGCGCGCCGCCTTCGTCCCCGTTTAACAGGAAAAGCAGGACCCAGGCCCAGGCGAAGGCGGCACCGGATTCATCATCATGTTCCTCGAGCAGATCCCAGGAACGCTGCACCTCTCCCATGCTGAGGTAGTTGCCCAGCAACAGAGTGCTGTTGCCCATGTGGTCGGCGGGATCGAGGTCGAGCAGGTTTTCGTAATGGGCCACCGCGTCGAAGCGGCGGCCGATGTTCCACAGGATTTCGGCCAGCTGCTTGATGGTGCGCATGTAGGGACGGGCCTCGACCATGGGCCAGAAATCGCCCATGAATTCGGAAAAGAATTTCTCGCCCAGCCGTTTCTCGCCACAGGTTACGGCGTGTTCGAGGGCGGACACCAGTTCCCCGGCGTCTTCGGTGGTCAGGGCGGCCCGGACCGTCAGGGCATCGACGCAATCCGGGTCCAACAGCAGGGCCTTGTCCACCAGTTCGAGGGCGATTTCCGCGTCCCCTGATTCGTAGGCCTCGAAGGCGAATTCCTGGGCCAGTTCGATCGGGTTGTCCTTGAGGGTTTCCAGCCGACGGGCCTGCAGGCCATCGTCGACCAAACCAGGCAGGCTGTCGCGGAAATCGTCTTCGGAAACGAATTCCGTGTCCTCCAATTTTAAGCGGGCTTCACGCATCAGGCGCTCGATTAGAAAAGGAGACGAGGGGCGATCGTTATTCTCGGACATATCCTGCTTCCGATTTGGTTAAAACCACGGCCTGTCGGCCTGCCATATGCAAAACACATTCCAGTGGGAAAAAATCGAATATGAAACCCGAATATGCCAATAATTTGAACCTGACAGGTCAAAGACCCATTGGAGCCGGGCATGGCGGATGCTATTGTTTCCCAGGAGGGGAAGGCTGCAGTCAATCGTAAGGAAACATGACCATGTCCGAATCTCAGACCATCGGCCTGGCCCTCGGTAGCGGAGGCGCGCGGGGCTTCGCGCACGCCGGTGTCCTTCAGGCTCTCGAAGAAGCGGGTATCCGGCCCAACCTTGTCGCCGGCACCAGCATGGGCGCCATCGTGGGTGGACTCTACGCCCAGGACCCCGATCCGGACAAGGTGTGGCGGCGCCTCGAAGCCTACGTGCACAACGACGATTTCGCCTCCTACTGGGCCCCCTTCGTCCCCCGTGACGGAGACGAGGCCACCGATCCCCAGAGCCGCCTGACGGGCATCTACGACTTCATGCAGCGAAAGATGGTGGCCGTCAAAACCGTGACCCAGGCCTACCAGCAGGACGAGAGCCGATTGCGGGGACCACTGGCCAAACTGTTCGGCCCGGTGGGATTCGAGGAGCTGACCATTCCCTTCGCCGCCGTCGCGCTGGATCTTGTTTCCGGCGACAAAGTCGTCTACACCACCGGGCCGGTCATCAACGGCATCTACGCCAGCAGCGCCATTCCATCGATATTTCCCCCGGTCACCACCGATGGCAGGATGATCTGCGATGGCGGCGGGCCCTTCCGGGTTCCCGTGGACACGTGCCGGGATCTGGGCGCCGATTTCGTGATCGCCGTGGACATCCCGGCCTATGAGGAAACCAGTTTTTCCACTGGTCTGGACATGATCCTGCGAAGCAATACCATCGCCCGCCAGCGCCTGAACAGATTTGTCTGCGACCAGGCGGATTTTGTCATCCGGCCCCCCGTGACGGAATTCCACTGGGCGGATTTCAGCGCCGGCGAGGCCTGCCGCGCCCGTGGCTACGAAGCTGGCATGGAAGCGGTGGGGGAATTGAAGAAGCTCCTGGATTGGCGCAGGAGCTTCCCTTTCAAAATGAAGATGGTTGCCAAGCGGATGTTGAAGATGAATATCTGATCCGGCCTACTTCACCACCACACTGACCAGTTTGCCCGGCACATAGATCGTCTTGACGACCGTTTTGCCCTCGGTCCAGCTCTGCACTTTTTCACTGGCCAGAGCCTGGGCGATGATCTCATCCTGTCCGATTTCCGCCGGCACCGAGAGTTGCTCACGCACCTTGCCGTTCACCTGGACCACGACGGTGATCAGGTCCTCGACCAGGTACTGGGGGTCGGCAACAGGCCAGGTTTCATAGGACAAAGTCCCGGAATGGCCCAGCCGCCCCCACAATTCCTCGGCCATGTGGGGCGCGTAGGGAGCCAGCAGTAACACGAATTGCTCCAGAACGGCTCGGGGCCGCAACTCCAGCGACGTCATCTCGTTAACAAACACCATCATCTGGCTGATGGCGGTGTTGAACCGCAGATCCTCGGTCATCACCGTGACTGCGTCGATGGTCTTGTGCAAAATCCGGAGGGTATCCTCCCCCGGCTCGGCGTCGACAACCCGCGCGTCCAGATTCTCTTCATCGTCGACGACCAGCCGCCAGGAACGATCCAGGAACCGGCGCACTCCTTCTATGCCATGGGTGTTCCAGGGCTTGTCGCGCTCCAGTGGTCCCAGGAACATCAGGTACAGCCGCAGACTGTCAGCGCCCTGGTCGGCGATCACGTCGTCGGGATTGACCACATTGCCGCGGCTTTTGCTCATTTTTTCGCCGTTTTCACCCAGGATCATGCCCTGGTTGCGCAGCTTCCGGAACGGTTCCACGGTCGACACCAGATCCAGATCGTACAGCACCTTGTGCCAGAACCTGGCGTACAGCAAATGCAATACGGCGTGTTCGGTGCCACCCAGATAAAGGTCCACCGGACCCCAGTATTTTTCCTTCTCGGGATCCCAGGCCGCTTCGTTATTGTGCGGATCCATGAAACGCAGGTAGTACCAGCAGCTGCCGGCCCACTGGGGCATGGTATTGCTTTCGCGCACGGCCGACTGGCCGCTGACCGGGTCTTCAACCTGCATCCACTCGTCGATCGTCGCCAGCGGGCCTTCACCGGTGCCGGCCGGTTCGTACTTGTCCACCTCGGGCAGGGTCAGGGGCAGTTCATCGGGCTCCAGCACGCGCACGGTGCCGTCGGCCAGTTTCAACAGCGGGAACGGTTCGCCCCAGTAGCGTTGGCGGCTGAACAGCCAGTCGCGCAGCTTGAAATTGATCTTGGCTTCGCCCAGGCCCTCTGCCACCAGCCAGTCGGTCATTTTTGCCTTGGCTTCGGCCACGCCCAGCCCATCCAGGAAACTGCTGTTGATGGCTACGCCTTCCCCGGAGTACGCCTTGCCTTCCCAGCCGTCGGGCACCTGGACGGTGCGGGTGATCGGCAGGTCGAATTTTTCGGCGAACTCCCAGTCGCGTTCATCCTGACCGGGCACGGCCATGATGGCGCCGGTACCGTATCCCATCATCACGTAGTCCGCGATCCAGATGGGAATGGGTTTACCTGTGGCCGGGTTGGTGGCGTTCGTACCGGTGAACACGCCGGTTTTTTCCCTGGAGATCTGCCGGTCGCGTTCGCTTTTGCCGGCCGCCTCGGCGCGGTAGGCTTCGACCGCTTCGCGTTGTTCGCCGGTGGTCAGCATCTCGACCCAGGGGTGTTCGGGACTCAGTACCATGTAGGTGGCACCGAACAGGGTGTCGGGACGGGTAGTGAAGACGCGCAATTTTTCCTCACGTCCTTCAATGGCGAAATCCACCTCGGCGCCCTCGCTGCGGCCGATCCAGTTGCGCTGCAGATCCTTGATGTACTCTGGCCAATCCAGGCCCTCCAGATCATCCAGCAAACGCTGGGCGTAGGCGGTGATCCTCAGCATCCACTGCTTCATGGGCTTGCGAACGACGGGGTGCCCCCCGATCTCGCTCAATCCGTCCTTCACTTCCTCGTTCGCCAGCACCGTGCCCAGCGCGGGGCACCAGTTCACGGCCATCTCGCCCTCGTAGGCCAGGCCCTTTTTGTACAGCTGGGTGAAGATCCACTGGGTCCACCGGTAATAATCCGGATCACTGGTGGCGACTTCGCGATCCCAGTCGAAACTGAACCCCAGCATTTTCAACTGCCGTTTGAAGTTGGCGATGTTTTTCCTGGTGGTCACCGCGGGATGGGTGCCCGTCTTCATGGCGTGATTCTCGGCGGGCAGGCCGAAAGAATCCCAACCCATGGGATGCAGCACGTTGAAACCATTCATCCGCTTGTAGCGCGAAACGATATCGGTCGCCGTATAACCTTCGGGATGCCCCACGTGCAGACCGTTTCCCGAGGGATAGGGAAACATGTCCAGGACGTAGTACTTGGGCTTGTCGCTTCCATCGATCGCCTTGAAGGTCTGGTGTTTGTCCCAGTACTTGTGCCAGCGGGGTTCGATCTTTGCCGGATCGTAGGCCATGCTTGTTCCTTGAATTCGAGGTTTGGGCCCATCTGACGGACCAGTGCCAAATCAGCAAGTAAGCAGGGAATATGGGGCATTGGACCGAAAATGACAACCAACAGGCCGTCCTGGGGCCATTTTCGGCACAACGGGCAACAATAGGTTAAGCCCGTCAATTCATTGTCGATATGAGTAATGATAAGCTATCGACACCATTGGCACCCGGGAGTTCCTTAAATGTTCGGCAATAAGCCCAAACCGGTGGACGGCGCCATCCCGCCCGAAACCAGCGAAACCAACAGGCTCGAAAAACAATCCATGCGGAACTGGTACATGCTGGCCACCTTCACGGCCCTGACCACCGTGGCCCTGTTGATCGCCGTAACTCCGGCCCTCAGCGAAAGCATTACCTCGTTTTGGCCCTGGGGCGGCTCGGACGTTGTCCTGCTCGTGGGACTCGGTGGAATGATCATTCTGCTGATCCTCCACCTCACTTTCCAGCAGGTCAAGGTCACCGGCATCCGGCATCAGGTTCAGGCCATCGAAGTCCAGGCCACGGAAACACGGCAACAGAACGCGTCGCGCCTCCATGCATTGCTCAACGTCAGCAGAATGATGGGATCGGTCACCGATCCTTCGAGCGTCTTCCAGGCGATCACCAGCACCTGCCTGGAAATCTTCGATTGCCACCAGTCATCGCTCATGCTATTGAACACCGAGACCAACATGTTGGAGATGAAAGCCGCCACCGGCCACATCAACCGGGAAAAACTGGAAAAGATCGAACAGCCGGTGGGCAAGGGCATCGCCGGTTACGTCGCCCAGCGCAAGCAGCCGGTCATTCTCGGCAGCAACGTCGATCCCGAGAAGTACCCGGGACTGCAGGTCCAGACCATGAAGCTGAGTGCGGCCATGGTGGTGCCCATCATGGTGCGGGATGAATTGGTCGGCGTACTGAACATCAGCAGCCGCGCCCCCGACACGACCTACACCGAAGAGGACATGAGGGCCCTGGAAGTGTTCGCCGAAAACGCGGGGACCTGCATTCGCCAGGCCGAACGCGCGGAATGGATGCGGCAGACCATCGAAAAGATGCACCGGCAGAAAGACCGCGAAAAAGAGGCGGCGCCCATTCAGCCCGTGCCTGTTGTGGTGGATCCGTAGGAATCCCGGACCAAAAAGGACTAGCCTCGATGCGTTGCCCGATGATCGCTCTTTTGATTCTGTTGGCGGCCACGGGCTGTTCCAGCGTGAACGTCGATATTGATTCCGACAGTCAGCCTCCCCATGAACAAACCTTCCGTGAGGAAATGAAAGGCCGTTCGGCCGACTACGTGAGACCACGCGTGCTCGATTTACCGCAGGTGGAATTCCCCGCCGAGGCGGCGGATCTGGATCTGGCCGGGATTGTAATGATTGGTGTGCTCGTCGATTATGATGGCCAGGTGGCCGAGGTGAAGGTCAAGCAGGGGCTGCATCCCTTGGTGGATCAGGCAGCGCTTGATGCAGCCCGCAGGGGCCGTTATGCCCCCGCGAGCGAATTTGGCGCCGCCACCGACGGCTGGGTCACGGTGCCCTTCCGCTATCCGCCCGAGGACAGGAAAGCGGAATAGGCCCCGGCCTCTACATCGGCGAAAATCCCTGGTCCGCCCAATAGGCGTCCTGGTAGATCTTCTCGAGTTCCAGCAACTGCTCCAGGTGTCCGTCTTCCCATTCCCGCAGCCAGGTGAAGAGCTTCTTCAGTTCCGGATCGTCGGTCTTTTCGGCGTGTTCCTTGTAGTAGGAGATGGCCTTGTTCTCCAGGTCGCATCCGATGCTGATGACCGCCATCTCGAACTTGCCCCGCTTGATCGACCGTTTGAAATCGTCGGTCACCACGTCCTGGGAACCATGATCGACCTCGGCTGGATGCACATCGTCGAGGTTGAGTTTCCCATCGGCCATGAGGCTCTTGTACTGGTTCGTCAGAATGCGAACGTGGTCGTCCTCGTCCTTGGCCAGCATCTCGAACATGGCCCTGGCCGCCGGATCGGCCGCCTCCTTGGCGGCGTGGGAGTAGAGTTGCTGTCCCTTGACCTCGACCATCACGGCGTCCTTGATGACCTTGATCATTTCCTCTTTTTTCTGGTCGTCGTTCATGGGAATCCTCCAGGACCGGCCCGGGCCGGCCCACTCGCGTTTAAAAGTCCAGTACGTTCACCTTGAAGTACTTCTTCGGGTTCCGTCGCATCTCGTCCATCAGGCGTTTGAGCGAATTCATGGTCGAATCGGCGGTGGTGTAGAGCGTGGGATCATTGAGCATGAGGGCCGCCGTGCCCTCACCCTCGTCCAGTTTGGTCATTATGGAATTCAGGGAGTGGGCCGCCTCCTGTATCACGTCCATCAGGGTGTCGGCGCTGGCCATGGCACTCGAAGCGTTGTCGAAGGTCTGTTCGATGCGGCCGGATTCCACGATCTCGCGCAACCCGTCCGAGGATATCCGCAGGTTTTCCAGGATCACCCTGATGTCGCTGTGGTTCTCATCGACCATGTGGTCGACCTTTTCCAGGGTTTCATGGGCCTGGACCAGGGTCTCGACCACCTTGCCTTCGGTTTTGATCTGATCCACCAACAGGGTGACCTTTTGGGTCAGGGTCCGCATTTCCACCAGCGCCGCACCCGCGGCGTCCGTCATCGAAGCGATGGTGCCGGCGGTACGGCCCTTGAAAATATGCCCCTCCTCGATAGGCTTCCCAATACCAGGATCGATCTCGATGACCACCTCGCCCACGATTCCCTTTTCACCAAGGGTCACCACGGCATCCTCGCGCAGGTCGACCGATTCATCCACGCGCAGCTCGACCCGCACCGAGGCCTGGAGGATCTGCATCGCCGAAACTTCGCCCATGCGGATGCCCCGCACCTGGACCTTGTCCCCCTCCCGCAGCCCGGCCACGTGTGTGAAATCGGCCTGGTAGAAGTTCTGTCCCTTGGACAGGTCGATGTTCTTGAACCACATCATGCCGCCGATCAGGACCACGATGGCCAATACGGTCAGAACGCCGACCTGGATTTCGCTGATTCTAATCTTCATCCGCTTCTCCAACTCCAATACCTAGAATGCCCCCAGCGGTCCCTGGGAATTGCCTTCGATGAATTGCCGCACCATGGGGTGGTCGGTGCTCCTGACCTCGTCCACCGTACCGGTGAATACGATCTTGCCCCGGCTGAGCATCGCCATGCGATCGGCGACCTTGAAAGCGCTGGCCATGTCGTGGGTCACCACGATGCTGGTCACGCCGAGTTCCTTCTGCAGCTTGATGATCAATTCGTTGATGGCGTCGCCGGTGATCGGATCCAGCCCGGTCGTCGGTTCGTCGTAGAGAATGTACTCCGGCTCCATCACTATGGCACGGGCCAGCCCTGCCCGTTTTTTCATGCCGCCCGACAGTTCGCTGGGCAGTTTGTCATCCGAATCCATCAACCCCACCATCGCCAGGGCCTCGCAGGCCCGGGCCCTGATCTTTTCCATGGACCAGCCGGAGTGTTCCTCCAGCATCAGGCCCACATTCTTGCAGATATCCATGGAATCGAAAAGCGCCGCGCCCTGGAACAGGAATCCGAACTGCTTGCGCATTTCCATCAGGTCGGAGAGCTCCATCTCGGAAATCTCTTCACCCTCGACCCAGATCTTGCCGGAGTCGGGCTCCAGAAGGCGCACGATGTGTTTGAGCAGCACCGATTTGCCCTCGCCGCTGCGGCCGAATACCACCAGGGTCTCCCCCTTGTGGATCAGCAGGTCGGTCTCCTTGAGCACCTGCTTGGAGCCGAAACTCTTGGACACACCCTCCATGACGATACCCGAAAACGCGGTGGGATCCGCGGCTTTCTGATCGGGCAGCGGGGGTATGTTGTATTCCACGTTCACCAATTCCGCCTACTTCTGGAAAATGATCTGGAACAGGATGATGGCCAGGAAATAATCGGCCACCAGCACGCTCAGGCAGCTGGCAACAACCGCGGTCATGGTGGCGCGCCCGACACCCTCGGCGCCCCCCTGGGTATGGAATCCGTTGAAGATCCCGCTCAGGGCGATGATCCCGCCGAACACGACCGACTTGATCAACCCGCCCAGGATATCGCTGTGTTTGTAGAAGAGCTGCAGCCCTTCGATGAACACGCCGCTGGAGATGTCCAGCGTCATCACCGAGATGGTGTAACCGCCGAAAATGGCCACCGCGTCGGCGAAAATCGTCACCACCGGGATCATCAGGACCGAGGCCCAGAACCGGGGCATGGCCAGGTACCGCACCGGGTCGATGGCCATGATGCTCATGGCGTCCAACTGTTCGGTCACTTTCATGGTGCCGAGTTCCGCGGCGTAGAAAGCGCACAGGCGGCTGCCCACCACCAGCGCCATCAGCACCGGTCCCAGCTCGATGAACACGGTCTTGGAAATCATCACTCCTAAAAACTTCATGGGCACCAGCGCCTGCATCTGATACACGGCCTGGACGGCGGTCACCGCCCCCACGAACACGGAAGTGACGATGACCAGGGGCATCGAACCGATCAGAACCACGTGCATCTGGACAAGTACTTCCCTGCGCATCTTCCAGATATAGGGCGTCTGGAGAAAAATGGCCCGCAGCAGCATGGTCCCATGCCCGGCGTTGGTCAGTCCCCTTAGAACACTGGCTCCGATTTTAGCGAAAAAAGCTTCCATGATTGGCCGAATATACGCTCCTCAGGTACGGAAGTCTATAACTGCAAGCGGCATTGCGAAAGGTCAACCGACCCGGTCACCACCCGGTTTCAGGGGCTGGTGGAAATCCTGCCGGGCATCCGCGATGCTGCGTTCGATCTCCTTCGGGGGCACGTCCAGATGCACCAGGGCCTGACGAGTGATTTCCAGTCCTGCCTCCATCTGGGGTTGGACGACTTCGTGGACATCCAACTCGCGCAATTCATTCAGCATCTGGTCGCTCTCCGCTCGTGCCACCACGTGCAGATCAGGCCGCAGGCGGCGAGAGTGGCGGACCACGGCCAGGGTGGTTACCGGGTCCGGGGTCGTGACCAGCAGCAGCCGGGCCTCTTTCAATCCGGCGGCTTCCAGGACCAGTGGATGGGTGGCGTCCCCGTAGATCAGGGCCACACCTGCGTCGCGACAGAATTCCAGCCGATGCTGATCCAGCTCAACCAGCACGAAGGGCAGGCGCGACCGCCCCAGAACCCTGGCCACTGCCTGTCCCATGCGTCCAGCCCCGGCGATGACCACGTGGTCTCGCAGATCATCCTGCTCCAGGTTGATTGTCTGCAAGGGTTCGCGGGAACGGCGTCGGCGAACCAGCCCGTACAGAGGGGCGGTCAGACCTGACACCAGAGGGGTCAGGAACATGGACAGCAGGGCCACCGCCATGATGCCGGAATACATATCCTGGCCGATGCCGCCGGTTGCCAGTCCTACCCTGCCCAGGACGAAGGAAAACTCACCGGCCTGGAACATGGTCAGACCCACGGCCAGCGGGACCACGTTGCCGTACCTGAAGACCCGGGCCAGCGAAGCGAAGACGAGACCCTTGACCAGGGCCATCACCGCCACCAGCCCAATGACCAGCAACAGGTTTTCCTTCAGGTAGGCGGGATCCAGCAGCATACCCACCGAGGCGAAGAACAGCAGTCCGAAAATGTCGCGCAAGGGGATGATGTCGCTCAGGGCCTGGTGGTTGTGTTCCGATTCGCTGAGCACGATGCCCGCCACGAAGGCCCCGAAGGCGAAGGAGAGGCCGACCTTGTACGTGGCGAAGCCGATGCCCAGCCCCAGAGCCGTTACAGTCAGCAGAAAAAGCTCCCGGCTGTTCGCGCGGCTGACCAGGACCATCAGTCGGGGGATCACCCGGGTTCCCACCAGGACCATCAGGCCGAGGAACACTCCGGCACGCAGGAAGGCCCAGCCGAGGGCGGGCAATCCCGCCTGCAGGTCGGTTAGTTCGGGCAGCAGGATCAGCATGGGCACCAGGGCCAGATCCTGAACCAGAAGGATGCCGATCATCACCCTGCTCGACAGTGTACCCAGGCGGCCCTGGCCCTGGAGGGTTTTCAGGACGACCATGGTGCTGGAAAGGGAGATGCAGGCTCCGAACCAGACGGCCTCGGTCCAGGGCCAACCCAGCAGGGTCCCCACCCCGAGGCCCGCCCCCAGGGTGAGCACCAGTTGGATGGGCGTGCCGATAAGGGCAATCCTGCGCACCGGGCGCAGTTCCTTGAGGGAGAACTCGATGCCCAGTGCGAACAGGAGCAGGGCCACGCCGATCTCCGCCAGCAGTTCGATATCGTGCGGGTCGTGGATCCAGGCGTTGTTGCTCACCGGACCGAGAAGGACACCCGCGGCGATATAGCCCAGCATCAGGGGCTGGCGAAGCAGGTGGGCGATAAACCCACCCACGAGTCCGGCCAGGACGATGACGGCGATGTCAGCAGCAATACCCACTATTTACCTCCGAAGATATTCCAGGATACCACGCAGGGTCTGGCGTGTGAAATCCCGTTCCCTTTCCCGGATGTCTTCCGGCAGGGTGGCGCCGCGCTCGAAATAAGGGTCGACCTGGGCGAGACGAGTGGTTATCAGATCCATCAGGCCCTGTTCGTTTTGCGGTTGTTCCGAATGGGGAAGGCCCCTCTGGATTTCCAGGGTTTCGGCCGTGGTTTCAACCCACAGCGCGAGTTGGTTTCGCGCGGTGGTCAGCAAGCCTCGTGTATCTCCGGTGAATTCACCATGATGGGCGAACAGGAGCCTGCCCGGCAGCAGATCCAGGGCCAGCAGACGCTCCAGGGAAGCGCGGGCGACCTCCGGGAAAAACCGGGGCGGCGTGGCCGGCCGCAGATAATACTGTCCGGTCGCCGATCCGCCACCCAGGTCGGAAAAGGTGCCGGCCGCTTCGCCGAGAAACAGGTGGTCGCC
>Ga0164313_10005324_pt1 | contig 11393 bp, 11 predicted proteins | sample GuaBasSedimGuay4_FD_113735 | JGI IMG/M metagenome (GOLD analysis project Ga0164313, IMG submission 113735) | Subseafloor sediment microbial communities from Guaymas Basin, Gulf of California, Mexico - Guay4, Core 4569-4, 0-3 cm | ecosystem: Environmental > Aquatic > Marine > Hydrothermal vents...
CGGACAGCATCAGCGATGCCCCCATAGGGAAAGCCAGGATAGCTGGTATAAACAGGACCGACCCGAGTACCGCGGCTATAGCAACTCCCAGTAATCCGTTGCTGCTCCCCAATATCCCGGAAATGAAGGAGGGGGAGACGAACCCGAGGAAGAGACCTATCACAACTATCACGAGCAGTACTGCAGGAAGCATTTTTCCGGCGGCTTTCCACGCAATCTTCAACCCCATCAAAGTTTTCTTCCGGCTCTTCAAAAGAGAAAACGTAAGCGCCAGACCTACAAGGGAGTTTATCACTATTGCCGTTGGGGACATTTGGTTTTTCCTTCCGCGCCAATGCAGCAGCTCATCGGGCTACCTTCTTATCACAGAGGCTGACGAAGCAGTTCAGCATTGCTATTCTCTGCTCTATTGCCTCTACCCATGCAGCCATGCTTCGCTTCCCTTTACCGGTTATCCTGTAGATCCTGCGCTTCGGGCCGGAGCCTCCATCCTCCCATCGGGATGTCAGCAGACCTTTTCCTTCCATCTGCCTCAGTTTTCTGTATACCGCGCCTGTATCCGGAAGAGGCCCGGGAAGAGGAATCTCCTTCATACGGCCGACTATCTCGTAACCGTGTGAAGGTTTCCCGGAAAGCAGATAGAGTATCCGAGGCTCTATGAAACGCTTTCCTGGGCCTTCGCACCTGAACGTGTCGTACACTGTCAGCACGGGTCCGTCGTTCACGTTCCGTCCGGTCATCGTTTCCTTCCACTGGGTTCTAATAACTGTTAATCACATCTATATGTAAATTACATCTACTTGTCAAGGAATCGCTGAGTATTTTCGCATAATAGAATTGCTGGTGATGTTTCAGAAGGAAAACCTCGGGGGTGAAATTGTCAAAGATCTGCATTCGAGTCAAAGAACTGGTTAAAACCTATAAGGATCTGACCGCTTGTGTTCTGGATAATCAAATATCTTCAGAAATCTTATCAATGCTTCATGAATACAAAAATATCCTGCCGTCTGACGTCAACTCTGTATTTGAACCCTGAAAGAAGACAAATCAGAGGAACTCTTCTGATCAGAGCCTTTTCCTGCAAGTGTCGTGGCTTCTGCCCATCTTGCTCGAAGTAAAACTGGAATAATGCCAGACTCTGATCAGATACTTGGAACAATATATCATATTTATCAAAATAATATAACTATATGTGTGCTGGCAAGTATTATGCACATCTTTATGGCAGAAGGATATCTTTTACATTTCAGTTCCTGAATGAGGTGGCCATATGAATAGAAAAGGCTTCACACTGATAGAACTCATGATAGTCGTAGTGATAATCGGTGTTCTAGCTTCAATTGCAATACCTAAATTTACATCGATTAAAGAACAGGCGAACGAAGCCGCGTGCAGATGCAACATGAGATCCCTGGGTTCGGCGGAAGCTCTCTATTATGCTCAACATAGCGTATTTACGAGTGTAGGTAATTTGTCAGGTTCGGGAGTCATGGGGAATGCGCACCTTCTGGAATGTCCTACCGCAGGAATAAGGTATGTAGCTGTTCTGGAGGATAACACATACAGAATCCCCTGTCCCGATGGTGCAGTTGCTCATGGGAGTATAGATGACGGGCTGACCAGCTGGTAATAAGTCAGAATTCCAATCTGGGGCTGTAATCATGCACCTGCATCAATCTGCAGTATGCAATCCTTTCGGTTCCTATATCAGGCGCAGAGTGATTTTCTTCAGCGGTCTCGTAGTATTCCCATTCCTGCCTGTGATCTTGAAGAACTCCTCTGTAACAGCCTTGTTATATCACTTCAGTGCTGCAATAGTTATGGAATAGTTAGCATAGGTCATAACAGCGAAAAAGGAGATTCAATATGCGTGACTTCAAAGAAGTTCTTTATGAATCTTTACTGTACAGTTTCGGTAAAATTCTGGCTGAGTACAATGCCTTTGCTCAGGATACTGTTCTGAAAGGTGTAGGCCGTGAGATCATTGAGTATTTAGACCGCAACGGATTTGAATTCAAAGAAAAAGGTTCACTGGAGGACCTACCGGAACTTATCAAACTGTTCACAACCAATGGATTTGCTGAAATTGAAGTCACGGCTGCAGAAAAGGGAGATACATATAAGTGGAACAACCTCTATGGTCTCCAGGCTTATTCAGAACTGCAGGAAATCGCGGAGAATCCTTTTCTCTCATGCCCTCTCAACGCCTGTCTTACTTACATTGCCGGTAAACATGGAAAATCGCTGCGTCTGCATTCGAAATCTTTCGACATGAATGCCGGAGTTGCGTACTCCCAGGAGGAAATAGTTAATGCTGATATGGTTTCTGAAGACGGATTTGACCCTTTGGTTATAGAAAACAGACGCCTGCTCAAAATTTCAGAGCGTAACGAACTTGCCCTGCGCAATGCCCTGGGTCAGGTGCAGTTGATGGCTTCAACCGATTACCTTACTGGTCTGAATAACAGGCGTCACTTTTTCGAGCTTGCCGAACAGGAGATTCAGGGTGCTCATCGGTATAAGCGTTTCATATCCGCGATCATGCTGGATGTTGATAATTTCAAGAAGATCAACGATACATACGGTCACACGATAGGTGATCAGGTGCTGAAGGATGTAGCGGAATGCTGTCGCCAGACTATGCGAAAAGTTGATGTGCTGGGACGCTACGGGGGCGAAGAGTTTGCAGTTCTGCTGCCCGAAAGTGATCTGAGCGCCGCGTGCAGGGCTGCTGAGCGCCTCAGACAGAGGATCGCCCTGAATGTAATTGATACCGAATCCGGTACGGTGCGTGTCACCGCGAGTTTTGGAGTGGCGACGCTGGGTGATGACCGCTCTACGCTGGGAGCTCTGCTTATAGGTGCTGACCGGGCTCTTTACGCCGCCAAGAGGAATGGGCGTAACCAGGTTTGCAGCGATTGATATACATGCTGCGCGGCAGCCCGGCATAACACGAATCATCGGGCAGGATGAGATCAGTACTGACCTGATCCGCTATTCATCCTGCTCAATACCATGCTTGTCCTTAGCAAGAGACATAAGCCATCTGTATTCATCAGCCAGAATTTTCCTTTTCTTCAGATCCTTCAGGTTTGTTATGCCGGTGTGAAAGGTATCCTTTGCTATCTCCGGCTGCTTCATCTTCTTCACGGCAAGGTTCATGATCCGGAGATACACCTCCAGTCTCTGTGGATCCCTGGGTACCATTTCTGAAAGCAGATCAAAGGCTTCCTCATACTTGCCCTGCATTATTCGCGCTTCTGGAATACTGAAGTTCAGATGGATTTCCCTGCTTATCGATTGTGGATTGAAGATCGATCTGAAAGGATTTGAAACCAGAAGTGATAAAGGTTCCGCCAGAAGAAAGGCGGGTATAGTTAGCGGTATTAACCCCCATACAGATTTCGGAAATGAAAGCGGCACAAAAAACAATATACTCACTGCAAAAAAGGGAAGAGAGATCAGGAATCGTTTAAACAGCAGTCTCAACGCGTACTCTGTGTCGTTCATTCCCTTATTCTCTCTTCTTCTATGCAACCATCAGATTATGCTCACGATAAGAGCGCCCCATACAGCTCAAAAGGACTGAGGGGTTCGTACTTCTTTTCAATCTTTGATCTATCCATTATTCTGCCTTTCACTGCTCCGGGATAGATGTGCAATACCTGGAGCATCGTCCGGAAGCCCCACGTATGATGACTTTGAATAATATCCAAGGGGTGAACGGAGTGTCAATAATGCTTCTACGGTATTGCCTCATCTGCAAAGCGGGAGTAGATTTCACCGTATAATTCAAGGTATAGTATCGATATGAAACAATTATCTTTTGCATACTCAGAAATACTACTGGAGGCTTCCATGGTAACTGTCAGACCGTTCAACGGACTTCGCCCCGCAAAGGAGCTTGCTGAGCAAATCGCATCTCCTCCCTACGATGTTCTCGATTCGAACGAAGCACGTGCTGCTGTAACTGAAAACCCACTCAGTTTTCTCAGGGTTGTAAAACCTGAAGTTGACCTTGACCCGTCAGTTGATATCTACGATTCAAAGGTATACGAACAGGGTGCGCTCAATCTTCGCACGCTGATGGAACGCGGTGAGATGATACAGGATAAAAAATCGATGTTCTACTTCTACCGCCAGATAATGGGCGATCACTCACAGGTTGGGCTCGTCGCGAATGTTTCCGCTGAGGATTACAGCAACAATCTCATCAAGAAGCATGAATTCACAAGAAAAGTTAAAGAAGAAGACAGGATCCGCCATATAGAAACACAGAATGCCCAGTGCGGTCCTGTGTTCCTTACTTACCCCGATGTTCCGGAGTTCGATGCCCTTCAGAGAAAGGTCTGCTCCCGTACCGATCCTGAATATGATTTCGTGTCGCCCGACGGTATCCGGCATACACTCTGGCTGGTTACTGAGGATAACGAAATAGAAGCTATCGAGAGGATATTTCATAGAGTCCCTTCTCTCTATGTAGCCGACGGGCACCACAGGAGCGCTGCAGGTACGATAGTTGCAGAAAGAAGACGAGATTCCAATGACAACCACTCAGGTCATGAGGAATACAATTACTTCCTGGCTGTGATATTTCCCAAAAGCCAGATGAAAATACTGGCTTACAACAGAGTGGTTGCAGATCTTAATGGTAATTCAGAAGATGAATTCATGCGGGAGATCCGCCGGAAATTCAATGTTACCGAAAATGCTGTCCCGAGTCCGGACTCCCGACTGAAGTATTCAATGTACCTCAGCGGAAAGTGGTATGGTCTTGAACCGATAGCCGGCAGCTTCCCGGCTTCCGATCCTGTTAAAAGTCTGGATGCAAGCATTCTTCAGGAGAACCTCCTGAATCCTCTACTCGGCATTGATGACCCCAGAACCAGTGAGCGCATCAAGTTCGTCGGCGGGATCCGCGGCACGCAGGAGCTTGAGCGGCTTGTTGATTCAGGCAGGCACAAAGTCGCATTCTCACTTTTCCCCACCTCCATTGATCAGCTTATAGAAGTTGCCGAAAGCGGTAACGTGATGCCTCCCAAGTCGACGTGGTTCGAGCCGAAACTCCGAAGCGGAATGGTTGTGCATTTACTGTGAAAGCTGCAATTGCTCTGTTTTCGATCTGTATCGCTCTGATCTCCTGCGGGGAAGCCGATAGAGCTTCGGTAGTTGTAACGTCTTTCTCTGCAGCGATCTCCGATTCAAACTACCAGGAAGCCTGGGCTCTGATTACCCCGGAAAGCCGGCTGTGGTACGATTCTACAGCTTCAATCCTGCACGAGTTCGGCTGGATCGAATCCGAGGCAGCTGTGACCAGCCTTGCAGGAAGCATGACAGAAGAGGAGTTCCTTAGCCTGACGGGAGAGGATATCTTCGTAAGGATGGTCAGCATCTCTGAAGATGTGCATAATCTCAGTACCAGCATCAAGTCTGTCAGTTATCCGGACAGCCTTGTGGGAGTTGTAGTTGTCAGAACGGACGATGGTCTTCAGGAGATCATCGTCAGAAACATCGGCGGAGAATGGCTGATCGACCTGATCAGCCTGACACCTCCGGTTGAAGGAGGTTAAGCATTATGGCGGGAAAAAGCAGAGGCATCATTATTTTTGCATTTCTTTTCGGAGGAGTCGGGATTCTCTTCCTCCTCTGGGGTCTTGGGGTTTCCGTAGGCAAGTGGTGGCCGGTGTTCTTCACAGCGGTTGGTATCGCCTCCTTTGCCCGTGGTTTTCAGGAGATCGGCAATGTGGTTTTCGGTCTGCTTCTCGTTGGCTGGAGCGCAGCTGGAATAGTATGCCTTCATGCCCAAGAGCTTGGCATTGATCATGGTCTGCCGTTTTTCATTGGCGCTTTCATCCTGTGGGTCCCGATATCATGGGTTCTCGGCAGGCTTTTAAGCACAGACACTAAGTAGAGTTACCGCTCTATTCAAGCAGTTGAAAGAAACTCCGAGCCTGGCCATTTGTAATTGCCAGAAAGGTCAGAAGATGAAAACGGGATTGTATATTCTCAGTATGTCCTTACTGGTTTTTGCCGGTTTTTCTTATGCCTCTGAATTAACATTGACTATTCCATTCGACGAAACAGAACTCACTATAACCAGTATGGATGCATTCATAAAAGTAACTGTTCCCGGTTTACCTTCAACAGGGATTGTCGGTTTTCCTTCGCTTCCTGTGATGCCTGTCAGAATTGCCATGCCGACCGGATGCCGTGCTGTTTCAATCAAGATCATTGAAGCGGAATACAGAACCTTCCCTGCCGGACCGGAATTGGTTCTTCCATCAACTCTGCCTGTTCCTGTGTCACTGCCGGAGCGTTCAGTGCCTGTTCAACCTGATCCAGCTCTCTACGGCTCCGATGAGTTCTATCCGGACAGAACTGTTGAACTTACCGGATCATCGGCTCTATGGGGTATCCCTGTAGCCGATGCTACCGTATATCCGGTGCGATGGAATCCTTCGAGCAGAGAGCTGCAGGTTCTTTCAAACCTGCTGGTCTCGGTTCAGTACGAAAGCGATAATTCTGTACTGCTGATTAAGAAAAGACTCATTTCAAGTGAGCTGCGCTCACAGGAGATGGTTAGACATCTCGTTGTGAATCCCGGAGGGGTCTCTCCCTCGGGCGCTTCATTCGTCGAAGCAAAAGATCTTCTCTACGGTCAGTATGTTATCATCACAATTCCCGATTACGAAACTGTGATGCAGGAACTTGCTGATTGGAAAACAGCAAAGGGCATTCCCGCCAGTGTCTATACAACTGAGTGGATACAGAGTCAGTACAGTTTTTATGATCTCCCGCAGGATATCCGTGCATTTCTCACTGACTGTCGGGATGAAGGTGTGGATTATGTGCTTATAGCCGGAGATGACAGCAGAGTCGTAGCCAGAAGAGCAGAGTTGAATGCAGGAAGTAATATCGAATACGCACCCTCCGATCTTTACTTCGCTGATATCAACGACTCCTATCCGGGAGAAGACCTCTGGGACAGCAGCGGAAATTACGTATGGGGCGAGTCCGCAGACGATGTGGACTATCACCCGGATCTATGGGTAGGCCGCGCTACTGTAGCTTCCCCAGCAAAGGCTGAATTGTTTGTAAACAAGGTTCTCTTCTACGAGCACAGGCCCAGCAGTTTTGACACAACTCTTGTTGATTACTTCGAAACCTCCCCGCCGGAGATAAGAATGGGATACACCTGCGGTGATCTTTCCGGCTCCGGCACCAGTTATGGCGCTGAAGGTGGTGAACTCATCTCTGACAATTTCGTTCCGCCCGGATGGGATGAAGAAAAGCTCTACGAGATGTGGGGTACAAACAGCACACCGAATACCATAGCGATGATAAGTGACGGCGCTCATCACGTTTATCACGCGAATCATGGCGGCGTAACAGGCATGTATACTAATTACGGGGAAGATTTCACTGTTACGGACATCATGAATCTTACTAACATTACAAACGGCTCCGGTGTTACAATATGGAACACAATGGCCTGCCTGACCGGTGCCTTTGATGAGTGGTGCTGTGGCGATGGCTGGATCAACAGCGAAGAGGGCGGTGGTTTCGGAGCATTCAACGCCAGATATGGATGGTATTTCCCGGGAGCTATCGGCGAGGGAATGAGCGAGCACTTATGTCAGGCTTTCTATGATGAGTACTTCAATAACGATCTGTTCGAAATGGGAATTGCCCACGCAACCGGTCTGGATGATTACCATCCGCCTTCGCAGCCGTATTCAGAATACTATGACTGGTGCGTGAAGGAATACAATCTCTTTGGAGACCCTGAGCTTCCAATGTGGACACTCGAATCTATGGAGCTGGCAGTTACTCATACTTCCGCTATCTCCGGCAACAGCAATATTCTTGTGAATGTGTCCAGCGAAGGGAACCCCCTTCCGGGCGCTCGTGTATGTCTTCAGAAAGGTCCATGGCAGACCGGTGAAATCTATGAGATCGATTATACCGATGCTGCAGGACAAGCAGAGGTTTATGTAACTCCAGCAACAGCAGGCACTCTCGAGATATATGTCTGGGCTCACAATCATGACACATTTAACGGTACTATTGATGTTACGGAAGTTGGTATAAGTGAGCCTGAAGGCTCCTCCGTTTACTTCGGCACCCTTCAGCCGGTATCACCAAATCCTGCCACAAGCAGTGCTGTTATCAATTTCTGCATTGAACAGACCGGTCCTGCCCGCGTTTCTATCTTTGATGTCACAGGCAGAATCGTGATGACTCTGGTCAGTGGTGAACTCAGTGCAGGTTTCCACTCACTGGAGTGGAATCTTGAAGATGACTCAGGTACGGAAGTACCATCCGGACTGTATCACATCAGAATTTCTTCAGGATCCGAAGCGGCATCAACCGGTATGATTGTGATAAGATAAGCTCCTCCAAGAACTAATAGCTGATCGTTTCAGTTGACAATTCCCAGTAGATTTGTATGTTTGTTCGTTAGTAATCAAATAATGGGGTAGCCTTAATTTGGCGGGCTATATACGCTGATAGATTGGATATAGTATGAAAATTTTCTTTATCGTTCTGTTTATTACGGGAATGGCTTTCACCAGCTATGCCGACGAGGGTCTCTCAGCTGCCGAGCCGCAGCACGGATACTCTACTGACGACATAATTCTTACGTCGCTGGGCACATGGGTCGTAGTTGGCGCTAAAACCCCCAGGGGCATCGACTGCTCCGATTCCGTCAGCGAAATCTACATCACCGACTACAGCACCGATATGATTGCGGTCTTTGACTATACCGGTACCCTGGTCGATCAGATCGCCTGCCCGGGCGAGGTCCCTGATGTCGCAGGTATCTGCCAGGGTCCTGACTTCCTTCTGATAAACGACTTCGGGTCAGATACGGATATTTACAGATACCAGTCGGGCACCTGGACCCCGGATTTCACGAACCCCGCCTCCGCACCCACGGGTATGGACATGGATGCGACCGGTGCAATCTGGGAAATCGAAGCCTCCACCAACACCCTTTATCGCTTCGACGCAAGCGGCACTCTTCTTAACCAGTGGATTCTTTCCGAACCGCCCGCCAGTGCTTCTGCAATGGCCTGTACCATCTTCCCCATAAACGGTACGAACGTGGTATTGATAGGCGGCATGACCTGGTCCGACTTTTACTTCTACGAGTGGGACGGGACAGACCTGACATTCATCGGCACACATGTTACTCCCCAGAGCTCCAACAAAAGCTACGGCGCCGCATGGTGCAGTCAGCGCGACACTATCTTCTGGGTATACAAAGGCGGCGGAACGTTCTATGTCTGTGAGTTCCAGTGCTTCATCACCGGTGTAGCGCTTGAGCGTACAACATGGGGAGCCATCAAGGCCGCGATCTAACCGTCTGTTCTATTCTTTTCATTGGATTAAGGTCCCTCCCGGAGGGGCCTTATTCAATATCTCCCCTGCGTGTAATCCAGACGGAATCATCTGCTGTGAACTCAGGGAAATACTGAGAATAAACGCTGTCATAATAACATCTCTCGGCTTCTTCAAAAAGCCATCTATGGTAGATGATCACGTCAGTATTCTCCTGTATGTCCGGAAACTGCGGTACATCCTCAAGAAAATCCGGAAAACGCGCCAGAAAAGCGTATTGACGCACATATCCGGTAGAAGTCTGGAATAGAGCGTACCGTCGTACATTACTGTCACGGGGGATTTCAAGAACTCTGGTCTCAGAGGGTATATCGTAACACTCTCCGGGTATCTCAGCTGACAGGAGGGGCAGTGTCAAAACCGTCATTTCAAACAGCAGGAGAAACATGAACAGTGCTCGCAGTCTTTCTTTCATCAGGGAAAATGCCATTCCCGCGCCAACAGCGGCCAGAACACCTCCGAGAATAGCAAAGCGCGAAGGGGCTCGAATTCCATTTAGAACAGGAATGCTCTGCATCAGCCGAAACGGCAGGGGGATCCCAAGCGGCTTCCCGAGTATCCGAAGCTCGGGGCCAAGACTCAGCAGGAACAGTCCGAGTACGACAGCCGCGAATCTCCAGCGTTTCTTCTTCCAGATAATGATCGCGAAGGCTGCTAGTATGACAAGGCCCGGTGTGACCACACCTTCATACGTATTCGGCATCCATGACACTCTCTGCTGCAGCCCTGTTACTTCTCCGAGGAGACCGAATGGAGACGGAAGAATGAACGATTGCGGCTCAGCCGACCAGTATATAGCTTCTCTCCAGTTCATTACCGGGGAACCGGCATCTCCGGGTGAAGTTACGACAAAGGCTCCGTAAAGAATCATTACCGTTATCACCACGAGAACAAGCATAGCGGTTCTTTTCCAGTCCGCACGTGTTATGAATGCTGTTGCGATCACTCCGATGCCTGCGAATATCGCATGAAACGGGCTCTGAAACGCCGCTGCCAGCATAGCCGCTGCAAACCCGAGGAAATATCTCCTCTTCCTGTTCTTCAGGTACTCTCTGCATAGCCACAGGCTGGCTATCAATGCCCAGCAATTCGCGATCTGATAGTGCTGCAGAAGGTGAGCCGTTCTGGAGGGAAGCCAAACCAGAGCCAGAGCCGTAAAGAGTGCGCCGTACCTGTCCGCGCCCCATGATCTGGCAAGGTACCAGCCGAACAGTCCTGTGAGCAGAGTACCCAGCAGCAGCGAGAGATTGAACGAAAGAGCGGGATCAGCACAGCTTATTCCGGTAACAGCGAAGAAGTAAGTATCGAACCAGCCTATATGGTGGTAAACCAGGGAAAGACCGGCTGGAGGGTAAACAAGATCACAGTATCGGGGATCAATGCCTTTTTCAAGAGCGCTGCACACCCACCAGAAATGCCATACATGATCGTAAACATCGGAATCGTTCTTAACGGTTGCCCCGGGCATTGGATCACCGATGATCCTCTGCTGCTGAGACAGAAATACTTTCCCGTAAGGAAGTAACAATAGAAACAGCGAAACAAGAATGATCGCAGCAAATAGTAATCTCGACGCTGAGCTGTTCAGGGCATCGACCTCTCTATATTGGAAAGAGTTCCCGATATTTCCGAAAGCTCACCGGACACATCATCAATGTTATCTGCTATATCTCTGAGGTAATAGCTGTCTCCAAAGCCGCTTGAGCTGTCCCACTCAGCGTATGCAGCTCCGGGTGATATCAGGTATCCCACCAGGAATACCGCAGCTAGAGCTGCAAGAACAATGCACGCAGCAAAGGCTTTCTCAAAACCGTTCTCGAAACTTACATCAACCTTCATCTCAGTCCGTCCTTTCCGTTCAGAGGCTAATCAATACTTACCGGCTGCATCAGGTATAGAACCTGATCCGAACCAAGGAACTCCAGCAGGCTTTCAGAAACTCCGAAGCCGGGGAATGCTATACTGCCCGGAAAGGAAGGTGTCGGATA
>Ga0164313_10005325_pt1 | contig 11392 bp, 6 predicted proteins | sample GuaBasSedimGuay4_FD_113735 | JGI IMG/M metagenome (GOLD analysis project Ga0164313, IMG submission 113735) | Subseafloor sediment microbial communities from Guaymas Basin, Gulf of California, Mexico - Guay4, Core 4569-4, 0-3 cm | ecosystem: Environmental > Aquatic > Marine > Hydrothermal vents >...
CCAGTCGAATGTCCAGCAGCACGTTCAAGGACTTTCATTCCAACAGAAGCATACGCACCAGTATCTCCAATTATGTTGGCGTCTAAGAATGTAAGCATTCCATTTGCATCACATCCCAATTCATATTCCATTCTAATAGGATGCCTCTTAGGGTGCATTATTATTGACTCATCGCGAGTGAGTGTGAATTTTACAGGTTCATTTAATATGAATGCAGCAAGAGCAGCATGATGCTGAACACTCAAATCTTCCTTTCCTCCAAACCCACCACCATTTGGAACTTGTTGAACTCTGACATTCTTTTCATCAAGATTCAATACCTTTGCAATCTCTTTTCTATCTTCGTATACTCCTTGTCCTTGCGAAAAGATTTCTACTCCACCCTCTTGAGGTCGAGCGACTGCCGATTCCGGTTCCAAATAAGCATGTTCAATCATTTGAGTTTCGTAAACTCCAGATGAAATATATTTGGATTTATTTTTTGCCGACTCAATATTACCTCTATCAACGACTGTCTCAGAAAGGAGATTTCCATTTTTATGAATTTCTGGTGCATTCGCATCAAGTGCTTTCAACATATCTGTCAAAGGTTCTAGAACCTCATAATCAATTTTTATAAGGTCTAAAGCTGCTCTTGCAATATCTTCACTCTCAGCAACGACAGATGCAATTACATCTCCCACATACCTTGTCATTTCTCCAACAGCTACCATCATTGGCCAATCTTTTACTATCGCCCCTGTAATTCTATCACCGGGAATATCTTTTGAGGTAAATACTTTTTTAACTCCATCGAGCTGTTCTGCATCTGAAACATCTATACTTAAAACTTTTGCCCGTGGATGCTTACTAAACTTTAAGGCTCCGAATAACATTCCATCGATTCTCAAATCATCAACATATGGGGCAGTTCCAAGCGTTAATTTATCTCCATCATATTTAGGTTGGCGTTTACCTATTTTTCCTATCTGCTTTGGCGTTGGAATATTTATATTTTCCCTAATTGCTTTTGCAGCAAGCTCAATAGAATCAATAACTTTTACATATCCAGTACATCTGCACAAATGTGGAGTTAAAGAATTAGCAATTTCAGTTCTTGTGGGATTGGCATTTTGCCTGATTAAAGCATCTGCACGCATGACAATTCCCGGAGTACAAAATCCGCATTGCGTTCCACCCTTTTCTACGAACGCAGTAGCAAATACATTTTGTTTATATTCACCAAGACCATCGGTTGTTATGACTTCCAACTTTTCAACTTTCTTCATTGGTGTGACACATGAGAGAACAGCTTTGCCATTTAGATTAACCGTGCATGAGCCGCAAGTGGCTTGACCTGAACAGCCATCCTTTACGGTCGTAATGCTCTCAATATTACGTAAATATTTTAGAAGTGATAATTCTAAATCACCGGTATATTCTTTCTCTATACCATTTAATATAAATTTCATAGGAACGCAGATTATTATGATTGTTAAGATTAATTATGATTTATATTCATTTGTTAAAACTTTTCTTTTAAACTCAGCCTTCTCTCCAAAATTAAGCAACAAGCCAACTTCAATATTTGTAGCTTTTAAATAATTTACTAATTGAATTTCATGCTCTTCGCATAAAGATTTAGCCGCTTTTAATTCAATTATAATTTTATTTCCCACAATAATATCAGCATAATAATCACCAACTGTAGCATCGTAGTAATAAACTTTAATAGGCACTTGCTTATTACAATTCAGTCCAAGCTTTTTCAATTCAATCATCATTGAATTTTCATAAACTTTTTCTAAAAATCCAAAACCCAATTTGTTATAAACATTATAATATGCTTTGATAATTACATTAGTAATATCCGAATGCTTAAAATTGTTATTCATTATGTCTCCCTCTTTTTCGATGCAGAATTTTTTAATCTTAGTAAATCATAAGGATCATAAAAATCTGCGTTCCTATTTTGCCATTAACACCGAATTATTAATTAAACTCCTTAAAAGATAAATCATTTCAGATGCTTTCTCTAATCTTATTGAGCTAAACTCTTTAGTCTTCACACTCGCTTTAATAACTTTGTAATCTATACTATCCAATTCGACCTCAACTGTTTCAGACTCAAATTTATAAGAGTCTTTATAAGTTGTTACTTTACATATTTGACCATCATTTTTGTAGATCAAAACATTGTCATTTAAATAGTAACAATTATCTTCATTATTAAAGCTCTCTTCAGTAAGGTAAAATTTTGGTTTTGTTAAATAAGGTGCATCGCTCGTTGGACAGAATGTGTTGCAGTTACCACACTCATTGCAAAAATCACCGATATTAAATATTTGTGGTTTTTGATCAACAGTAAAATAGCCATCAATTATATTTACTACGTCAGTCTCACTCATCATTAATTTGTATATTGGAATCCTCTCCGGAACTGCTTCAAATGAAACATTTGAAAAATTGGGACAGACGCCAATACAGATATTACAAACATCATCACAGAATAAACAGCGTGAAGCTTCAGCTATTGCTTCCTCTTTATTTAATGATGGATGAACCAAATCGAAATCGTTTCTGTTATCCAAAGAAATTTCAGGCATCGGATTGCCAAATATACGTGTTGCTTGTTTTTGCTGAAATTCTGCTAAACTTATTTTTTCGGACTTCTGGTTTTCTGATTCAAAATATTGGTTTGTTCTATGTATTATTTCCAGCGCAATATTCTTACCATCACCAATAGCATTAATTAGTGAATCAGCTCCGCGAATTGCATCACCACCTGCAAAAACATTCTTTAATTCTGTTTCGAATGTTTTTTCATTTAAATTAAGTTTTCCATTTTCAAGAAATTCAAGTTCCACTTCTTGTCCAATAGCAGAGATGATTGAATCGAAACTCATAATAAACTCTGAATCTGGAATTTCTACTGGACTTCTCCTTCCACTATTATCAGGCTCGCCTAATTCCATTTTCACAAGATGGAATTCAAGTCTATCGCCTGCTTCTTTAATTTTTTTTGGTGCGGTTAATTGAATCAATTCAATTCCTTCAGATAACAAGGCGTCAATTTCTTCTGAATCGGCTGGCATCTCCTTCTCAGTTCTGCGATATACAACTGTAACTTTCCCATCAGTTCCAACCAATCTACTTGCTGTTCGTGCAACATCAACAGCTGAGTTTCCACCCCCTATAATGGCAACTTCTTTTCCAAGAACAATTTTCTCTTGACGTCTAACTTTTGAAAGAAATGTCAACTGGTTTAAAACTCCTTCAAGATTTTCACCTTCTATGTTAAGTGACTTATTTCCCTGTGCCCCAATGGCTATATGTATGAAGTCATTATCTATACGAGCTTGTTTGAATAACTCTGCATCCACTTTTTGATTAAATTTAAATTCCACCCCAAGTGATTTAATTAAATCAACATCGGCATTAATTTGCTCATCTGTTAATCTGAAGAACGGAATTGAATCTGATGCCATTCCACCAGCAAATGGTTTTGACTCATAAATTGTAACACTAAATCCTTCTAAAGCTAAAAAATATGCAGAAGATAAGCCGGATGGTCCGGCACCAATTACAGCAACTTTTATCCCATTTTTCTCTCTGATTGCTGAAGTAATCTCAATGCTCTCTTCTTCGGAATTAAATCTTTTAATGCCACGTATCAGAAGAGTATCATCGTAGTTCATTCGTGTGCACTTTGTTTGGCAAAGATGGTCGCAAACATTTCCCGTAATATTTGGTAAAGGATTATCCTTTAATATTACCCTCAAAGCATCTCCAAAATTTCCGTTAGCCGTGTGCCACATATATTCAGAAACATCCTGAGTAACAGCACACGATTCTGTGCAAGGTGCAAGAACACAATCGTATTCAGTTAATTTTCTCGTAGTTTTAATATTGTCATGTGGGAAATTGCTTTTATGATTTATTTTATTCTCAAGAACATCCACAGCATAGTTGTTTAAATTACTAACTCCAGCTTCTCTAACCTCTTCCCTCTCACCTTTCACCTTAATAAATTCCTCAATACTTTTAGCTCCAACATCTAAAAAACCCTTTTTGAGTTCATCCAGATATTGAATCATCCTCAAATACCCGCCCGGCTTCAATAAATCTGAGCAGACTGTGATTGGCTTTAAATTACAAGCCAAAGTATCAACCACATTTAATGCATCAACGCCTGCAGAAAATGACAAATCTAAGGTACCATCAAAACTCTCTTGCAATTTTTGAGCAACATTTATACTTATTGGATGGAGAGCACGCCCACTCGTGTAAACCATTTTTTCGTTTTCTGGTAACCAACGGGTTGTGTTTATTGATTCTAAAGTGTTTGTAAGTTTTAGTGAAAACTGAATTCCAATATCATCAGCACTTTTTTGGAGTGAATTAATCATGCTCACCGCATCTTCAAATTTTAAGTCATGGTCAAATGCTTCATCAGGAACGGTAATATTATATCCTAACTTTTCATTTAGGATATATCTTAACTTTTCAGGTCCTAATAGTGTTGGATTAAGTTTAATTGCTGTGTGAAGTTTTCTCTCCTCAATTAAATATTTTCCGATGCTCTCTATCTCGTCCGCTGGACATCCGTGCATAGTAGAGAGAGTAATATTATTGGAAATTTGAGATGGAATATTAATTTCATGAATTTCAGGATACAGCCTCTCAAGCTGTAATTTCTTTTCTTCCAACTCCTTGCTGCAGTCGTTCATCTTGTCGAGGAACCATTGTATATTTGGTTTTAATATTCCTTCTAAGTTATATCCAACACTCATGTTAAAAATCAAACCTAGTTCATTACAATCCCAACGAAACTTATGTTTTAAAACATGGATTAATATCCAAGCATTTAAATATTCATCAAATGAATCTTTAATTTTTAACTCTTGCGACCACTCACAATTATATCCTTCATCCTCCATGTCAATGCAAGGTTTTGTAACCTCAAGTTCATCAAGCGTTTGAACAGTCTTTAACTCAATATACCTTGAGCCTGTGAGCCAGGATGCAATTATATTATGAGCCATTTGTGTGTGTGGACCAGCTGCAACACCAAGTGGAGTATCTAAAACTTGTCCATAACGTTCAAGTTTAAAGGGATCATCCTCACGGGGAGTGAAAATATTATCTTTGTAGATTCCAAAAATTCGTCCCTCTTCTTCTTCCTTTAAAATCCAACTAAATAATCGTTCAATAGATATTCTGTAAAACTTATCACTCATAATATTTACACTATAAATTCATAATTACCCTCCAACAACTTGATTTCTTATTAACAATGCAAATCAAATATTGGACTTTGAAAATAAGTTATAGATGCTCTAAAAACAAGTAATTTTGAAAGTGAGTTCCATTTATATTGACTTTTGTTGTTCCAAATCTGCATTAAAATTAGATTCAGAATTGTTTAGCAAGTATTCTTATAAAATGTTAAAGAAAGAAATCTATTTAGCTCCATCACAATATTAAACTATGTTTATAATCACAGCACATTCTAAGGAAGATTTGGATAAAACAATTGAAGCGAACTATCTTTCCTTAAAAGAATTATAATAGTAATCAAAAATGTTAGATTTTCTAATTCCTTTTTATATAAACTTAGTAAGTAATTCTATAACTAAGCCTTGGGACAACTTTATTTTATATTCGTTGTATTCAAGTGTTTCTGCATTCTTCATAACTTCTTTTGAGAATTTCAGTATTGAGTTTTCAGTAAGTGGCAGCCCAATCAAATTCCTATTCAACTCTTCATCTATCCATGGAATTGGGGCAACGCCGCCAAAAGTTAGTTTCCCAGATTTTACTTTTCTATTTTTCTTCTCTATTACTGCCCCTATTGATACAATAGCAAAATCCCAAACTCCTCTTTCACTGAATTTGTGAAATGCAGATCTCGAATTATTTGGCAATCTAGGAATATTAATATGCGTAATTATTTCACCAGATTTTAATATGTTTTCGATAGTAACATCAGCCTCTGGTCCTACAAAGAAATCACTAATTTTAACATCTTTATTTCCATCTTTTGACTCTAGCGTAAGTGTTGCATCTAATGCCAAAAGAGCAACTGCAACATCTGAAGGATGAACAATATAACATGGATCACCACCAATAATAGCATGGTATTTATTCTCTCCAACTTCTGCGTAACAATAATCCCCACCTTTTTTTAAGCAATTAAAATCCCCACGGAAATACCAACAACGTGGTCGTTGAGCAATATTACCACCAATAGTTCCAACATTTCTAATTTGTGGGGTAGCAACACTATTTGCTGCTTCTGAAAGAATTCTATATTCTGATTTTAGCAACTCACTTTTTGCAATTTGAGCTAACTTAGTTAATGCTCCAATTCTGATTCCAGAATTAGTTTTTTCGATTTTACTAAGTCCTTGAATGTTTTTGAGATTCACAAGGTTTTTATGATCTATTAAATTTTCCTTCATTAGACTAAGAATATCAGTTCCGCCAGCAAAAGGAAGTGAACCCCTTGACATTACTGAAATTGCTTCATTAATATTTTTCGGTTGTATGTATTTAAATTCTTTCATCTTTTATACTTCCTTATTTAAAGCCATTAATACTTTATCTGGAGTTATTGGTAAAGAGTTTATCCTCACCCCTATTGCATTATAAATTGCATTTGTAATTGCTCCTGGCGTAGGAATTATTGCTGGTTCACCAATCCCTTTTGCCCCAACTGCACTAATCAATTCATCCGTTTCGCTTACAATTATTACATCAATTTCAGGTGTATCAAGCATAGTTGCCATTTTATAATCGAGCAAATTAGTGTTAAGTGTTTTTCCTGTATAATCATCCATTACGCGTTCTTCAATGAGAGTGTATCCTAAGCCCATTATTATTCCACCATGGAATTGATTTTCAAGAGTTTGACGGTTTAGAGTTCGTCCAATATCATGTGCAGCAACAACTTTTTTTACTGTAACTTTTCCAGTTAGTGTGTTTACTTCAACCATTGCAAACTGAACTCCAAATGTATTTAGAGCATAATTACTTGTGTTTTCATTCCTCGCTCCTTTTGCAACAAGAATATTTTCTTTCATTTTTTTAACTATTTCTGAGGCTTTAAGCGAATTCGAGTTGTTCCCTTTTTCATGAATTACTCCATTTGCATAAACTAATTTTTCTTCTGTGAGTTTTAACATTGCCGAGGCAGCCGATATTAACTTAGCTTTTATTTGTAATGCACCATCATAAACTGCTGGAGTTATTGAAGGAGCTGTTGTACTTCCTCCACTTGAAGGAGCATAAGGTGTAGCCTGTGTGTCACCAATTAAAACATCAATTTTTTCAATTGGAATTTCTAAAACTTCTGCCGCAACTTGAGCAATTATTGTATAAGTGCCTGTTCCTAAATCCTGTGTACCACAAAGAACTTGAACATTTCCTTCACTATTTATCTTAACTGTTGCATAAGCTGGGGGAGAACCTCCACCCCACCATATTTGTGATGCTAATCCGTAACCAGTTTTAATAAATCCCTTATCTGAACCAGCTGTTTTTCTCTTATTCCATCCAATCTTTTTTGCACCTTCCTCGTATGCTTCTAAAAGTAACTTGCTCGTATATGGAAGTTTAGAATCCTGATCTATTGGAGTAAAATTTTTAATCCTAAATTCGAGTGGATTCATTTTTAATCTCTCAGCAACATCATCCAATATTGATTCAAGCGCAAAGGTTCCTTGTACATGACCAGGAGCTCTGAATGGCCTTGCTCTTCCAGCATTTGTATAAACATTAAACTCACTTGTTTTCACATTTTCACATTTATATAAAGTCCGTAATGGCCAGTGAGCTCCAGCTCCAGCACTGTATGCACCCATAGAACCATAGTTTGTTAAGCCAAGCGCCATCAAGGTTCCATCACTCTTAGCACCAACTTTAATTTTTTGGTATGAGTCTGGTCTATTACCAACGGCAAGATTCATTTCCCTTCTATCAAGAACGACTTTTACTGGTCGTTCAATTTCTTTTGATACAAGAGCAGCCATAACAGAATATTTTCCAGCCTCTAGTTTCGCTCCAAAACCACCACCCATATATTCTTTTATTACTCTTACATTGCTTTCTGAAATTTTCAAACTGCTTGCTATTGTATCCCTTACTCCAAAAACTGCTTGAGTTGAATCCCAAACCGTTAGTTCTTCGCCTTCCCAATTTACAACACTACAATGAGGCTCTGTTGGATTATGAATTGCTACCTCAGTTGAATATTCTTGTTCAAAGACTAAATCAGAATTTTCAATACCATTTTCAAAATCTCCTCTACTATATGTTCGGTGTCCATGTTTTGGGGGAAGATTTCCGCTATCATGAATTTTTGGGGCAGTCGGTTCAGCAGCATCTACAGGATTTATTACAAAATCCAGTTCTTTATACTCCACCCTAATTAAAGATAAAGCCTTCTCAGCAATTACCTCAGTTTCTGCTACCACAAAGGCTACTTCATCCCCTTCATATCTAGCAACTTTATCAAAGAGTTTTGAATTCCCCCTATACCAGCCTATATCCTCTGTATTATCAGCATGGATGATTTTAATCACACCTTCTAATTTTTCAGCATTTGATGTATTTACTTTTACAACATTTGCAAATGGATGTGGCGAACGTAAAGTTTTTCCATAAGCAATGTTCTTAAATGTTTTATCAAATGTATATATTGCCTTTCCTGTAACTTTATCGCGTCCATCAATTCTTGGAATCCCTTTTCCAATAATTTTTAAATCTTTATTATTTGGTAATTCCGTTAATTCACTTTCTGGAACTTCAGCCAGTGTATCAATTTTTTCATCGTAGAGATGGTATTCTGATCTAATTATTTTTCGACCCATAATTTTCTCATCTATATTTTATGTTTTTATTTTTTTTGAAGCTTTCAAAACAGAATCAATTATTTTAGGATAAGCCCCGCAGCGACAAATATTTCCAGCCATTCCATCCATAACTTCTGTTTTTGTTGGTGATGGGTTTTTTTGTAGCAACGAAACAGCAGCAATCACCTGTCCAGGAGTGCAGAATCCACATTGTAATCCATCTTCCTCTATAAATGCTTCTTGAACTGGATGAAGTTTCTCACCATCCATTAATCCTTCTATGGTAGTGACAGATTTTCCTTCGGCATCCAGAGCTAACATATGACAAGAGTAGATAACTTCGCCATCCAAAAGCACCGAACAACTTCCACACTCTCCGTTGTTGCATGCAACTTTAGTTCCAGTTAGATTTAAATTGTCTCTAAGTAATTCAACTAACGTTGTATTCTCATTAACTTTGGTTGATATCTTTTTCCCGTTAACAGTTAAAGAGAGACTGTTTGTTCCCGTTAACTTAAACTTTATTTGTTCTTCGCCAGTCTTTTCATTTTCGTTTCCACTTACACAGTTTTGCAAAAGAACGACACTACCAACAGCTCCTGTTCCAGCTCTACTGATAAACTGCCTTCGCGAAAGGCCTGTTGATTTTTTACCTTTACTCATAATTTATTCTTTTATTTGTTTTAATAGTGACATGTTTTTTATGTTGGAATATTCGCCAGCATTAATTTTATAGAAATATAATTTACCACTCAAAATTGAAGCGTCAAAATTTAATTTATACTTTCCAGTACTTAATTTATCTTTTCCCTTTTTGATTATCTCTAATTATTTATCTATTAAATTCGATTCAAGATTTTCTTCTAGATACTTTTTTATTCAATTAAATTCAAAATCATTTCTAGTTCAGATTCACTAACTGTAAGTAGTCCAGGTTTAACCAATCTAGGTGTTAGTGTGAGCCAGTTTCGATCTTGAGAAAAGACTTCTATAAATAATATTTTTGCATCATCAATTTTACCAACATTGGCAAGTGTAACAGCATGCCAGTATTTCATTTCCAAATTTTCCGGGAACATTTCTTCAGCGGCGCCATATTCTCTCACTGCCGCATCAATATTTCCATGTTCTATTTCTAAATCCCCTTTGTTCATATGCTCATAAGCTCGGTGAACTTTCAATATTCTTTTCATTTCTTTTAGTGGAGTAGGATGGTCATCAATTCGTAAATCAACCAAACGGTCTTCCCAAAGATTTCCTGTTGCCTCACCGCGTACAACTAATATTGCGGCAGATTGTTTTCCACGAATATCTCCCCCCTCTTTTTGTGCTGCTTCCATTGCTGCTAAAAGCCTCTCTGCTAAAGGTAATTCTTCAGTCTCTAAAAATGATTTCTCCATCGCTCCCCAAACAGTTTCTGATGCCATCATGTTTGCCTGAACTGAATAATTTTCACCTTCAATATGCCCTGCAAACTGAATACATTTACTCCCTGTGTAAGCTGCTGAATTGCCATTTTTATCAAGTATTGCTAATTGTCTTACGTCTCTCCCTTCATCACTCTTTATTAATATTTCTAATGCATCCTTAGCTGATTTGCCCTCCTTCAATAAACTTAGCCCATTCGGTCCAAATGCTGGATTGACAAATGATTGTGTTGCAACTACTCCGACACCTGCTTCACCCCATGAAACTATTGTTCCAACAGAGAACCAATGGGATTGCACTGCAACTCCCATTTCTCCAGTATTTTTATCTCGTGCAACAATTGAATATGTATGTGCAAGCGGTTCATTTCCGAATGGTGATTGAGCAAAAAGAAATTGACTTAAAAAAAGTATAACTATTAAAAAATATTTCATTTTTATTTTCTCCTTTAATTGATACTTTAATCATAGACTATCTAAAATTAGTAAAACTATAGGACTTATTTCCAAAATTCAGGTTAAGAATTTTTTAATTGTATTTAGAGTATTTTGAGAAGTACCTAAAAATTCATATTTTACAGAATCCATACCGACAATAAAAAGATTTTTAGAAAACTAGAGAAAATTTTGTCGGCATATAACACTAAAATAGATTCATTGACGGAACCAATTTTAGTGTATATATTTACACATTGATAATAAAAGGAGAAAGAATGAAGCGATTACTTATTTTATCTGCATCAATTATATTTTTATTAGTTTCAAATGTGCTATTTGCACAGCACGAAGATATAGTTGGATTGTGGAAAACAATTGATGATGAAACCTTGAAACCAAAATCTGTAGTAAAATTATATTTGGAAGATGGAAAACTTTATGGAGATGTTGTTAAATTATTCAGGAAACCTGATGAAGATCCTGACCCAGTATGTGATAAATGCGATGATGATGATCCACGAAAGGATCAAAAAGTTCTTGGAATGACAATTCTTAAAGATATGGAATTTGATGATGGCGATTGGGAGGACGGCGAAATACTTGATCCTAAAAAAGGAAAAACATACGACTGTAAAATGTGGATTGAAGATGGCAAGTTACAAGTCCGTGGATATATCATGTTCTTCTTCCGCA
>Ga0164313_10005326_pt1 | contig 11391 bp, 5 predicted proteins | sample GuaBasSedimGuay4_FD_113735 | JGI IMG/M metagenome (GOLD analysis project Ga0164313, IMG submission 113735) | Subseafloor sediment microbial communities from Guaymas Basin, Gulf of California, Mexico - Guay4, Core 4569-4, 0-3 cm | ecosystem: Environmental > Aquatic > Marine > Hydrothermal vents >...
GTTTACCGAAATATACCCTTTTGCATAGCCTCTGAATCCATAAGTATAACCATAGGGTAATACGATTTTATATTCCCCTGTTTCGGGATTGGAATGTGCTATACCCGCGTCGCTGCCATCGCTTAAAAATTCATAATAAACCGTAGCCGCTATTGGGAGTTTGGTCTTATGATCGTATACTCTACCGCTGATAAGTACAACAGGATCAGGCTGTAGAGCTTGGGGCAATTTTATCCTATAAATATCTGTACTCCCTTCTCTATCTGAATTAAAATAGGCGTAATCACCTTTTGCTGCAATCGTATAGCCCGCATCCCAACCTTCACCATTAATTACATTCCCTATGTTTTGAGGTTTACTCCAATTGGTCCATGAATCATCCAATCGTCGGGCAATAAATATATCAGCACTCCCATATCCGGGGTGCCCATATGATGAGAAATAAAGGGTCTTGTCGTCTGATGCTAAAAAAGGAACAAAATCCCCAACGGCTGTGTTGATCTCGCTACCCAGGTTTAATGGCTTAGACCAACTACCGCTGCCGGTTCTAAAACTTACATATAAATCACGCCCACCATGTGTTTCATCTGCTTCGATTGCCATAATCATATATTTGCCACTGGTGCTCATGCAATATTCTACATACTTTGAATAATTCACATATTCATCGATATCTTGTTTAATTGGGAAACCCCACAAACTTCCGTTCTTATAGCTTATAGAAACTCCACCACCCATAGTGCCGTCGGCATTATATACATTTCCAACCACCAAAGCATTTCCATCAGGAGTTGCAGTAAGCGCAAAATTATTGCTGGTATTATTTAGTGGAGGACCTATGTTATATGCGATTCCCCATGTATTATCCGATTGAAGCTGACTAACCCAAATATCGCTCCCTGCTTCACTTCCACCAAAATTAGAAGGATGTTTTTTTCTATTAAAATACAATATTTGTCCATCAGGTGAAATAACGGGATTCTGATCCGAATATGATGAGTTTACCGTTGGCCCGAGGTTTTCAGGTACACCATCAAAAATCACATCATCGGCAACTTCGATCTTCACTTCTACTTTTTCGCTTGAATTGCTTATCGCTATCGCATCTATTTGGTTATACCCTTCAACTTTTTTACAGACCATTTCAACTTTAACAGCTGTTACATTGTAACTGGTCATCGGAAAATTCACTTCCAGAATCCGGGTTACACGCATAGTGCTTTTAACCTTAAAATCTCCGACAGGGTATTCCTTGTCGTTTTCATCATAGAGATAAACCGCAGACACTGCCCCCGGGTGGTGGTTCTCATAAACCACCACCTGCTGAACCGGCATTGGGTTATCGAATTTAACTTTGATATATTCGAGCTTTCCGCCTTCGTCTTTTGGCGACCATGATACTTTACTATCCCCACCTTCGGGGAAAGAATTGGGCTGACCCAACACCTGGTTGGCTGAATACTTAGTTGACATATACTGACTTGAAAATTCTACCACTTCCGATGCCCATTGTATGTTTTGAGCTTGTAATGACAGGCTGATCAAGGCCATCATAATTAGCGCTATCTGTTTCATAACTTTTGAGTTTGGTAAGAATTAATAACTAATATGCTTAATAAGCCACACGGCAAAACCATATTTGTTTTCCGCTTTTATCAGAGCCAAAATAAGTCATCTTGTCGCCTCCTACAGTAGTAGGTAAAATAGGGAAGGAAGGTGCGAGGTAATATTTCTCTTTTTTACCATAACCCAGCGGTTTGAATTCACTTAACTCGGCTGCATCAATATCTATTACAGATATCCGGGCATACATTAACGGGCGTTCATTCCCCATTGATTTATAACCTGCTATTTCCAACACATTCCAGCTCACCTTTTTGCCATCCTGGGTTTCACGAAATAAACTTGTGGTTTGCTGTGTTTTAGCATACTTATTTGTTTCTTCAAGCTCTACTCCATATTGAGCTTTTAAGCCACCGGTCGGATCGAATTGAAATGCAAAGAGGTCTTTAAATTCAATGCCATCGTTTGTTTTCTTAATGTTCTGACCAGATATGAATATATTACCATTTTTAGTTACCAGTAATTCTCCGATCACAAATTTTTTCCCAGTGTATTCAGGCGTTTTCTTTTGTCCGGGCGTTGCTTTAAGCTTTTCGCCAAACTCATCAATATGCGTATTTGTGATCCATTCCATTTTCTGACCCGAAATCTTTGCCAAGCTAAATTGGGTGAATTTTTCTCCGCTAACCACATTGGCATATTTGTCGTTTTTCTTGTTTTCGGCCGGACCATAAATAAAAACATCATCTCCGAATGATGCAATAGCATTTATTCTCCAATAAGAATTCAACGATTTAAAATTAATATTCCTGACAATAGCAACATCTTCAGGGTGAATTTCGATATAGCGCCAATTTAAAGGGTCAGGATCAGCTGTTTTTTTCATTCCTGCTCCGCCGATTGGTGCAAATACCATGGCAATATTACCATTGGCCATCAATCCCTGGTAGATAAGAGCTTGTGGTTTCCCGCCAAACTCTTCATCTCCAAAATCTAATTCTTCTTTAATGGTTTTGTCATCGACCGAAATTCGCATAATGGTATAAGGAGTCACTTTTATACCGGCTTTAGCATCTTTTATTTTTGGCAGCACAGAAGCAACTATAGTTAAGTCTCCGGTTGCATCAGAAAAATTTTTGGTGTTGGTCGACATCCATGACCATCCTGAATAGGAAATGGCAGTCTGCGGTTCGTCGGTTTTATGGGCAAGCAAGGTTAGTCTTCTTCCTGTCTCATCCTTTGGTTTCATCTTATCTGTAGTTTTAAAATCCCACCAACACACGCCATTGTAATAGTCGCATTTCATATAAAAATATCCTTCCTTTAAAACCACCTGACCCATCATATTGTTTTCCACTTTTAACAGGTTCATCCTGGTTCCTTCTGCTGCACCTCTAAACCATTTGAATTTCGATTTTACTTTGTCTACTTCGAGTTCTTCTTCTTCGAGTCCCTGGAATCGAAAGTCGGCATCGAAAGTGTAATGCTCCATTTTTAATTTCTTTTTTGAAGATCGGATCACATAGGTAAGTTTATATCCATCGTCACCATAGGTAACATGTTCGAGATCCCCTCTTTTTGCTTTTCCGGAGATTTCATAGGTGCTTTCTACTTCGATTTCTTGTGCTTTAAAATCTAATGGTAGCATGAGTAGCAATGCAATTGCGAATTGCCATGATTTTTTAAGGCTTCTTTTTAACCTTGATTTGATTGTTTTTAAATGTGTTTCCATGATTTAGGAGGTTTGATTAAAACAGAGATCCCCACCCGTAAGTTATTGACCAAACCTCAAAGCCTGTCGGGTAAAAGACCTCTGTAAAATATTGTTAGGACTATGAGAATGAATTGGTCAGTCCAAAATTGTGAATATTAAAAGAGGGTTGAAATAAGGTGATTTATATAATTTGATAAGGTGATTGCCTTAGTTATTGTGAATAATAAAAAAAATGATAAAACATTGTTCAATTCCCGTTGCTTTTAAGCAACGGTTTTAAAATGTAAAGACTGATTAATGGGGCTTTAGCCCAATGGTTTGTGAGATAATGTGGCTAAAGCCAATGTTGTTTTGATGGTTAATTTGTAACCGTCGGCTAAAGCCAGACGGCAAGTGTGCTAAAGCCAATTTATTTTATTGAAAATATCCTTAACGGCAATAAACTAATCCATAAGGCAATAAGCTAAAATAGAAACAACAATTTAAAATTCAAGATTCATAATTTATAACTTCCACCTACTCCCCCATCAACCCATTTTGAAAAGCAAAACGGACCAACCCTGCTACATTGTGTACATTGAGTTTACGCATAAGGTTGGTGCGGTGAACATCTACGGTTTTTGGGCTGATAAAAAGTTTTTCGCCGATTTGTGGATTGGTAAATCCTTCGGCAACAAGTTGAATAATTTCATTTTCCCTTTCGGTTAATGTGGCTAATAAAGGGTTGGTTTCCTTGATGGATTTATCTTTCTTATTAAGTAGTGCACGTGTGACATCGGCATTAAAATATTGTCCGCCATTGTAGATAATATGAATGGCATTCATCAGTTCGGATTTCGGAATTGTTTTTAACATATATGCATTTACACCCTGTTTAACCAGGCTTTTGATTAACGATGTCTCCTCATGCATCGTTAAAATAGCAATTTTCACCTCGGGATATTCTTTTTTTACAATTTTTGCACATTCAATACCATCCATCCCTGGCATATCAATATCGAGCAATAAAACATCAATTTTTATACTTTTAAGCACTTCCACAACCTCAATGCCATTACACACTGTAGTAACGACTTCAAAGTCCTTTTCTCCCGTGAAGAGATTTTTAATGCCATCGGCCATTATCGGGTGATCATCAGCAATTAATATCCTAATCATACTAATCTATTGGTATTTTAACCGTTACCAGGGTTCCGCTTAACGGGCTAGGCTCAAAATTAACTTCACCTTTTACTGTATCAACCCTGCTCGATATATTTAGTAATCCTATTCCCTCTTTAGATTTTTCAGAAAACCCTTTTCCGTTATCCTCGACAATTAAAACCACATCGTTATTGGCTTTAAAAAGCTGAATATTTACCTCCGTAGCTTTACTGTGTTTTATCACGTTATTAATCAATTCCTGTGTTATCCGATAAAGGGTTATTTCGATATTTTCACTTAATCTTTTTTTAACCCCAAAGTGTTCGAATTGAAATTTAATATTGGTATTTCCTAAACTTTTCCCGAGCATATCCTCAATAGCAGCACATACACCCAATTCGCTTAATGCACGTGGCATCATCCGGTGCGAAATATCCCTCAAATCTTCTGAAGATCTTTCAAGGCTTTTTAATAATTCCTGTTGCTCCTTATCCTCTCCCCTTTTTTCAATCATTTTTCTCCATCCCAAAATAATCCCGGCAATCCGTTGTACAATTCCATCGTGTAAATCTTTGGCAATACGTTTACGCTCTTCTTCCTGAGCAATAATTATTGCTTTTAATCCCTTGTCCTTTTCAATAATAATCGCCTCATCTTTTTCCTGTTGAGCCTTCCTCTTGCGGCGTTGCATAATATATAGACTTAAAAAAAATATAACCAGAATACCTCCTCCGAGTCCCATCAGCATTTTATTCCTGTTAGAGAGTTTTAAATCCTTTTCTGTAATTTCCAATTTTTGTCTAACGATTTCTTTTTCCTTTTTTTCGGTTTGGTAGCGTGTTTCAAAATCGGCAATTGCCTTTGAATTTTCTTCTGAATATATTGAGTCTTTAGTTTCTCCCCACTTTAAGTAAAACTCCTGCGCTTTAGCATATTGTTTATTTAAATAATATGCATTAGCCAGGTTTAAATATGATTCATGAATATGCCCATGACCTTCATTCTCTTTATTCAATTGATAAGACTTTAGAGCAAAATCAAGCGCTTCAGTAGGTTTATTTATTAGGTAGCAAGTTCCGCTTAAACTATTGTACAAAGACGATTTAGAGGATTCTGATTGTTTGAGGCCTAAAGCTTTTACTAAGACTGCATACCCTTTGTCGACCTCATCATTTTCTACATACAAATTCCCCAAATTTGTATACAGTTCTGCAAGCTTGCGATCATTTTTTAAGGCAATCGCATAATCCACTCCTAATTGATAGTAGTAGACTGCAGAATCAATTTGCCCGATGTTTTTAAAACAAATACCAATATTATTACAAGAGGAGGTCAATCGGGTTGAATCTTTAATCTCCATTCTTATATTAAATGATCGTTTCGAATATTTAAGTGAATTATGATACTGACTAAGTTCCATATAGATAAGGCCTATATTACTTGTCCCATTTCCAATGCCGGTTTTATTATCGAGTCTTTCATTAATCTCAAGACTTTTATAAAACATCTCGATTGCTTCGGTAAAATTACCCTGATGCCAATTAAGCATACCCATATTGTTGTAAGCCCGACCTATCCGAACCGAGTCGCTCATCGCCTCACTATTTTTTAAAAACAAATTGTAGTAGATAATAGCCGAATCGGGTTCACCATTAATATCGAAGTTGATCCCAATAACATTAATGGCATCAGTTTCCCCTGTTTTATAATCGATCGATTGTGCTAAATCAAGCGCTTTTCGGGCAATTAAAACCCCTTTGATATCGCTTCTTACAACAAGTCCAAATGCTTTTTTATTCAGCTCCTTAATAAGTGTTGTATCCTTTACATTATTGAACGACCGAACAATACTATCTACATACGCATTGTTATTTTCCTGAGCAGAAACGGTCAGGAAGCCAAGAAAAGACAAAAGAATAAAAAATTTTCGCACGTATTGGTTTTCAGCTGATGGACCAACTAAATTCGGCTATAGCAAATGCACGATGCAAGCAGGATTTGGTTTGGTCGTTGTACAGTAATTTTGTTTTGGTGCGATTAAAATACAACGATTTAGCTGAAAGTGCAAATGGGTTAAAAATGTGAAGGTAATAGACCGAGGGTAATTCAGTTAATAAGTAAGGTCAGATAATTGAATCTTCCAAACCTTTATTGTCTTATCCCTGATTTTAAAATCGTCGCTAACAACCAATCCAAAAAGCCAAACAATTTTACCTTTGCTTTCCAGTACAAATACATTTTCTTTTTCGTGCAAAGGAATTTTTTTATCGATCAAAATATCGCTGATTTTCTTTTGGCCACTCATTCCTAAGGGCTTTATTCTATCGCCTTTCTGCCATTTTCTTACTTTAAGTGGAAAATGGAGTTTATCATAATCAAATTGGCCAATAGCGGAATTATTTTGAAGTGTTTTATTCTCAGACAATGAACACTGTAAAGCAATCGGTTGGTTTAGGAATGTAGTTGTCGTTTGAATTTCGATTGAAGCCGGAATTTCTTCCGTTCTTTTATTAATAAAAATACAATTTCGGTCAATGGTAATTAAATGTGTATTGCTTCTGAATGTTTTGCCCGGTTTATCAATCGCAGCTTTAATATCGTTTGATTGTGTTTGGTTAAATCCAAATTCATTAATTACAGGGAATAAAAAAAGGCCCAGCTCCTCCCCTGTTTTCCAGGTTAGTTTTAGACCATCTTTTTCCGGGATTAAATACTGGGATTTGAATTTTTCGAGACCGGATAAATAGTAATTGTAAACAGGTGTGAGCTGTTCAAGATAATGTTCAAAAGCCTTTAAATATGCTGGGTTTTCCTCTTTTAATAGCGGTATAACTTTATGACGAAAACGATTGCGTTTATATTTTAACGACGTATTACTTTTATCTTCACGCCACTCGAAATTATTCTCATTTAAAAACGATTTAAGTTCATCGCGGGTAAAAACTAATAGCGGTCGAACAATATTTCCATTTCCGGGTGGAATACCCATCATGCCCGTAATACCGGTGCCCCGGGTAAAATTCATCAAAACGGTTTCTAAATTATCATCGAGTTGATGTGCGGTAAGAATTTTATCGGATTTGTTTTTTTTCAAGTTGTTAAAAAATGAATACCGGATTTTCCGCGCCTCGTTTTGAGTGTTTAAATTCTTGCTTTTCCAATACTCGGGCGCTATTTTTTTTAAATGGAAATCAATCCCATATTCTTCGCACAATGATTTTGCAAATTGTTCGTCTTTTTCCGAATCTTCACCCCGTAATCCATAATTAACATGGGCAACTTCAAATTTGAAGCGTGCCATGCGTAACAAATGAAATAATGCTACAGAATCAATTCCCCCGCTTAATGCCAAAATAAGCCGGTTGCTTTGGGTAAATAATGTTTTCTCTGAAATAAAATCTTTAAAACGGGCAATCATAGCACAAAGCTAACGATTTTGAATAGCCTTTTTCATGCTTTCGGCTTTTAATAAACATTCGCGGTATTCCTGTGCACCATTGGCACCGGCAGTAATTGCACCTCCAACCGGAAACGAAAGTGTTTTCAGGTTTTGATTATAAATGATGGATCGGATCACCACATTAAAATCGAAATCGCCACCGGGCAGAAAACATCCGAACGAACCGGAATAAATCCCCCGTTTAAACTGCTCATGTTTTTCGATTAATTGCATCGCACTTATTTTTGGCGCACCGGTCATCGATCCCATCGGAAATGTAGCTTTTATTGCATCTACCGGATGAACATCGGTATCGATAGTGCAGGAAATAGTAGATATTAAATGGTGCACCGTTTTAAAGGAATAAACACCAAATAATTCATCCACTTTTACGCTTCCCTTATTTGCAACTCGCGACAAATCATTTCGCACCAAATCAACAATCATCACGTTTTCGGCGCGTTCTTTAGGATCGTTAAGCAATTGTTGTTTTAACAATTCATCTTCCTTTTCATCCTTGCCACGTTTTATAGTACCTTTAATCGGTTGTGAAATCAGTTTATTCCCCTGCTTTTTTAAATATCTCTCCGGACTTCCAGATAAAAGATACCTGCCATTAGACCTATAAAAAACCGAAAACGGTGCTTCTGATTTTTGGTTTAAACGATGATAAAGTTCTAGTGGACTTATTTCAATATCATTGGCTTTAAACTCAATGCAGTAATTGACTTCGTATATATCGCCGCGTTGAATATGGGCCGCCAACTTCTCGAAATTTTTGAGATAGTCCGTTTCTTCAATTCCTTTAATTTTTTCAATTTTTTGTTGTTCTTCCTTAAAAATAAACTGATTTCGAGAGCGATTGATCAACGGTTCCCAAGTTTTTAAATTTTCAGTTTCTGCCAGGTATAAATTAGTAAAATCCCCAATGGTTTCGATAATCGCCTTTGGTTGAAAAAAATGCATATCGGGGAATTGCTGTAAATCAGGGTTTTCGCTTTTTAAGTCTTCAACATCGTTTTTAAGGTCATAGCCAAGGTAGCCGAACAACCATTCTTTGTGCTTGATATGAAAATCTTTTAATTGGTCAAAAGCGTTTTCGGTGTTGGTAAGCGAGAGTTCATGATTTACCCCCAAAGCAATTATCGATGCTTTATTTGTGTCGTTGCTGTTTAACCACGCAGCAGTTCCACTAAAATGAGATAACAGCGCATAAGGGTCTACTGCAAACGGAAATTTCAATGAATTGTACATAAAAGGTTTTATAAAAAAGGTTAAGGGATTCCCGATTTTAGTTAATGTAAAATTAAAAATATAACGGTCGATAAAAGAATATATTTAACGCAACGGTTATTACATAGGTTCTCCTACAGCTAACGAATATTTAATTTATTTTAGCCTTATAATTCATTTTATCGGTCAATGAGCAAAAAAAAATGGAAGGTGTTTCTTATAGCATTTGTAATTATTGCAATTGCGTTGTTTTTATTCCCTGAAATTGCCAGAAAAACAATTATTAAAAACAGCAAAGAATGGACCGGTCGGCAACTTGCCATTGACAATATCAGCTTCAACTATTTTACAGGAACCCTGCGGATTACCGGGTTTGAAATGTATGAAGCCAACGAAAAAGACGTTTTTATTTCTTTTGATACACTACTGGTTGATGCCGAGCCCCACCGGTTATTAATCAAAGATTTTGTTCTCGACAAGGTTTACCTTTATGGGCTGGATACTAAAATCATATTCGAAGATTCAACTTTTAATTTTGATGACCTGGTTGCATTTCACGCACCACCCCGCGGCGATACTGCAATTGCCGAATCAAGCAATGAAGAGCCTTATCACTATAAAATATCTAACATTGAAATTAGTGACGCCAATTTTTTATTTGATAACCGAAAAATTGATAACATTACCCGATTAAGGGAATTATCTTTTCTAATCCCTTTTATTGGTTGGAACCAGGAAGAAGCTAGCGAAGCAGGATTGCGGTTTGCCTTTAAAAACGAGGGTTATTTCGAATCATTATTTCATCTGGACCAGAAAACAGGGGTTTTTGATGCAGATATAACCATAAACAAATTATATCTGGAAACTTTTGAGAAATATGCAATGGAATATGCACATATAAACTCAATCAATGGCATTTTAAATACCACTATTAAAGCAAATGGGAATATAAACAGTCCCGAAAAAACCATTGTCTCGAGTTATCTTGAATTATTGGATTTTGAAATGAAAGACGAAACGGATAAAAAAATCCTGGGAGCAGATAAAATCGCCGCTGTAGTTAAGGAGGTAAATTATGCTTTCCAGAATTATACTATTGATACCCTGGCTCTTACAAAACCTTATGTTTTCTTTGAGTTAAAGGATTCAACCAATAATTTTTTCGAGATTTTTAATATTGAACCAGAAGAATCTGATTCCACAACTATTTCAAAAGCAAATATTGAAAATCAGGATACCCTTTCCCCTCTTTATTACGCTTTAAACACTTTTATAATTAACGAAGGAATTATAGATTATAGCGATAACATTACCGGCGAACCATTTAATTACCATTTAAGCGAGGTTACGGTCAATTCCGATAGCATTAAAAGCACTTCGGAATGGGTGACGATTTATTCGCAAATGCTTTTAAACAATCGGGGGAAACTTAAATCAGAATTAGGGGCCAATCCTAATAACCTTCTCTATGTGGACCTTAATTTTTCTATTGAAGAGTTTCAATTGTCCGATTTAAATATTTATTCCAATTTTTATGTAGGACATACAATTTTAGAGGGGGATATGTTTTATTATTCCGATTCTAAAATAAGGAACGGACAGATTGAGAGCGAGAATAAATTATTGGTGAAAAATGCAACGCTCAATGCAACTAAAAAAGGACTTATAAATTTACCCCTAAAATTCGCACTGTTTTTATTAAAGGATAAGAATGGCGATGTAAACCTTAATATTCCGGTACGTGGCGATTTAAACGACCCCAGTATTAACGTTGGTAAAATGGTTTGGCATACCTTTAAAAACCTTATTGTTAAGGCGGTTGCAAGCCCCGGAAAATTATTGGCCGGTGCTGTGGGCGGAGACCCTGGTGATTTAGAAGCTATCGAGTTTAATTATCTGGACAGTGTATTAACTGACCGCCATAAAAAACAATTGGATTTGTTGCTTGAATTGGAACAGAAAAAGCCGGAGCTTAATACCGAATTAATTTATTATAATGATATTGGGCTACAGAAAAAAGCCATTGCGGAAACGGAAGCCGGAAAGCTTTATATTAAAAAATCAGGGCAAGATTATCTGAAGAATGAGCAAGGGTTTAAAGAATTTTTGAAAAATGAAACGACAACTGATACGCTGGATTATAACCTGGCATGTTTAACAATTGCCACAACCGAATTGGTTGATTCACTTTCGGGTTTATACACAAATAACCGATTTTCAGCCCTTCAAGGCTATTTAAAAACCTCCAATGATTCAACGCAAATAAATGTTTTATCGGGTGAAATCGAAGCCCCGGAAA
>Ga0164313_10005327_pt1 | contig 11390 bp, 11 predicted proteins | sample GuaBasSedimGuay4_FD_113735 | JGI IMG/M metagenome (GOLD analysis project Ga0164313, IMG submission 113735) | Subseafloor sediment microbial communities from Guaymas Basin, Gulf of California, Mexico - Guay4, Core 4569-4, 0-3 cm | ecosystem: Environmental > Aquatic > Marine > Hydrothermal vents...
GCTGCATCGTGCAGCAACGACTTGGACGATTGCGAAAAGACGCTCACCTGCCCGCCAGACGGAGGCACCGACGGCAGCTCCGGCACCGGCGGCGGCACCCCCGAAGGCTGCATTCCATCTGAGCTGGGAGCTGGCGAGAGCCTGTTGGACGATTGCGGCGTTTTCGTGTCAACGAGCCTCGGCGATGATCAGGCTGTCGGGACCATGACCGCGCCTCTCGAAACCATCGCGGCTGCCATCGAAACGAACGCTTTGCGGATCTATGTCTGCGCCGAGTCCTTTGACGAGGCGCTCAGCCTGCCCGATGGCGTCTCGCTTTTTGGCGGCCTGGACTGCGTCTTGGGCTGGACCTACTCGGAGGCTGCGCGCACCTCGCTCATCTCAGCCGTGGACACGGTTCCGCTCACCCTCGAGTCAGGCGAAAATCCCCGCCGCATCGAGAACTTCACCATCACCGCTCGTGACGCCGAGGCGCTCGGCGCCTCCAGCATTGCCCTTCTGGCGCTCGAAGCAACTGCGGCCATCAGTCGCTCCGAGCTGTCTGCGGGCACCGGCGCTGATGGCGCTCCCGGGGAGACGCCGAGTGAGATTGGACCGGGCGGTGAGGGTCAAAACGGCGATGACGGCAGCGTTGGCCAAGACGGCTGCACCGGTGGAACGGGCGTCATAGGAGGAGGAGGAGGGCAAAGGACGTGCCAGGATATTGCGGTTCACGGTGGCCTCGGAGGCAGTGGAACGGATAGCGCCAATGGGGGCACGGGCTCCCCTGGCGACGGACCGGATGGCTCTGAGACGGGGGGCACCGGCGGCAAGCGTCAGGACACGACCGGCTGCGGATCAGGCGGTGGCGGTGAGCCCGGCGATCCAGGTGCCCCAGGCCCGGGTGGGACCGGCACCGGTACCCTCGGTCCGCAGGGCTATGCCGGCGTCTCGGGCGGAGCAGGCCTATCCGCCGGGACTCCAGGCGAAGGCGCCGGCGGCGGTGGAGGTGCCCACGACTGCCCGAGCGGTGGTGGCGGTAGCGGTCCTTCAGGCGGCGGCGGAGGCTCGGGCGGCTGCGGCGGTGCCGTGGGTCTGGGTGGCTTGGGGGGCGGCTCCTCAATCGCGCTCGTCAGTGTGAGCTCCGCCCTGGCTCTCAACGATGTTTCGCTCAGCGCGGCGGATGGCGGCACCGGCGGACTGGGCAGTGCTGGCCAGCCAGGAGGTATTGGCGGCTCGCCCGGTCAGCCAGGCACTGGCGGTACCGGCTCGCAAGCCTGCTCGGGCGGCATGGGCGGCGACGGCGGGCGCGGCGGCGCCGCGGGCGGCGGCCTGGGCGGCCACTCGCTCGGCATCGCCCATACCGGCACGCTGCCCGCCTACGAGCCGACGGACGTGACCATCACCATTGGCGCCTTCGGCCCCGGTGGCGATGGCGGCGACGGCGGCGGCATTAACCAGGGCGCCGCGGGCCAAGACGGCCAGGTCGCCGACACGCTGAGCTTTGACTGAGCCCATCATCACCCGGCCAGCTGCGCGCGCACCGAGCGCGAGCACAGGCCTGGCTCCCCCTCCGCCCTCGCCCCCGCCCCCCGCTAGCCGCTACCGCTCCCCCGCCATCCACTACCCACCCATTGCTCACCGCTAACCGCCAATTGCCATATTCCATGCGTGCTGCGAACGACATTGACTAAGCTAAGTATTGAACTTAGTCTTATTTCATGACCGTCAATACCCACGAGGCCAAGACGCAGCTGTCCAGACTTCTGTCCCGGGTGGCTGCCGGCGAGGAGATCATCATCGCGCGGTCGGGCAAACCGATTGCGCGTCTGGTTCCCTACGAGAGTCAGACGACTCGGAAGCCTGGCCGCTACGCAGGTCAAGGCTACATCGCGGAGAACTTCGATGCGCCCATGCGTGACCTCGAGAACGATTTCTACAAGTCATGAAGCTCTTGCTCGACACGCACATCTGGTTGTGGTGGCAGATGTCGCCCGAGAGGATCCACCCAGAGGCCACGCGGACCATCGCGGATTCTGGCCACACCGTTTATCTATCCACCGTCAGCAGCTGGGAGATGGCGATCAAGATCGCCGTGGGGAAGCTGCAGCTCCCCAAGCCCCTGGGCGAGATGCTCCCCGAGTGCCTGCTGGCCGACGATATGCGAACCCTCGCGCTTCAACATCATCACTGTTTCGAGCTGCAGAACCTGCCCATGCACCACCGTGACCCCTTCGATCGTATGCTGGTCGCCCAAGCCCGCCTGGAAGGCATGTCCATCGTTACGGCTGACGCCATGCTGCAACGGTATGAGGTCGAGCTGGTCATGGTTGGCTAGTCTGAGAGGTGCCTGCTAGCTCTCCCTGTCTCCCCGCCAACCGCGCGATCCGCTGGGCCAAGAAGGTCTTTCGGTCTTCCTTACGGCGCTCGCCCAGGGCGATCGAAATGGCCCGCGGATCGGCGATGAGCACGACCAGCTGCTTGCCCCGGGTGACGGCGGTGTAGAGCAGGTTGCGGGCCAGCATCACGAAGTGCTGGGTGAGGATGGGCACCACCACGGCGGGGTACTCGCTGCCCTGGCTCTTGTGGATGCTGGTGGCATAGGCCAGCGTGAGCTCGTCGATCTCAGCCTCGGCATAGTCGACTGCGCGGCCGTCGAAGCTGACCGTGAGGCTGCGGTCCTCGGCGTTGACGGCGGTGATGCGGCCGATGTCACCGTTGAAGACCTCTTTGTCGTAGTCGTTGCGCAGCTGCATCACCTTGTCGCTCAGCCGTAGCAAACGGGCGCCTTTTTGCACCGCGGGGCCTTCGGGATTGAGCACCTCTTGGAGCATCTCGTTGAGCGCCACCGCCCCGACTGGGCCGCGCTGCATGGGCGTGAGGATCTGCACGTCGTCCACCGGGTGCAGGCCAAAGCTTCGCGGGATGCGGCGAGTCAGCAGCTCTTTGATCAAGGCCACCGCCGTCTCCGGAGTACGCCGGTCGATGACGTAGAACTGCTCGCCTTTGGCGGTCGCGCCGACGGGCATCTCGCCCGCGTGAATGCGGTGAGCGTTCTCGACGATTGAGCTTCCCTCGGCTTGCCGAAAGATCTGCGTGAGCCTCACGGTGGGCACGCGGCCTGATTCGATCACGTCTCGCAGCACCGCCCCAGGCCCCACCGAGGGCAGCTGGTCCACGTCCCCGACCAGTACCAGGCGAGTGGCGTCGGGCAGCGCGCCGAGCAGCCCGTCGGCGAGCTCGATGGCCACCATGGACGACTCGTCGATGATTAGGCCATCGGTCTCCAACGGGTTGTTCTTGTTTCGCTGAAAGGTGCCACTCTTGGGCTCGAACTCGAGCAGCCGGTGGATGGTCGAGGCATTGCGCCCGGTGGCCTCGCTCATTCGCTTGGCCGCCCGCCCGGTGGGCGCGGCCAGTCGCACCCCCATGCGCGAGGCGTCGAAGAGGGCCAAGATGGCCTGGACGATGGTGGTCTTGCCCACTCCGGGCCCACCGGTGATCACCAGCACCTTGTGCTTGGCCGCCTGGGCGATGGCGTCCCGCTGCGTCGGCGCCAGCTGCAAGCCGCTGAGGCGCTCGAACTCAGCCATGGCGTGGTCCACTCGCGGCAGCTCGGGCGCGTCCCGCAGCAATGCGGCGAGTCGCTCGGCCACCCGTCGCTCGGCGTCGTGCAACTCGGGGGTGTAGACCGCCACCTCGCCGCCAGGCAGCGCCTCGAGATGGACGCGACCCGCCTCGCGTAGCGCCACGATCCCGTCGTCCACCAGCTGCTCGGCGCTCTCGAGCATCTCGGCGGTGTGGGTGATCAGCGCCCCGCGCTCGGCGTAGACATCGCCATGGGACGCCACATCGTGGAGCACTTGCAGCACGCCGGCCTGGGCCCGTTCCGGCGCGTTGGCGTCGACGCCGACGGAGCGAGCGATGGTATCAGCGGTCTTGAAGCCGATGCCCCAGACATCGAGGGCGAGCCGATAGGGCGATTTGGAGACAATGTGGATCGCCTCAGAGCCGAAGCGCTTGTAGATCCGCGCCGCCAGGGCTGGCGAGGCGCCATGGGATTGCAGAAACACCATGATCGCCCCCACGTCGCGATGCTCGCTCCAGGCTCCGGCGATCGACTTGATGCGCTGCGTCCCCACCCCCGGTACCTCACGAAGCCGTGCCGGATGGCGGTCGAGCACCTCCAGGGTCTGCTCGCCAAAGGTGTCCACGATGCGACGCGCGAAAGCCGGGCCGATGCCGGGCACCAGTCCCGAGCCCAGGTAGCGCTCCAGGCCGATGAGCGTCGAAGGCGCCAAGGGTAGCAACGTCTCGGCCTTGAACTGCTCGCCGTGGCGCCGATCCTCGACCCGCTTGCCGGTCGCGCGGATCCGCGTTCCTGGCGGTGCCGCGGGAAACACCCCCACCACCGTCTCGGGCAGACTCTTGCCCTCTACCGCGACCCGCAGCACCCGAAAGCCGGTCTCTTCACTCTCGTAGGTGACCCGGATCACCTCGCCCTCGAGCACACCATCGACCTGGGCAGGGCCGGTCCCTGGCAGATCGAGGCCGACCTGAGGGGGCGGCTTTGGCGTGCGGCGCGTCACGATGGGGTCGTAGCTCAGAAGCCGAGGCGGTCCCCAGCCTCGCTCATCATCGCACGAAGCGGTTGGGACAGGACAGCAGCAGCTTTGCGGCTCACTAGAGTCGCATCGGCCGCACGACCGTTACGACTTTCGGCGCAGAAGACGTCTGTACACCTCGCGACGATGGGCAATACCGACGACGTAGACCACGATCTCCGTCGCATGAACTTCGTACAAGAGTCGATAATCCCCGAATCTGATTCGGTAGGCGTTAGGTCGACCTTTCAGCTTGGCCGACGCTGCCGGTCTCGGGTCAGCTGCCTGAGCATCGACCGCTCGCTTGACTCGTGCCCGAGTCCCCTGGGGAAGCTCTCGCACCTCGGCGACGGCGTCGCGATGCAGGACCACTCTAAAGGTCGTCGCGGACATCGTTCCAGTCTGACCATGGGCCCTCGCGCCGCTCGTCAAGCAATGCGGCGTCGTGAGCGTCTTCGAGCCACGTAGCCAAAGCCTCTTGGATGACTGCCTGTTGCTTTAGCCCGTGCTCTTCGCAGAACTGGTCGAGCTCGCGCTTGAGTTGCTCGTCGATGCGGTGAGTCACGGTGACCATAAGTAGAGGGTAGTATTGGAAGAAAGCATTAGCAAGCTTTTGCTTGCACCGCTGGCTTGCACCTGGGAGTGACCTCACCGGCGGGTGGAGGCTCGCCACCTCCAACGAACGTGACGGTCGTTGCCCGTGGTACCGTCGGGTGCTGATCTGGTGAAGCGATGGCCCTCGATCTGAACACCGCTCGCGAGCGCGTCATGGCGTTGGCGATGCAGATCTACGGAGACCAGGAAGCCGAGTGGCTGTGGTCTCAGCTGGCGCCGCGGCTCACTGCGTTCAGTGAGCAACATCCGCAATGGCAATCGATCGAGCCTGGGCTGACGCTCGACGAACGGGACGTGCTGCTCATTACCTATGGAGACCAGCTTCGCAGCGACAGGCAGTCCCCGCTCGAGACTCTGCGGCGCTTCATTGGCACAAAGCTCACCGGGCTGATCTCAGGGCTCCACTTGCTGCCCCACTATCCCTATTCGTCCGATGATGGGTTCTCGGTGATCGATTATCGGCAAGTCGATCCCGAGCTGGGCGACTGGGGGGACGTCGAGGCCCTGGCTGCCGATCACCGCCTGATGTTGGATGCCGTCATCAACCACGTCTCGGCCAAGAGTGAGTGGTTCAGCGATTTTCTGGCAGGCGTCGAGCCATTCGACCGCTTCTTCATTGCCCTCGATCCGGACACTGACGTCAGCTCGGTCTACCGCCCGCGGGAGCATCCGCTACTGACGCCTTTCGAGTCGTCGAGCGGCACCCGCCACCTGTGGACCACCTTTTCGACCGACCAGATCGATCTGGATTATCGCAACCCGCAGGTGTTGCTCGAGGTGGTCGACATCCTGCTCGACTACGTCGGCCATGGCGCCGAGCTATTGCGGCTCGACGCGGTGGGTTTGCTCTACAAAGAGCTCGGCACAAGTTGCCTGCATCTGCCTCAGACCCACGGCATCGTGAAGCTGCTGCGGGTGGTGTTCGATGCCGTCGCGCCCCAGGTGTTGCTGGTGCCGGAGATCAACGGTCCCTTCGAAGAGAATGAGCCCTACTTCGGCGACGGCAGCGACGAGGCCCAGCTGGTCTACAACTTCACCCTGCCGCCATTGGTGCTCCACGCGTTCCACGCCGGCCGGGCCGAGCACCTCACCAGCTGGCTCGCGACGGTGCCGCCACCCAGGCCGGGGTGCACCTATTTCAACTTCCTGGCCTCTCACGATGGCATCGGAGTGCGACCGGCAGAGCCCTTGTTACCCACCGAGGGCTTGCAGTTGCTCATCGAGCGCACCGAGGCTCATGGCGGGCGGGTCAACTATCGCAGCGGCGGCCATGGTGAGCGGTGCCCTTACGAGCTGACCACCACTCTGTATGACGGACTGACGGCGCCTGGCGATTCGATCGAGCGAGGCGTGGCTCGGTTCCGGGCAGCCCACGCCATCATGGTGTGTCTCCAAGGCATGCCGGGCCTGTATTTCCACTCGCTGTTTGGCACCCCCAACTGGCATGAAGGTCTGGCCGCCACGGGTGAGAACCGCACCCTCAACCGGCGCAAGCTCACCATCAGCGAGCTCGAGCAGTTGCTGGCCGACGAGGCTGGACGCGGGTCCCGAGTGTTCGCTGCGGTAAGCGAGCTGCTGCGGGTCAGACGCGCCGAGCCGGCCTTTCACCCGGCTGCCCGTCAGCACATCTTGGCATTGCACCCAAAGGTATTGGCGGTGCGGCGGCAGGCGCTGGCTGGATATCAGGTGTTATGCCTTACCAATGTGAGCGAGGCGGCTCTGTCGCTACCCATCAACGATGTGGCAGACGGTGACCACGTCGACTTGCTGACCGGAACGCATTGGTCCCCCCGGGGCTCAACGCTCGAAATTGAGCTGGGCCCATACGGGGTTTGTTGGCTTCGCCATTAGCGTCGCCTCGAACAGACATCGAGATCGTCAGATGCCGCCAGTCGGCTGGTGCCGAATCTCGACTCGTCCCTCCAGGCGCTTGGAGATCCACACCTTGTTGTTCTGATCTACGATCAGGGCGCCGCAGTCGTCGAGCGATTCGACCAGTGCCAGGCCCTCGCTCGGGCCCAGGATGAACACCGCATCATCAATGGCGTCGGCGGTGAGGGCGTCTTTGGCCCAGATGGTGACGCTGCGACTGGCGGTGGCCGGATAGCCGGTTCGCGGATCGATGATGTGGTGGTAACGCTTGCCGCCCTTCACGAAGGCCCGCTCGTAGTCGCCGGCTGTCGAGAAGGCGTGGTCCTCCACCGGCAGCATGGCGAAATATGATCCGTTCGATCCCCGGGGATCGCGGACGCCCACCCGCCAGGCTTCGCCATTTGGCTTGCGACCCTCGACGTAGAGATCGCCCCCAGCTTGGGCGAAGAAGGCCTCGAGCCCCGCCTGACGCAGCACCGCCGCGGCGCGGTCGATGGCGTAGCCTTTGGCGATACCGCCGAGATTGATGCGCGTGTCGGGTCGCTCGAGCATCACCGTCTTGTCCGCCTCGTCCAGCTTGATCCGTCGGTAGTCAATTCTGGCTCGGGCCAGGGTGACGGCAGCAGGATCGGGCAGCTCGGCCACCAAGTCTTCGTCGAAGCGCCACAGCTTGCCCATTGACGCGAAGGTGATGTCGAAAGCCCCTTGGGAGCGCTTGCTGATCCACTGGCTCTTGGCGATCACACCAAAGGTCTCGCTCGACACCCCAACGGCATGACGCCCCGCAACGGCGTTGATGCGCGACACCTCGCTGTCCTCACGCCAGGTCGTCATCAGGCGTTCGAGGCGGCTGACCTCCTGGTGGGCTCGGTCGAGCGCTTGCCTGACGGCCTCTTGGTCCAGCGCTGCGCTGGTGTAGCTCGCCAGCGTCACCGTGGTGCCCATGGCGGTGCGCTGCAGCTCGATCCGCTTGCCTATCGGGTGTCCGGCCCGCTGGCTCTTGGCGGCAGCAGTGGCAGAGGTAGGAGCGGTCGCAGCGGATGCCGGCGCCGTGCTCTGTGACCGGGTTCGCGGTACCTCGGGGCAACCGAGCAGGCCGATCAGCGCTCCAACGGCAAGCAGCGTCCAGGCGCCCGTTGCTAGCTGCACCATCGTTTCGGCTGCCCTCGGCTTGTCTGTCCTGGGCTCAGCCAAGAGCGCCGCCTGCTCGAAGGCTCACTTCCCTTTCGGGTCCGCCGGCTTGGCGCCCGTATCGGCGAAAGGCGAGGGCTTGTCGGCACCGCCACCCGCTTTGGCGTCGAGCTCTGCCAGGCAGGCCCCGGCCTCCGAGGCTTTCATCGGGTTGTCGTGGAACCACTTGAGGCACACGCTCTTCACGTGAACCGTGAAATCCTCGCACGGGATTTTGTCCGGCGCGTCGCCTGTCTTGTCTTTCTCCAGGCCAGTGACGCATTGTTGGCAGCAGCGTCGTCGACGCTCTTCCGCGGTGACCTCTTTCTTTTCGACGACTCCCGAACCTGCGTCCGGGGTCTCTGCGATGTCGGCACCGTCACCGCTGGCCAGCCCGTCGTCCTCGGCGTCGGGAATGCGCGGGGGTTGCTGTTGCTGGACCTTGGTGTCACAGGCGTTGAGGAGTACCAGGGCTGCGATGATCGGAGCGGCGAGCTTCAGCATCCCTCTTCGGTATCCGAGGCGAGGCGCCGCTGCAATCGCCTAGCGGGCCTCTCGTCGTGAGGCCTTATCAACACGAGTCTTCGCCACCAGCGACCACTACGGCCCGTGCCGCCCGAGGCGCTTTGACGGTATGGTCGGCTGGCATGTCGACCCAGCTCTCAGGCACTAGCGCCCCTTTGGCACTCGCTCCGCCCGAGCCGCCCCCCCGGCCGACCTTCATGACCGGCCTCCGCTGCCTGTTCGGTGGTTTTCGGTGGCTCGCAACCCACCCCGGTGCCTGGCCACTGGCGGCTGTGCCGCTGGCTATTGCCGCGGTGGCCAGCGTGGTGCTGTCCTTCGGGGCCGTCGGCTGGGTGCCCGACCTCATCGCTCAGCTCATCGGACCAACGGTCAGCACTTTGGCCGGTGTCGGCGTCGTTCTCTTGAAGATCCTGGCCACCGCCCTGGCGATCGTGGTGGGTTGCCTGTTGGCTTTCGCCCTTGCCCAACCGCTGGCAGGTCCGGCGCTCGAAGGACTGGTGCGCCAACAGGAGCGCGATCTCGGTGCCCCAACCCGCGAGCCGACAGGTTGGCTGTCCGACATCGGGCGCGCGTTGTTGTCGGTCATGGTCGGTTACACGTTCGGGCTGCCCGCGATCGTGCTGCTTTTACTCCTCTCGCTGTTCATACCGGTTGTGTCGATCATCACTGTGCCGCTCAACCTGTTGTTGGCAGCCTTCACCATTTCTTGGGACCTTTGCGATTTTCCGATGTCGATCAGCGGCGTGTCGATTGGCGACCGTGTCCGTACCCTGGCTAACCATCGCTGGGCGGTGCTGGGCTTCAGCCTCGGGCTCGCGCTCGCCGGTTTGGTGCCCTGCCTGTTGTTCCTGTTTCTGCCTGCTGGGGTGGTTGGCGCGACGCGTTTGACCTGGGAGATCGAGCGTTGGGAGCGGACCCAGGAGGCCACTGCCGTGAGCGGAGCTGTGAGCTGAGCAGCAGGGCTCTCTTGACCTCGCCGCGCTCCGTGCACTTAATCACCCCATGCACGATCGCTTTTTGCGCGCCTGCCGCCGTGAGCCCACTGACGCCACGCCCGTTTGGTTCATGCGCCAGGCGGGTCGCTACATGCCCGAGTACATGGCGGTCCGTAAGAAGCACTCACTGATGGACATCTGCCGGACCCCCGAGCTGGCGCTGGAGGTCACGCTGCAGCCCCTGGCGGCCTTCGCCATGGATGCAGCCATTCTGTTCGCCGACATCCTGCTCATCCTCGAGCCGATGGGCGCGCCCTTCGAGTTCGTGGCCGGTGAGGGGCCGGTGGTGAACCAGCCTGTCCACAGTCGTGCTGATGTCGAGAAGCTGAGGATCTGCGACCCCGAAGAGAGCCTGCCCTGGGTGCTCGAGGCGGTGCGGCTGATCCGTCGCGAGCTGGATGGCAAGACACCGCTGATCGGTTTCGCCGGCGGCCCGTTCACCGTGGCGAGCTACCTGGTGGAGGGCGGCAAGTCGGCGAACTACCAGAAGACCAAGGCCTTGATGTGGCAAGAGCCAGAGACATGGAACCTGCTCATGGGAAAGATGAGCGAGGTGATCCGCCGCTACCTGCGAGCCCAGATCGATGCGGGCGCCCAGGCGGTCCAGCTCTTCGACTCGTGGGTCGGTGCGCTCAGCTTGCAGGACTACCGCCAACTAGTGCAGCCCCACGTGAGCGGCATTCTGCAGGACGTGATGAGCACTGGCGTTCCGGTCATTCACTTCGGGACGAATACCGCTCATCTGCTCGAGGCCCAGCGCGAGGCGGGGGGTACGGTGATTGGAGTGGATTGGCGCATCGACCTGCCCATCGCCTGGGACCGGATTGGCCCGGACTACGCCATCCAAGGAAACCTCGACCCACTGCTATTGTGTGCCCCGCCCGAGCTGGCCGTGGAGCGAAGCCGGCAGTTGCTGGACCAGGTGGGCGGTCGTCCTGGCCACATTTTCAACCTCGGCCACGGCATCGTGCCCACCACGCCGGTCGATACCGTGAAAGCGGTCGTCGACGCCGTTCACGAGCATCGCTGCGGGTGACCTTGCCGGCCCGATCCTGTCCTTGGCACGAGGTGCAGAATGTCTCGTCAAGTGGTGCTGCTCACCGTTCAGGAAGGCGGAAGAGGCTGGGTCACTGAACGGACGTCTGAACGCTTCAGGCCTTCATTACTGCAAGTGAAATTTCACATTTGAAATGTAACATGCCAAATGTGTATTATAAGTTGTTGATGTTACGTTAACTTGGTGTTGGCACACCTCGTGCAATAAGAATAGCCAGCGTCTCGGCGGAGACCTTCCCCCCCCAGGTCCGCTGTGGCGCTGTTTTTTTTTGTGCAACCGCCAAATGTTCCTTCCAGTCGACATCGCAGGCAAAGGCAACCGGACGAAGGAGAAGTCCGACGGTGCTGAGTCGGTGTGGAAGAAGTCTGGCACGTTGCGCAAAGGTGAGCCGATCAAGCGGCGACAGAGCCACACCCCAGCCGAGAGCCCCGAGTCCAAGCGTGGCGACAGCCTCGTGACCCCTACCGAGTAGCGCTCGTGCCCCGCGCCGGGGCAGCAGGCAAGTGGCGGGACTCACCGTTCTTCGGTACCTTAGTTAGTAGGACCGTCGTTTGCCTGGTGGTCGCTCTCTGA
>Ga0164313_10005328_pt1 | contig 11388 bp, 9 predicted proteins | sample GuaBasSedimGuay4_FD_113735 | JGI IMG/M metagenome (GOLD analysis project Ga0164313, IMG submission 113735) | Subseafloor sediment microbial communities from Guaymas Basin, Gulf of California, Mexico - Guay4, Core 4569-4, 0-3 cm | ecosystem: Environmental > Aquatic > Marine > Hydrothermal vents >...
ACTTTCGTATTCTGGTCGACTGATCCCCACATAATCCAGTAAACGCTCAGGGGCCTCACCTTTGGCCCAAAGCAGGTAATCCGCTTTTCCATACTCACATAGTGAAGCCAGGTTCAGATGCACAAACATCCCCAATCCTGCATCACCGAACCAGGATTGGGCAGCTGCACGTGGATTCTTCTTATAGAGTTCCTGGTAGTCCGAAAGCCAGTAAGGAATTTCGTTGTCTGCCGATCTGGTACAGGAAATAAGTATTGACAGCAGAAGCATCAATGGAAGGAAAGTTTTTCTCATGATTCGGGTTTTTTACGAAGGTGGTCTTCAAGTATCTCAATTTGCGGCCAGCGGGTAGAAGGATCGTTACTGACCCGTGGTCCGGGATTGCTCCGGCCCTCCATGATATAGCCTGCCAGTAACTTTTTCAGATCCTCAACCACCTTCGGGTGAAGGTGCTGAATGTTGGTGGTCTCCGAAGGATCGTTCTGCATATCAAAGAGCTGAACAGCTGCCGGATTAATAAGTGGCTGATCCTTGGGATTATGCCTCCGGGTACCTCCCTTTTCGTGGAGTAACAGTTTCCACTTTCCCCTGCGAATGGCAAAATGCCCTGCATCCGAGTGGTGGACAATGCCCCGCTCTTCCGCCCAGGCCGGTGTCCCCCCGTAAAGTGCTTCCAGAAAACTGAAGCTGTCCTCTCCCACGCCCGGCTCCATGGGTTCTCCTGTCAGATCAGCCAGCGTGGCCATCAGGTCGGTCAGACAAACCGTAAGGTCCGAAACAGTTCCTTTGTCAATGAATGCCGGCCACCTGGCCAGGAAGGGGACCCGGTGCCCCCCCTCCCATAAACTGCCTTTCAGTCCCCTGAAGATATAGCTTGGATAGTGACCCTGGGCCTGAAGCTTTTCAAAACCGGCCTGTGGGGAGCATCCATTATCTGCAGTAAAGATGACCAGGGTATTATCAGAAAGACCCTTTTTGTCCAGCCAATCCAGCAACATGCCCACCGACCAGTCCACCTCCATGCAGAAATCCCCATATTTCCCCAGCCTGCTTTGTCCTGCAAATTCTTCATTGGGAACAATGGGTGCATGGGGAGCGTTCAGAGGCATATAAAGAAAAAATGGATCTTCAGGGTGTGCTGACAGGTGATTTTCCATCCACTGGATGGCACGATCTGTAAATTCCGGCAATACATCCTCCTGCCGGTAGGCTGGATCCCACCAGCCATCCTTGCCCTGGATAGCTGCCTTCTGGAGTTGCTCCTTTCCCTCCAGATATTCCACTTTTCCCAGCAGCATGTTGTTTTCCATATATGCATGTGGCGGCATGTTCAATGAAGCTGAGATTCCAAAATAGTAATCAAACCCGGCATCGACAGGACCAGCAGTAACCGGGCTGGAAACATCTGCATTCTTACCTGTGGGTCCATGCACCTTAGCTCCGTCCGATGAAACCCACTCCATTCCCAGGTGCCATTTCCCCACACAGGCTGTTCTGTATCCCTGGCCCTTCAGAAAAGAGGCAACGGTCTCCCTGTCGGGATCGATCAAGGGAGAACTGTGTCCCTTCAATACCCCATTCTTCAGGCTTGTCCTCCAAGCATACCTGCCTGTGAGTAATCCGTACCGGGTAGGTGTGCACACCGACGAAGGGGTATGGGCATCGGTAAAGGTCATCCCTCCGGAGGCAATCCGGTCAATATTCGGAGTGGGAATTCCACTTGCTGAATTGAGTGCACTCACATCTCCATACCCCATGTCATCGGCCAGGATATAGATAATATTTGGTGTCGGCGAGAGGGCCTCACCTGCACAGGCAGTAAGAGCCAAAAGGCTGGTCATGATCGCTACCAGTGAAATCCGCTTTCTCATTTGGACTTGCGAATAAGGTATGCTTTCTGATCCCAGGGAACTTCCCTGTCAAATAATTGTCCATACTCGGAATACCGGTGTTGCTCGTCACACTCCTGCTTCCACTGCTCCAGGTAGCGGTCATACGCGGCTCTCATCTCTGTCAGCGGCCCCTCTTCTCCTTCAATCCCCACCAGGTTTTTCATCTCCGCACAGTCATCCTCAAGGTCATACAGCTCCTCAACAGGCTCCATACCCTCCCCGTAATACCAGTATAGGTATTTATAGTGCCCGCGCACCACTGTCATGCACTGGGCAGCAGCTTCTCCCCAGGCCTGGATAATCAACTGATCCTCCTTTACGGTTTGGTCCGGATCCATTAACAGGGGTGTGAGACTCACTCCGTTCATCACTGCCGGGACCTCCACACCGGCCATTTCCAGAATGGTGGGTGCCATATCGATATTGCCACTCAGGGCAGCAGACCGCTCCCCTTTCCCTGCAGTCTCAGAGCGTGGGTCATAAATGATCAGTGGGGCCCTGCTCCCCTCTTCATAGGGCAATACCTTGCCGCCAAATCCGTGGGAGCCACAGAAATAGCCATTGTCGGTGGTAAAGATGATGATGGTGTTTTTCTCCATATCCAGCTCCTCAAGTTCATCCAGGATCATCCCCACGGCCACATCCACACCATAGATCAGCTGGTAATAATCAGCAAGTGACTCATCGTATTTGTCGGGGTACCACCGCTTGCCAAGCCTCGTGAACTGGCGGTCTGTTTTGGATTGTTCAGGAAGGTGATCCGAAGACTCCACCCCGTAATTACAGGGTTTGGTAAAGGATTTATCGGCATATACCTGATCATACTCCGGATCGGGCCTGACCGGGTTGTGGGGAGCCTTGAAGCTGACCGAAAGACAGAAGGGTTGTTCCCCATCTTTCGATTGCCTGAGAAAATCCACGGCAGCAGCTCCCAATGCCCCGGAAACATGGGGGAAATCTTCCGCATATTCAAGCATAAACTCATTCTTTGCCGTTTCGTAATAACCCTGTCCCGGCCACCCCCGCCACCAGTCAAACTGCTCCATTGGCATCCGGTCGTTGGAGTGGTAGCTGCTGTTGGCATCCGAGCCTGCAGGCACAACAGCGAAACCCAGTTTTCCTGCAAAACCTGTTCGATATCCCGCCTTTTGAAGCAAAACCGGGTAGGAGCTTTCAAATTTATCCTGGGTAAGCGGCCCATGCTGGAAGTTACACCCCGACTTAAATTCATACATGCCGGTCATGATAGTGGCCCGGCTGGCCATGCATATGGCCGTGGTATTATAATAGTTGGTAAACAGGACCCCCCTGGAGGCAAGTTCATCGATCCTGGGAGTCAGAATTTCACTGTTCCCCATGCATCCCAGGGCATCAAAACGCTGATCGTCGGTAAGCAGGAAGATAATATTGGGGCGGTCGTCACCGGACCCCTTACACCCGGCCATACTTCCTGACACCATCAGGAGTATACAAAACAGAAAGATATTGTTAGTCATTTTCATCATAGTAGATCCACTCTTTGTGATTGTGAAGATGTTTGTCCCTGGATGCCTCACTGGTGTAGCTTTCATAAAAACCAGTCCCCCTGCGGGTTGCCCAGAATGGGTGTTCTCTTGTTAGCGGTGGAAACCTCGCAGCAATCTCCAGCAGCTCCCCTTTGCCAGCCTGGTGTTCAGCCAGGTTCTCTGCGCGGACATACCCCTCCCTGAAGCGGTGAGGCCCGGTATAGCAGAACCTCCCTTCGGGCAGGCCCAGCATGGGATTGAGAACTTCAATCAGGTATTCTTTGGTACGGATTACCTGGGAGGTGGAGATATAGCCGTAGATCCAGTCCCGGTGGGAATCAGATTTCCCTTTCAGAAAGGGCACCAGGCTCTTCCCGTCAAAAGCATATCCACCTGGAGGCTCAGCACCGGACAGTTCCACCAGGGTGGGAGCAATATCTGTAAAATCGGTCAGCTCGTCGGTGGATCCCCGTTTAACCACATTGTAACCTGAGATCACGTTCACCACATGGCAACCCCGTTCCACGCCCCGGGTCTTGGCCGTTACAGCCGTCCCGTTGTCAGAAGTAATGACAAATAGCGTATTCTCCTTAATACCCAGCTCAGTGAGCTTGTCCGACATCCTTCCGATCAGAAAATCGATGTATTCATTCAGAGATTTGAAACGGGCAGCACTCTCTTCCGGGTTGGACTTTCCCATCTCCCCCACCTCACCTCTGAACGGATTGGTGCTCACTCCCTGTCGGGTTCCATGGGGTGCGACGCACGGCCAGTAGGCAAAAAAAGGTTTGCCCGCTTCCACTGAACGCTCCATGAAATCCATCAGAAAACTGCTGCAGATTTCCGGGCCAAAGTCATCCGGTTTGGTATACAATACCCTGCCATTCCTGATCAGGCCCGGGTTCCAGTAACGGGAAGTAGTGGTTTCATTCTCCATGCCCCCCTTCCAACCGCTGTAATTTTCGCACTGCTCCATAAGGCCCTGGCTCGACCAGATGCAGTACTCCTCAAATCCACCCTGCTTTTCGTAGGGCCGAATGGCCCCCTCGTGCCACTTTCCGGCCACTGCGGTATTATATCCGGCATCCCTCAACAGCCTGCCAATGGAGGGGAAATCCTCCAGGAAATAGGCACTGCGCTCATTGATCCACATCCCGTTCTGGTAGACCCCGGTGGCATTGGCGTAGCGCCCGGTGACCAGCTCCACCCTGGACGGTGCACACATGGCTGCCGCGTAACAGGTTTTGAACATCACCCCTTCAGATGCCAGTTTATCAATATTGGGGGTATTGCCCGCATGCTCCCTCCCTTTGGGTGTATAAGGGGCATAACAGCTGAGCATATCGGGCGACACATCATCCAGCAATACCAGGATGATGTTGGGTCGGTCGGCTGCTGAGCCTGCTGAAACGGCAAACATCATCAACAGAGTGATTGCGATCCTGAAAAGTTGAATTTGTTTCATGATACAATGTTAAGGCATATGCCCCCTTGCTTCCAGTAAAGCGGAAACAGATCATAATACATATCATTCAATGGATATAAGAATCCATACAAACAAGCTCCCTCGCCACTGGCTTTGGCCAACATCTCCTAGTTTGGTAGCAGGGGTTCGGGAGTTCGAAACTGTAAGCAAACTTCTTCAAAATATCGAAATAAAACAGCAAGATAAAAAAGTTACTTAGCCTTAATGTGCATTATATTGCGCATATTTGGTATATTTGCGCAATATACTACTCGTTATGAATTCAAAAAAGACAGCACTTTTGCCAAAACAAATGAAAACAATGGCTACTTTAGGAGAAAATATTAAGCTGGCTCGTTTGCGCAGGAAGTTAAAAGCTGAGCAAGTTGCAGAACGGGCAGGTATTAGCAGAAGAACACTTGTCTCGGTAGAAAAAGGCACACCAAGTGTTGCAATGGGAAATTATTTGCAAGTCTTGTTTGTGCTAGGTCTTGCCGATGACTTTTTAAAGATTGCAAGCGACGACACTTTGGGTCGTAAACTTCAGGATGCAAACTTAAATTCACCTAAACAAAGAGTAAAAAGATAAACGAATGTCATCCAGAACCATATATGTTTATGCCGATTGGATTGGATTAAACGATCCTCTTCTTATGGGGACTTTAGGTGCTGAACAGGTTCGCGGTAATGAAGTATTGTCATTCGAATACGAAAAGGCGTGGTTGGAATCCAATGACAGACACGTGCTTGATCCCGACCTGATATTATTTTCAGGTCCTCAATACACAACTGAAGAAAAAGCAAACTTTGGGATGTTTCTTGATTCATCTCCTGACAGATGGGGACGTGTACTTATGAGACGACGGGAAGCCTTTATGGCCAGGGTTGAGGGGAGACCACAAAAAAACTTAATGCATTCAGACTATTTGCTTGGAGTATATGATGAACATAGAATGGGAGCAATTCGATTTAAGGAATTACAGGATGGTCCATTTGTAAATGATAATCAAAAAATGGCAGCTCCTCCCTGGACATCCATCAGGGAACTGGAATTTGCCAGCAAAAAACTGGAAGAAGATAATTCAGTTGATGATCCGGAATATTTAAAATGGCTGAACCTTTTAACAGCACCAGGATCATCCCTGGGAGGAGCAAGACCCAAAGCAAGTGTTATGGATAATCACAATCATCTTTGGATTGCCAAGTTTCCAAGTATTAATGATAATATTGATGTGGGTGGCTGGGAAAAAGTAGTTTATGAACTTGCCCTTAAGTCTGGCATTAATATGTCCGAATCAATTATCCAGAAGTTTTCAGGAAATCAGAATACATTTTTGACGAAGCGATTTGACAGAACTCCAGACCAGGGACGAATACATTTTGCTTCCGCGATGACATTACTTGGACGAGTGGATGGTGATAATTATCAAAGTGGTGTAGGTTATTTGGATTTGCTTGGATTTATCATGCAAAATGGGGATAAAGACTTCATCGCCTCAGACCTGGAAGAATTATGGCGTCGTATTGTTTTTAGTATTTGTGTGAAGAATACAGATGACCATTTAAGAAATCATGGGTTTATCCTGGGAAAAAAAGGATGGAGACTTTCTCCGGCTTACGATATTAACGCTGTACCTACCGGAACCGGTCTTAGTTTAAATATTTCTGATGAAGATAATTCACTTGATCTTAATCTTGCATCAGAGGTCGCAGAGTTATTTAGACTTAACACCGTTAAATCTAAAGAGATTATCCAACATGTTCAATATACTGTCTCAAAATGGAGAACTGTTGCAACAAATTATGGATTATCTCGAAGAGAACAGGAGCTAATGTCTTTTGCTTTTGAGCAATAATTGTTTGAATTTAGCATGCAAATGAAAACAAACATCAGCCTGCTTATATTCTTCCTTTTCGCCTGTGCACAGCTTCAGGGACAGTACCGGTTTTTTTCCCTTGGGACCGGTGACGGACTGCCCCACGACAAGATCATCTCCATCCGGCAGGATAAATCCGGTTTTATCTGGATCGGTACGAGGGACGGAATCGCAAGGTATGATGGCAGGGATCTGAAAGTCATCTGTCCGGAGCAAGCACAGGAAACATCGAGGGTGGATAATCACATCGTATCTATTTTCCCCTCCAAAAACGGAGATACATGGTTCTCCACTTTCCAACCCGGGATTTACAGGTATAGCCTGGCTGAAGATAAGATTGACTACTTTCCCATGAATGCCGAAGGGAAGGTCAGGGCCCGGGACCGGATCATCTCCATGGATGAGGATTCGAAGGGAAACCTGTGGATGGGAACCATTGGCGAAATGCTGAAGTTTCAGGGCAGTTCTATTACCGAAACGGCACCATCGTCAGGGATGAGTTGAACATCCTGTGGGCCGGTGCTGAAAAATCACTCTTCAAGATTGATCCCTCAAGCGATTCTGCTGAGAAGGTTGCAGACTTCAACTCTCCTGTCATGAACCTGGCAACCCGGAAGAGTGGTGAAATCTGGATCGCAACCGCACAGCACGGACTCCATATTTACAACAGGTATTCGGAAGAGATAAAGAGCGTGGAAGCACGGGTTAATGATTCCGACTGGCTGAAGGACATGTATACCGTTTGATAAGTATTAAGCGGCAAATGTATGGTAGGACTTGCTTTGAGCTGTTGCGGAAGAAAGTGATCTTATCTCAATCCGGATAAAACGTCCCCAAATATGACGAAGAACCAGTCTGCCCGGTTTTTCCACTTACTATATAAAATCAATCATATCTAATTTTATTACTTCCCAGTATTTGCCTTTTAAACAAATTGGATCAAAATCATCATCTGCAATTTGAAAATTTGAGAAATTGCTTCTTATTTGATCCTCGTCATGGGTGTAAGGGTATCTTTGTTTGTGAAGGGCCAACATTTTGTCTATTGAATAATCATCTATAAGTTCATGGATATCCCAAAAATCCTTTTTTCTTCCGCCCCGGGAAATGACATCAATTTTCATGGCTATAATTTCCTCAACAGTCGCCAATCTAATGCCATCAATAAGGATAGTTTCTTGAATAAATTCATCTGTATAGAATATATCTAATTTTACACAATCTTCTTCACTATTACCAATATAATAGGCCACACCTAGCCCAACTACTTTATACTCATTTGTATCAACATAAGAAAATGTATCACATAAAAACGCATAGATGGCTTCAAAATCAATTGAATCATAGGGAGCATCAGAAAACAAATCAATATCAACTGATTCCCTATGTCCTCTTAGCAAACTTAAAGCAGTCCCACCAACTAACCTGAAAGCATTAAACTCCTTAGCTGCCATTAGTGTTTTTAATATACCTTGTAATTGCTGACCTGTGGAACTGTAATGAAGTTTACTTCCCATGTGTATTCAATACATTATTGACACTCTCTTGTCCATAAAATCGAATCATCTCTCTTTTCTCAATTTCATTTCCCCTCTCAAATACTCTTTTAATAATTGCATTTTTTTGTATTTCCCAGTCTATACTTTCCATTTTCGTATCCCAAAACAGAACTCGCCTCAATTTAGTGAGATTAGGGTGTAATTTGGGTTGTTTGTTCTTTAATTCTTTAATGTCATAAAATACCTGCAAAGTCATAAAGAATCCTTCTTCAATCCCTAAAGCTTTCTCAATCTTCAAAGCAAGATTTATATTCATCCTTCTCTTACCTTTTGTGATAGATACTAGCGTTTGCGGGTACTCTTTCAGAGAAATAGCAAACGGTCCTTTGCGCAGATGTCGCTGTTTAAGCTCACGCTCAAGAATTATTCCTGGATGGATTCCTTTTATTATTGATAATGTATTTTCCATAATCCAAATATAAACAATAATGTTTACACATAATTGTATATTATCGCATATTTTTTATATATTGAGCCTGTTTATTCCTATATGATTGATTAACAATCATATGAATATTCAATATTATTTTATATTAATGAGCTTAATTCTATTGGATGGTTGCAACTTTCGTCCGTTCGGGGTACCAAACGGGACAAGAGGTCAAATGATATCGGAGAGTATACTAATAGACTAATAAGTGTGATTAGATTTCAGAAAATGATCAACTAAGAAAGGTAGTCGTTCACACCGACCTTGAAGATCAACGATGCAGCCAGCACATAGAATGACTACCCTCCAGGCCTTGATTAATTGGTTCTGGAACACTTTCGTTTAAAAATAAACACTTGATGCCAATCAGTAGAAATCATCCACCAGAACTCCTATTTGTATTTTAATCACTTAAAAATGTGAAAATACCGGAAAGGGGTGGTCAATATGTTGATATTCCCAAATAGATCAAAAAAAAGGCTGGGTATAGAATCAATGGATTCAAGGTACGTTGTTACCGATTTTGTTGGTGATGTCATCTTTCTGTTGGTGAAATGCAGGGAAAAATAGTCCCGACTATTTTAATCTAATCGGACTGTTGTTCTAGAACCTAAGAGCTGCACTGTTTTGATACTATTAAGCCGTTGAAATTCAACCTAGTATTTCACTATTTTCTCAACGATAACATTTCCACTCATTGTCTTTACCTTCACAATATAGACTCCGGTATGAAGAGAAGAAACAGCAAAGTTTGAGACTCCTTTAGGAAACTGTTTCATCAACTTACCTGAAAGATTATATATTTCTGTTGAAACAGGCTTCTCTACCATTGAAAATTGATTGACAACCGGATTAGGAGCTATCCCTAACCTTTCCCTTAAGTATGATTCATTGATAGAAGTAGAAGCATCCCAATTAACTCTAACATTAAATCCCCTAACAGACCATGCATTCTTACTATTTTCGCTATTACAGGCAAATGAAAAACTTGTAACAGGTTCTGTACTTGTATAGTCAGAAAATATAATTTCCGGATTGGGATTTATTTCACCATTATTGATTTCATAAGTCTCTGAACCTACACTTAATAAAAGTAAATCCTCTACATTATTATAATAGATTATATTGAACGAGATAAACGACAAATCACTAATATCTGCAACAGTAAGACTACCGCCACCGGCATTGAAGTCTATTATCTGAATATTATTGATATCGCCAACTTCTTCTCCAGTATTAACTTTGTAATACAAGGTTGGTTTATCATCGATATTTATATCGGCGGATTTCACACCCCAGTCAATAGTTCCATTATTTTCATCTCTGGAAAAAATACTTGTCCCATCGATTGAATTCACATCAATAGATACCCGGTATGTTGCTTTACCATCAGGAGCTGCTATAGTATCTGATATCATGGTAGCAATAATACCTATCCCATAATCAGTGCTTTCTGCAGCTCTTATCTGAACATTCTGAATTTTCTGATTAGAATTTATTTCGCCGGTAGTAAATTGCCATACGTCGCCTTCTGTGGTATTAACCTTTAACGAATCAAGGCCATCTACCCTCCAATAATACATGGCATTAGCATTGAGCTCTCCGGGATCAAAAATATTGTTAGTCTGGCTACCCTGATAGACAAGGTTTTGCGGATCGGTTCCGAAATAGACTTTATATGAGGTCGCCCCCAGTCCGCCCAGCCACATCAGATCGGCATCAAGTTTGACGTTCTCGTTGCCAGACGGTGGAACCGCCATAGAGGCTCGCCGAAGCTGACGACCCGGAATCCAATACTCAGTGTCACCATATTCATACGCGCCTATATCTGGCGCGGCGCCATTGTAACCAGCCGTAACATCGATCGTCTGGCCATTGACCGTACATGAGACATTTGTTCCCTTATCAATCAGCTCGACCGCATCCGCCCGCGGGCGAAAATCCAAATTGTCCGGATCGCGCAGCAGCAGTTTCATGTTTTTCGGCTCAAATTGACCAATGAAGTTTTGGCTGGCGGTGCCGGGGATCGGATCGTCGGTAAAGTTATCTGCCGCATTGTTGCGGGTGACGGTATTAGCATTGCCTCCCTTGTCCAGCGCAACGTTCATTGTAGACCTGTCGCCGATTCCAAGGTTGTTGTATATCTCGTGAAAATCGCCCTTGAGCCGGTAGCCATCTCCGTCGATATTTCCCTCCTTACGGCCTGCATCCATTGCCACAGTACGGTAAACGTTAGCGTGTACCCCGGTTACTACTGGATCATTGGGGCCATCCCATCTGAAATCGCGAGCACTGTTGCCGTAGAACCAGTTGTAACGTGATACAGACTCCGTAGCCGCACTCTGATAGGAGTACTGCGCAGCTCCGTCGGTTTGTTGAAGACCGCAGGCGGTAAAGTAATTGTACTCGCTAATCCAGGGGCGATCATCACGCTTGCCCAGTTTGACGGCCTGAGCGCTACCGCTGGTATTGATCGTATTACGACGAAATAAGATATCGCGGCACCGCAACAACATGACAGTAGAGGGTGATGGCACGCTGCCATCAGTAACACAGGCATAACTGTTCTGGTAGAAAAGGTTATTTTCAACACGGCCAACATCTACTTTTTCGCCCCGAAGTCCCATGCCGCTTGAATAGTTGAATTCGCAATTATGGAC
>Ga0164313_10005329_pt1 | contig 11388 bp, 11 predicted proteins | sample GuaBasSedimGuay4_FD_113735 | JGI IMG/M metagenome (GOLD analysis project Ga0164313, IMG submission 113735) | Subseafloor sediment microbial communities from Guaymas Basin, Gulf of California, Mexico - Guay4, Core 4569-4, 0-3 cm | ecosystem: Environmental > Aquatic > Marine > Hydrothermal vents...
GACCTGGGGTTTTAGAGTTCACCAGGATCATCAACACCTGAGTATTCAATCTCTGCATGAGTCGATAGAAGAAGAATTTTTTGAGTTATCTAAAGCGCACTATGAGCGCTATATTGCGCCGGGCGCCGTTAACTGACGGTTTGCCTGAAAAACGGCTGATAACAGCTTTTGAATAAAACTAACGCGAACCTAAAGACAGGAGTTTGCATCATGCTTAAACTATACGGTTTCCCCATCAGTAATTATTTCAATATGGTTAAACTTGCCATGCTGGAAAAGGGGCTGGAGTTTGAAACGGTTGTTACCCGTCCTAGTCAGGAGGCTGATTACCTGCGGATAAGCCCTATGGATAAAATCCCCTGTTTAAAGGTGGATGAGGGACCTCTTAGCGAGACAGATGCTATTCTGGACTTCCTCGAAGATATCTCCAGTGAGGTTGCCTTATTTCCAGATGATCCCTATCAAAAGGCCAAGGTTAGAGAGTTGATGAAATCAACTGAAATTTACCTGGAACTTGTTGCGCGACGCTTACTTGGCAGCGTTTTTTTTGGCGAGACACTGAGCGAAGAACTTAAATCAGATGTGATAGCTCAACTGGAAAAAGGCACCGCAGCTCTTAACAAACTGCTTAAATTCGGCCCATACGCGGCGGGTGCAGACTTTACCTATGCTGATATTATGCTTTATTACACGGTCACGCTGTGGAGCATGGCCACCCAAAAGACACTGGATATAAACCTGGAAGACAAGCTGCCGGGGCTGGGTAAGTGGCTGGAACTCATGGATAAAAATCCTCTCGTGCAAAAAGTTAATGCGGACCGTGATGAGGCCTTTAAAACCGTGGCTGGATAGATGGCTAATTCAGCGATAAGCCTTGATGCTATAGAGGAAGTTCTACTCTGTGCAACACCTGATGCCTGGGTAGAGGCGGCACTCGATAATCTCGATGTATTGCTGGTGGATCATGCAAACTGTGAAAAGAAAGCTGCCAGCACGGCCCTGAGCCTGATTTATCGCTACACTGAGCATTACATTGTGCTTAGTAAATTGTCGAAGCTTGCCCGTGAAGAGCTGCGACATTTCGAACAGGTGATACAGATAATGAAGGCCCGGGGTGTGCCCTATATTCATGTCTCGGCCTGCGATTATGCTGGTGAACTACGCAAACTGATTCGCCACTCTGAGCCGTATCGCCTGGTAGATACACTGATCGCCAGTGCACTTATAGAAGCACGATCCTGCGAACGCTTTGCAAAATTGTCGAGCTATCTTGATGACGAACTGCAAGTATTTTATAACTCGCTATTGAAATCGGAGGCCCGGCATTTTCAGGACTACCTCAAGCTGGCAAAAAAATTCAGCGAAGAGGATATTACTGAGCGAGTAGAATTGTTTGCTAGTCGGGAAAGACAGCTAATCGAGACGCCATGCGAGGAGTTTCGGTTCCATTCTGGGCCGGTGCATAGTCGGTGCGTAGTTGGTGCATAGAAAGCGGAGCAGGGTTGGCAGCGCAAAGGAGTAGTGAAGGGCGGTAGCCACGTGCCGTTTACCTGTTTAGCAGTTTACTTAAATATCAAATGGCATGAGTTCCAGCCCATTCGGTGAAGCCTCCACTACCCAGCCTTTATCATGCCAGTCACCGAGTACAATGCGCTGTGCTGTAACGCCATTCAGGTCAATCTCATGACGACCGGGTCGGTGAGTGTGCCCGTGAATCATGGCGGTAACATCATATTTGCTCAGCGTTGACTGAACGGCGTGCTGGCTTATGTCCATAATGTAATCATTTTTTTTGCCGGTGGCGGCCTGACTGCTTGCGCGGGCGCGGATGCCTATTTGTTGGCGAATTTTGAGAGGCAAACATCTCATTATCATTATTAGTTGAGGATTACGGATAATTCGACGGGCGCGTTGGTAATCATGGTCTTCGGTGCACAGGGTGTCGCCATGTAGTAACAGTACGCTGTGGCCATAGAGGTCTACCACATGGTGATCCTTGAGTAGAGTGCATCCGGTCTCCCGCGCGAAACGCTTACCCAGGCCAAAATCACGATTACCATGCATGATATAGAGCCGCCCACCATGATCGGTAAAGGCCCTGAGCTCATCAATGATTTCCCGTGGCAATGGTGCTGGATCATCGTCGCCGACCCAGACGTCGAATAGATCACCAAGGATGTACAGCGCGTCGCAGTGTGTGGCTTGCTCTGATAAAAAGCGCTTAAATGCGCTTGTTACTGCCGGGCGTTCCGGTGATAGATGCAGGTCTGATATCAGCAGTGTTTTCAAAGCCTGGAACTGTGCTCGTCAATTGGCCTGCCAGGATGACGTTGGCAGCCTGGCCATGGGTCGATCAGAATTGCCAGGTGCGCATCGTTCAGACCAGGCATTTATCGTTGCGTATAGTCATCTGAGATTGAAGTGCGTTCAATAATGACCAGTTCAACAGGCACATCCTGATGATGGCCTGAGGAGCCTGTGGACACCTGTTTGATCTTGTCGACAATATCCATGCCTGACACAACCTTACCAAAAACGGCATAGCCCCATCCCTGCGGGGTTTTGGCAGTATGGTTGAGAAAGTGGTTGTCGGCGATGTTGATAAAAAATTGTGAGCTCGCCGAGTCTGGCACGTTTGTGCGTGCCATCGCCAATGTGCCGATATCATTGCTAAGGCCATTGTCCGCCTCGTTAGTGATCGCAGCACGCGTGGTTTTTTCGCTCATATCGGTATTCATGCCACCACCTTGAAGCATAAAACCTTCAATAACGCGGTGGAAAATAGTCTCGTTATAAAAATTGTCCCTGCAATACTGCAGAAAATTGGCCGAACTAATGGGTGCTTTATCGAAATCCAGTTCGATATCAATATCACCGTAATTAGTATGCAGAGTAATCATAGAGTTGTCCGTCAAAGCGATTGGGTTAAAAAGGGGAGATGATAAGGGCTTTGCGCTGCTAATGGAATAACGGTTAATAGAATAACTGGTTTCTTAACCCACCGTATGGCCGCTATAATCGCGCTTTTCCGCCGACCAGTGGCTAATTACCGTTTGGCCTTTTGTCTTCTGGACACGCGGACACCCCGACACCGAATTATGGACACAGATGGATAAATCTAAACCAACTAATTTTATTGCACAGATTATTAGCAAGGACTTACAGGATAAGTTAACTGAAAAAGTGGTCACCCGGTTTCCTCCCGAGCCCAACGGTTATCTACATATTGGTCATGCCAAGTCTATTTGTCTGAATTTCGGCCTCGCTCGAGAGTTTGACGGTATCTGCAATCTACGCTTTGACGATACCAATCCAGAAAAGGAAAGTGAGGAATTTGTAGAAGCAATTATTGAGGATGTTCGCTGGCTGGGTTTTGAGTGGCACGGTGACGTGCGTTATGCCTCGGATTACTTTGGCCAGTTGTATGGGTGGGCAGTGGGGCTCATTGAGGCGGGCAAGGCTTATGTCTGTGAATTGAGCGCTGAACAAACACGCGAATTTCGCGGTACTCTCACCGAGCCGGGCAGGAATAGCCCCTACCGCGATCGACCTGTCACTGAAAGCCTGACCTTGCTAGAGCAAATGCGCGCTGGTGAAGTTGCTGAGGGCAGTATGGTATTGCGTGCAAAAATTGATATGGCTGCCCCTAACATGAATATGCGCGATCCGGTTTTGTACCGCATCAAGCACGTGAGCCATCACCGTACCGGCGATAACTGGAATATTTATCCTTCTTACGATTTTGCCCATGGTCAGGAAGATGCCATTGAAGGCGTTACACATTCCATTTGTACCCTTGAATTTGCTGACCACAGACCGCTTTATGAATGGTTTATCGAAAACCTGCCGGTGCCATCAAAGCCCCGACAGTATGAATTTGGCCGACTCAATTTAAACTATACGGTGACCAGCAAACGCAAACTAAAGCAATTAGTAGATCAGGGGTATGTCGATGGCTGGGATGATCCGCGCATGCCCACACTATCCGGGCTGCGTCGGCGGGGTGTGCCATCGACAGCGGTGCGGGCTTTTTGCGATAGTCTGGCGGTAGCCAAAACCGATGGCATCGTTGATATGGCGCAGCTCGACCATTTTATTCGCCAGGATCTCAATGAGCACACCACACGAGCCATGTGCGTACTTAAGCCTTTAAAAGTGACACTGAGCAACTGGCCTGATGCTGAGGAAGTTTTGCTCGCCACGCCAAACCATCCCAATCGAACAGACCTGGGTGAGCGAGAGTTACCTTTTGGGCAGGTGCTTTATATTGACTGTGCAGATTTTAGCGAGGACACCGGGCTTTCACGGAAAAAATTCAAACGCCTGGTGCTCGGCGAATATGTGCGCTTGCGCGGCGCTTATGTCATCAAAGCTGATGCTGCTATCCATAATGAATCTGGAGAGGTAACCGAGATACTGGCCTCTATTGTCCCCAATACAATTGGTGAGACACCACCTGAAGGCATCAAACCCAGGGGCGTAATTCACTGGGTAGCGGCCCATAACTGTATCCCCTGTGATGTAAACATCTATGATCGACTATTTAATAAAGCTGCGCCTGGTAAAGGCGACAGCAAATTAGCGGATGACATCAATCCAGATTCCCTGACTGTCGTCAATGGTTGCAAGGCCGAGGCCAGTCTGGCGGCCGCTAAACCGGGCATTACTTACCAGTTTGAACGAGAGGGATATTTCTGTCTGGATACGCGCAATGGCGATGCGGGACATCCAGTTTTTAACCGTACCATTGCGTTACGGGATAACTGGTCAGCAAACTAATTCGATATTACAAAACATATTTAACGATAGCTTAATTAACAAAGCTTATTAACGACAAACTTCAGGCCCATGACACTGCAAATATATAACACTCTATCGAGACAGAAAGAGACATTCCGAGCCATGCATGAAGGCAAGATTAGCCTCTATGTATGCGGTATTACCGTCTACGACTATTGCCATATCGGCCACGCCAGGGTGCTGGTGGCCTTTGACGCTATCACCCGTTACCTGCGCAGCCAGGGCTGGGATGTTAATTACGTGCGTAATATTACCGACATCGACGATAAGATACTGAGTCGTGCAGCCGAAAACAAAGAGCAATATACCAGTCTTACCGGCCGTATGATTGATGCCATGCACGCCGATGAGCGCGCCCTGGGTGTTTTGGCACCAGATCATGAACCCCGAGCAACCGATCATATTGACGACATCCTCAGCATGGTACAGAGCCTTGTCGATAACCACTATGCGTACCGGGCTGACAATGGTGATGTCTATTATCGTATCAAACGGTTTCCAGAATACGGTAAGTTAAGCAATAAAAACCCGGATGAATTACTGGCCGGCGCTCGTGTAGATGTTGATGAGGCGAAGGAAGATCCGCGAGATTTTGTCCTGTGGAAGGTCGCAGGCGAAGCCGAGACGGGCTGGGATTCGCCGTGGGGGAGGGGGCGTCCCGGTTGGCATATCGAATGTTCGGCCATGTCTACCTGTTTGCTTGGTGAAACCTTCGATATTCATGGTGGAGGTCCGGATTTACCCTTTCCTCACCACGAAAATGAAATAGCTCAGAGTGAAGCTGCCACAGGCAAACCTTTTGTTCATTACTGGATGCATGCCGGTGCAGTGCGGGTAGATGATGAGAAGATGTCCAAGTCATTGAATAACTTTTTCACCATTCGTGAAGTGCTCGAAAAATACCACCCGGAAGTGGTGCGCTATTTCCTGTTGTCCAGTCATTATCGTAGTCCAATTAATTATTCAGAAAATAATTTGATCGAAGCTCGCCAGGGGCTGGAACGCTTTTATCAAGCTCTCCGGGGCTTTGCTATAGTTGCTCCAACCCCGTTGACTAAACTAACATCAAGTGACTATTACCATCGGTTTACTGCGGCGATGGACGATGATTTTAATACCCGCGAAGCTTTTGCAGCGATGTATGATCTGGTTCGCGAGTTAAATACTGTCGCTAAAAATAATAACGATCAGGCGCAAAGGCTAGCCGCTGATTTAAAAGCTCTGGGTGGCATCCTGGGTCTGCTAGAAGTTGATCCGGCGGGCTTTCTCCAGGGTGGGGGGACTGCTACTCATAGCGCGGACGAGCACAAGGACGAGCAAATAGAATTACTTATTGCTGAGCGTGAACAGGCCAAAAAGAACAAGGACTACGCAGGTGCGGATGCCATTCGTGCGCAGTTAAAATCCCAGGGCGTAGTGCTTGAAGATTCCCGCGAGGGTACCCGGTGGCGTCGTGTATAAACTACATTAAAACCATCTGCGTAGGGCTTTAGCTCACCGCTCTATACTTCTACCTCTTTCCATCTCTCCATCTCTCACAGCAGGAACCGTGGGACTACAAGCTGAAAACCAGATTATTTGCTGCCCGCCGATTACAAAACTAACCCAAAAGAAAATAATGTTACTAATTGGTAACAAATACTTGATTTATGTCAAGCTATTGCGGCAAAATCAACGCCCAAATTTTAGCCTGGTGACAGAAACATGGCACAAATCAATCAATGCGATACCTTGATCAAAAACGCTATGGTGTTTGACGGCACGGGCAATATGCCCGTGGTGGAGGATCTGGCAATTTTTAATGGCAAAGTGTTGGCTCGCGGCGCTAACCTCGATGTCGCTGAAGTGGGTGAAACTGTTGATGCTGAGGGCCAGTGGCTAATGCCCGGCATGCTCGATATCCTCACTCACCTCGACCTCGAAGTCGAAGTGAACCCCGGTGTGCCAGAGGCGGTGCGCCACGGCACGACCACGGTTTTGCTCGGCAACTGTTCATTGGGCGTGGCTTTTGGTGCGCAGTTAAACGGCGATGAAAACCCCATCCTCGACTGCTTCACTCGGGTAGAGAATATGCCTAAGAGCGTACTCTCAAAGTGTCTACCCAAACTCACCTGGGATTCGACAGCCGGGTACCTTGATCACTTCGCCTATATTCCACTGGGTCCAAATGTCGCTTCTTTTATTCCCCATTCGATGATGCGCATTGAAGCGATGGGTACCGATGCAGCGGTCAATCGCGAGCCCACCACAGAAGAACGTGTAAGGCTTAAGCAAATCATGGAAGACGCCATGAAGCAGGGTTACATGGGCTTATCTACTGACCAGATCGTATTTCACTATCTGGCCAACGATCCAAATAAAGATATTCGTATTCCCAGCCACTTTGCAAAATGCGACGAGCTGCGGCCCTGCCTCGAAATTGTGCGTAAGCACGGCGGTGTATGGCAAACTAATCCCGATGGCGAAAAAATGCTGCGTACACTGAAGCGCTATTTCTGGTCCGCATCGCGGTTCCGGGGTGCGCCGCTGAAAATATCTGCACTAACAGCTATCGACTTTGTATCCGTTCCCGGCGTTTGGCAAAAAATGCTCAAACTTGGCAAAGTAATTAACTCTAAATTACTGGGCGGAAAAATCCATTTTCAGGCGCTTGGCGGCAGTTTCCGTATGTGGTCCGATGGCATGATTTCTCCAGTATTTGAAGAGCTGGAATCGACCCGTGAAATGATTGCCTGCGAGGCAGACCAGGCTGACAAACGCCTGGCCTTACTCAATGACTCCGCATGGCTGGAGCGCTTTAAGGGCGACTGGGATCGTATGACGGTGGTTAATGCCAATATCACCAAGCTGGGTGGCAATAAAGATCAGGCAACTTTCCAGATGAAGTTCGACGAAATGACCTTCGATGACTGCGCTGTGCCCGGCTGGAATGGTGATACCCTGGCGCAGGTTCTGGCGCGGCTGACGACCTATATCAACAGCAACGGTGAAAAAGGCGCTAAGGACGAGGCCGATGCAGCTGAGTTTGCCAGGTTTCCCAAAGAGTGTACGCACCCTCGTGAGTTCTGGTTGCAGTGCTTACGTCTCTACGATACTGGCTTCCGCTGGTGGTTTGACGTCGCCAATAAAGATGAAGATATTGTTGAGCAAATCCTTTTTGATGAGAATGCATTGCCTGGCTTTAACGATTCCGGCGCTCACCTGACCAATTTGTCTTTCTACGATGGCAACCTCGGGACGTTGCGAATCGCCCAGAAACGTGGCCTGCAGCGTGTGGCCCATGCAGTGCACCGCCTGACCCGCGAACCCGCTGAGTTTTTTGGCCTCAATGTCGGTACCATTGAACCGGGTGCGCAGGCAGATATTGTTTTGCTTAACCCTGAGAACCTGAAAAACCACGATATGAATGCTGGCCGGACTAAGGTTTTCAACGAGATATTCGAACACGAGGTGCTGGTCAACCGTTCTGACGGTGTAGTGGAACAGGTTTATATCAATGGCACTCGGGTCTGGGAAGATGCCAGCCATCACACCGCGGCCCTTGGTACACAAACCCTGGGTCGGGTACTGAGAGCGAATCAGGCCTAGTTTGTAAGTTACATACAGATTCACCGAGGCCAGGATCGTTATTAACGACCTGGCCTTTTTTATTGTATTGGTCTGTAATGGTTTGTATTGAAGGAAATTGCAGATGTCCGATTTAACAACCGTTATCGATGACCTCCGCGCCGAGGGAGATGAGCTTTACAGTTTTCTCCAGACAATTAGTAGCGATGACTGGTCATTGGCAACTACGTTCAAAGCGTGGACGATCACCGATGTCGTCGCGCATCTCTATTTTGGTGATTATCTGGGTATGACCTCCCATAAAAATGGGGAGGAATTCCTGGCATTTATGGCGAAAGTCCAGAAATCTGGCTTACCTCTGGTTGAATTCACACGGCAATGGTTGAATAACGAAAGTGGATCTACCATGCTGATGCGATGGCGCAATCAGTTTGTTGAGATGTGTGACTTGTTTGCCGCCAGCGACCCCGACATGAGGCTTACGTGGGCAGGGCCAGATATGGGGCTTAAAATGTTTGCCACTGCGAGGTTAATGGAAACCTGGGCTCATGGTTGGGAGATCTATGATTTGCTCGGTGTGGCTCGCAAGCAAACAGACCGGATTCGTCATATTGCCACTATCGGTGCAAAAACCTATGGGTGGACTTTTGCCAATCGTAAACTGGAGCCCCCGGGACCAATTCCCTACCTTAATCTAACTGCACCATCTGGGCAGACCTGGGAGTGGCACGCACCCCAGGAGGACAACCAGATCTCTGGAAGGGCAGTGGATTTTTGCCAGGTGGTTACCCAGGTTCGCAATATCGAAGATACCGGACTACAGGTAAGTGGTGAGCCAGCAAAACAGTGGATGGCTATTGCTCAGTGCTTTGCCGGACCGCCTGAGGAACCGCCAGCAAAAGGCTCTCGCGGACCATCATGTGAGCAGGAAGAATAACTTTGAACTGTCCTGGCAGAAATTATAGGTTTCTTAAATTATAGCTTTCTTAAATCAGAGCCATTTTAGCTTCGTATCTTCGTAAAAATCACCATCGGGCTCGAAGTGCTCTGGTTGATTAAGGCTGCCTAGCGTGATGTCGACGTATTTTTTATTGTGTGTCGTCACACAGGCGATTGGGGTACCACACTCCGCGCAGAAGTAACGGTCACCTTCCGCCGAGGAATTGAGGTGTTTTGGCTGCTCCGCTACATATTGGAAGTTTTGCCTGTCCACCACTAGCCATGACATATACGGTGCGCCACTGGTACGTCGGCACATAGAGCAATGACAATTTACTACCCGTTTTACTTCGCCGGTGATTTCGTAACGAATTTTGCCACAGAAACATCCGCCTTCTACTAATGCTTGATTAGTCGACATTGTCGCCTCCGTCTGCCGCTGACTATAGCTGACCAGTAATCTAACAAACCTGTATTTGGTCTAGTTTAGGGAATCTCTGATTAATTCTGGACGAAGTAGATTGTAGGCCAAAATGTTCAGATTCAAGGCGAAAATCGCACGTAATAGCAGGCTATTGCGAAGATTTGCACCAACAGTAGGCGCTATTAAGGCGACGAAGAAGCTGGGTATTTTGGATGCAAGATACGAGTTCATGAATTGATCAGAGGTTCCTTAGTTATTATTAGTCAAACATATCCGGCTCTTCTGCCACAATTACATTGTAAAGCGGCTGGAAACTGAACCATCCGGCCTGTTCAGTGCCCACTGTATCGTAAGTAATATTAGCGATTTCTGGCCTAATCAATTTTGGTGTTCCCGCGGCCTCAGCCAACAGTTGTGCCTGGCAAGTACGCTCCATGGTGATAAACCACCAGACCGCAGAATCCACCGACTCACCGACTGTTAGCAGGCCATGATTCTGCAATATGCAGGCTTTGTATTGACCCAGTACCGTGCCGATGCGCTTGCCCTCGCTATCATCTAGCACTACTCCCGTGAAATCGTCGAACAGAGAATGATCTTCGTAGAATGCACAGGAATCCTGTGTCAAGGGATCGAGCTTGCGCCCCAAAGATGACCAGCTTTTACCGTATACTGAGTGAGCATGGGCGGCTGCTATTACATCCGGTCTGGCTGCATGAATATTACCGTGAATGGTAAAAGCAGCTCCATTGAGCAAACCTTCACCTTCAACCACCTCACCTTTATGATTGACCAGCAGCAGCTGGGACATTGTCATCTGTTTAAAGGATACTCCAAATGGATTTACCCAAAAATGGTCTGTATGTTGAGGATCTCGAACTGTGATGTGGCCGGCAGCACCTTCATCGAAACCGAATTTGCCAAATAAGCGAAATGCTGCTGTTAGCCTCTTCTTGCGATGTAATCGCTCTTCTTCAACTGTTGCGAAAGATTCCGTTTGCGAGGGGAAGCCTACGCTTTGAGGCATAATCACGTTATATTCTGGTTTATTCATAATGTTTCTCCTGCAAAGAACTCAAAGGCATTACGGACGGCATATTTGTTGGTGGTGGTGTGCGGGCCTGACTTTTGGAAAACTGAAAGTTGTTTGTTACGGTTTTTCAGTTCGTCGTTTAGAGCGTAGCACAAAGTGTAGCAGTCGTGAGTTCTGAAACTGGGCTGACTATCGGGCCCTGATATGGGGGCAGCGTAGGAGTTTGTGATTTTGCTATGCTTTCCATTATCGAATGCCTTATGGAATGCCTTATAGAATGCCTTATAGAAAGTATCATGGAAGCCTCATGCAAAGCTTTATGGCAAGACTAACGAAAAGCTAAATGAACGACCTTTTGAAAGATATAACAAAATAATAGTCCAGAAATAGGTGGTTTCTTAAATGCTACAGGGCGCGAGATATGCAAGATAATATATTTTTCATGGCATTTGCAGCGTTAATCTCTGGGGTTATCATTCTTTCGTTGGCTCTGTTTTCTTCTGTCCGACTGGTCCGAAAACTTCCGGATGGTACGCTCAAAAATCTGTGGGAATATTTGGTTTATTTTATATTATTATTTATCGCAGGCTATGTTATTTACGGAGTTACGATCTGGAATTCAGGA
>Ga0164313_10005331_pt1 | contig 11385 bp, 10 predicted proteins | sample GuaBasSedimGuay4_FD_113735 | JGI IMG/M metagenome (GOLD analysis project Ga0164313, IMG submission 113735) | Subseafloor sediment microbial communities from Guaymas Basin, Gulf of California, Mexico - Guay4, Core 4569-4, 0-3 cm | ecosystem: Environmental > Aquatic > Marine > Hydrothermal vents...
AATCTCTGATAACTTTTGCAGGAACTCCAGCAACAAGTTTACCAGATGGGACCGTAAAATTTTGCCTCACGACAGCACCAGCTGCAACCATCGAGTCTGATTCAACAATGGCTCCATCAAGGATTGTAGCTCCCATTCCAATAAAAGTTCGATCTTTCAAAACACAACCATGCAGCGTTACGCTATGCCCAATTGTAACTTCATCACCAATAATTAATGGAAATATTTTAGCTGTTACATGGAGCATCGATAAATCTTGGACGTTTGTCTTCGTTCCAATTGTAATATAATTAACATCACCACGTACAACAGTGTTATACCAAATTGATGAGTCTGCTCCGATTTTTACATCTCCAATAATTTTAACTCCAGGTGCTAAAAATACTGACTCATTAATCTCTGGATTTAATTCTAAGTATTTAAATATTTTATCTTCGTTATTCATTAATATTCACTTTACTAGTTCTTAATTCATTATCAAAAAGTGATACCGCAATTTGAAATTGTTTATCACCTTTCAACATAACAGAATACCAGCCTTCATTTCCCCATAGCTCTCTTGCGATATATGCTTTAAGTCTCTGAAAGATATATTTCTTATCGGTTTGAAAATCAACTTTATTGAATTTGACTTTATTGTCTGAAGCAAATTTTACAAATTCATTTTTTTGATCAAGCATGTTGAAATCTGAATTGAACTTATTTAACGTTTTAAACTTTTTTGTTAATCTCTCTTTATATCTATCTAAATAGCGACGAACAAATTGATAGTATATATTATTACGAGTGAGTTCAACCGTATAATTTGTAATATCTTCGTATGCGACGATTGTATCTGGAGTTATACCTCCACCGCCATATACTTTTCTACCTCCTTTAGTTGTGTATTCAGTATTAGTTGAATCAACACTGATTGAATCTGACACAGAATAAACTGTCGAATAGTATTCGTCCTTACCATTTGAATAATCACGCTGAATTGCTCGTCCAGATGGTGTAAAATATCTCGAGACTGTAATTCGTACTGCGGAACCATCCGAAAGCAAAAATGGTCTTTGAACTAGTCCTTTACCAAAAGTAGTTTCACCAACCAAAAGGCCCCTATCCCAATCTTGAATTGCACCGGCAACAATTTCACTTGCAGAAGCACTACCTCTATTGACTAAAATAACTAATGGATAGTTTTCATAACCGTCCACATTATCAGCAAAATACTCAGCATCAAAAAGAGGGATTCTGCCATTTGTATAAACAATAATTTTACTTTCATCTAAAAATAGATCCGATATTGAAACTGCTTCACTTAATATTCCTCCAGGATTGTTTCGTAGATCAAGAATTATTTTTTTCATGCCATTTTTCTTTAATTCTTCTAATGCTCTTACTACTTCAACGGTAGATGTCTCAGCGAATCTTGATAAATTTACATAACCAATCTCATTATTGTATAGCAAAGAAACATCAACGGCGTAGATTGGTATTTTATCCCGAATTATTGAATACTCATATTCTTTTCTATTTGCAGAGCGATAGATAGTGAAATTAACTTCAGAGCCTCGCTTACCCCTAAGACTTTTCATAACTTCGATATTGGAAAATCCAATTGAAGTTTCACCTTCAATTTTTACAATTTTATCTCCAGATTCAATACCTGCTTTTTGACTCGGGCCACCAGAGATAGGTGAGACAACTGTAATAGTATCTTTAATAATTTGAAACTCAACACCTATTCCATCAAACTCTCCACGGAATGACTCTTCGGACATTTTTTCATCTTCAATTGGAAGATAAGTGGTATGGGGGTCAAGTTGTTCAAACATTCCATATATTGCTGCTTCAACCATCTTGCTTGTATCCACATCCTCGAAATAATAATCGGTAGTGAGGTTAAGTACTTGACTTAATTTTGATTCATTTTCATTAGGGAAAAGGTCATTGAGAAATGACTGAACTTTAATTCCAATAAATATACCTATGATCAAAGCTACAATTATTACAAAATATTTATTGTTAAACATTACTTATATCCTTATTGACAAAATTAAGTTTGCTATAATCTGATTAAACTCAGTTATATTCTCTTTATCTATTTTTATTATATCCGTTTTTAATGTAAATAAATAATTCTTTATTGGTTCATATTTGGCAGTAAATATAAAATGGTTTGTCCTTTCTTCTATCCCATCCAAGAAAATAACATCATCACTATCTCCTACTCTATGACCAACCAAAATATCCCCGCCATAGTTTGATATGACGTTTCCATCTTCATCAAGTTCATTTGCCCCATGATTTATAAATTGATATGATAATCCAATCTCAATTCTATAATGTGGTTTATATTTAATATCAAAATAATAGGATTCAGAATTTGGCTGTAGATTTGGGCCAACTCCAATATCCATGCTTGTATAGTTGTTGTCCTCAAATCGGTGAGCATAGACGTAAGGATCAATTCTTAAATATTGTACTCCTAGGGTCAGCGGAAATGATGCAGGAAAGGGTTCAAGAGTAAGACCAAGATTGTAAATAAACTTATTGCCATACGAATCTGTGCCTAATTTTGTAAAGTCAACATCATCCATCAAAATTGTTCCATAAATAATTAGACCCTTGAATGAGTTATTCCTAAAATCGAGAAACAACATTGCGTTATCACGATCTTGATTTGCATGCTCAGCGCTCTTATAGAAGTTGAATGGATTTAGATATGACAAATCCATATTTCGATTCGCATAAATAATTGTTTCACCAATTCCGAACTGAAGATGTTTTGAAAAGTTCAACCCAAGTCTGTGATATGCAATATATTTATCGTTGATCACTCGCTGACCATTTGAAGCTATTGAAGAATTTCCAAATAATTTACCATGTAAGAAAGAGAAATTTAAGATTGAATAATTAAGCTGAAGCGATAAATAATCCATTGGCGGGAAATAATTATCCATGATAATTTTATATGGGCCATAGCCAATATTTACCCTATCACGACCAATTTTAAATTTTATATAATCAAACTCTGCTGATAAGTAACCAATTGTCTCATCAAAGAATTTTGATGAATCATGATCTGAATTATATTTATAGTTGTATCTTAAGTTGCTCTTGAAGGAGGCAAGCTCAGTATTACCAAATTGTAAACCGTTAGTAGCTCGAGCAAAGTATCCAAAATTATTAAAAATAGTTCCCCTTACCTCGGCCCCAAAAGTAAATAGTGATGCATTTCTTTTAGTTGAGGTCTCCTGATCATTTGAATAAAGATATTCTCCACTACCAATAAAATTAATGAAGGTATTAAACTTTGATGAATCGGTATAATAGTAAAGGAATTTCTCTTTTTGATTAAAGAATGGTGTATCAGTTGTATCATTAAATAGCGAATAATAGGTTTCAGTTGAGTTGGATAATTCAAATCCAAATTCAATTAAAAAATCATTAAGTGTTCTCGCATCAATCGAATTTAACCTATCCCCATGTTCAACAATTTCATTCAATTGTTTTGTAATCTCTTTTCGTGTTTTAGGAATTTCGAATGAATTATAATTCTCAATTATATGTAGTGATTGCATTCTGTCTAGATAAGTATAAATTGGATTTGTTACTTCAACGTATCCAATTTGAGCTAATAAAGAATTTAGTAGAATAAAAAATAGAATAATTGTCTTACGCATTATCGGACTTCCTCCCATTCTTTCGAAGCAGATTTATTTTTAAATATAACAGAAACAGCATTTAATAACCATGAAAAGAATATTTTTGTATGTCCATATTTACGGTATCTGCGTGGAGATTCGTAGATGACCAAACTTTTATCAAAAAGTATTTTCCCTTTTTTTCTAATTCGTTTGAAGAGGTCAAAATCTTCTCCAGCAACGAGGGAGTTGTTATATCCACCAATTTGCTCAAACAATTTTTTAGGGATAATTTGGCACTCTCCCCTACCCATTCCAACACCAATATTATTAAGTATTCTAAAATACCAATTATAAAAATTGAGAAATATCATATCAGAAAATATTCTTTCATCTGGGTGAATATTAATATAACATGTCATTGCTAAATACTCATCCTTCACAAATACATTTTCAACTTTATTCATTAATTTATGTAAATCATCAAAAATTATATCGCCATCAATAAATATCAGAATATTTCCAGAAGCAATATTGGCACCACTATTTCTACCTTCAGCAATAGTTTGTCGATTACTTCCAAAATGTTGAATAATTTTATCTGTATAATTTTTTGCAACATCTATAGTACTATCGCTGCTACCACCATCGGATATAACAATTTCACAGTTAAATTTTTCCAGTACTCCGCTTCTTTTGATTTGCTCAAGCAATTTTGGAAGAAGTTTCTCTTCGTTCAGTGTCGGTATAATAAAGCTATAATTCATCAATTTATATTTTCCATATCGTTACATTTTGTCATGATTTTTGAAAAACAAAAATCCCGCCAAAACTAATTTCCCTCTTTCTACCAATGCTTACCCCATGCTGAAGCATGGGGCTAATGTAATAATTATACTAGTTATATCAATAAGCAATTAACAAAAATTGAACACCATCATTGGAGAATTTAATACCGGGCATTGGAAAATGGATATAATTCAAAGTGTTTTTTATAAAACTCCAGAACTCACCATATAACGGGATTACTTCAGCATCAAAATCAAATGCTAAATAATAACTCTGCTGAAGTCCAGCATCAGTTGCATTATCCCCAATTCCACTTACAGCATAGCCAGCAGAAAGCATTAAAAATGATGGCCAATGTTCAGCCATACTCTTTGGAAGCAAATTTTTCATTCTAAACGCCAGCCACATTTTTTGACCATCATAATCATCCGAAATATTATTATCAGGTTTCTCTCCATTCTGCATAGCTTCAGATGGATAATAACTTGCACGCAATTGGAAATTATTTAAATATGGATAATAGTAGCGGGCAACAAAATAACTTGCGCCAATAAAATCTGCAATTGCATCGCCTGGACTAAAGCCCCACTTTGGTTCACCGGTATCTTTATCTGTTGGTGCATATCCATCTTGAATTTCAACATACAACTGCATTCCGAAACCACCAATGGCACCTAACCATACTGACAACTCATGATTAACATTGCCTGCTTGGAATCCAGATGATAAGAAATGAGATATTACAGCTGTGCCATAAGCATGCCCGATCTTATCTAACCCAAGTGCATAGTCCCAATCATTTACAACATGAAACGAACCATCATAATAATAATTTGAGTCTTCCTTCCACCATGTATTTTTATAATACTCGTTTATTTCATAGATGATGTAGCCATAGCTTAATCCAACACCAGTTAATATTGGATAATTAACTTCTTTATGGAGTGGATTAAATTTATTTAATTGCTGTGTATACTGCAATTCTCTTAAATGACTGAGTGATTTATATTTGGTGGTACTATTGATTGAATCAGATTGGGCAAGAGAATTGTTAGTTAGAATAACTACGGAAAACAATATTACGATTATATTTATGTTAGATTTAATCATAAAGATAAATAGATACAATGGGGTTAAACATTGTATCTATTGAAAAGCATCAATCTATTTTTCTTTTCTCATTTGAGGGAATAGTATTACATCTCTAATTGTTGGTTGATTTGTAAGTAACATTACCAATCTATCAATTCCGATTCCAAGACCAGCCGTTGGTGGCATACCAAATTCCATTGCACGGATATAATCATCATCAATAGGTGTAGCTTCATCATCACCAGCTTCTTTCAAAGCTACTTGTGAAAGGAATCTTTCTTTTTGATCTATTGGATCATTCAACTCACTAAAAGCATTACAGATTTCACGTCCAAGTACGTAACCTTCAAACCTTTCAACAAGCCCTTCTTTTGAGCGATGCTTTTTAGCAAGTGGTGATATCTCAACTGGATAATCAACAACAAATGTTGGTTGAACAATTTTTGGTTCAACTGAGGCACCAAATAGTTCGTCAATCATTTTCCCATTGTTTGCATTATCTGCTAATTCAATATTATATTTTTTTAATGCCTTTTTCAGTTCATCCGATGTAGTGTTTGTTATATCAACACCGGTAGCTTCCTTAATAGAATCGACCATTGATAGACGTATCCAAGGACCTTTGAAGTTGATCATGGTTCCATCAATTTCAAATTCAGTTGTACCAAAAACTTTAGTAGCTGCATCTTCAATCATTTGTTCAATAAATTCCATCATCCAATTGTAATCTTTGTAAGCCACATAAAATTCAAGCATAGTGAATTCTGGATTGTGAGTTTTGTCAATGCCTTCATTTCTAAAATCTTTTGATATTTCATAAACTCTATCGAAGCCGCCAACAATGAGGCGTTTGAGATATAGTTCATCAGCAATACGTAAATATAAATCCATATCAAGAGTATTATGGTGAGTTACAAATGGACGAGCCGCTGCACCACCATATACTGGTTGAAGTACGGGAGTTTCAACTTCAATAAAATCATTTGTATCTAAGAAATTTCTTAAAGCTGTTATTATCGAGGAACGTTTTTTAAATACGTCCTTAACTTCTGGATTAACAATTAAATCAACATATCGCTGACGATAGCGTAGTTCTTTATCAGCAAATTGATCGTGAACAACTTTGTTGCCTTCTTCATCAACAGACTCTTTGGCAATTGGAATTGGACGCAATGATTTTGAGAGTAAGGTCATACTTTTAACATGAACAGATGTTTCTTCAGTCCTGGTTTTAAATACGTATCCTTCAACTCCAACAATATCACCAATATCCATCAATTTAAATGCATCATACTCTTCCCCTACTTCATCTTTACGAAGATAAATTTGAATACGCCCTTCTCTATCCTGAATATGGGTAAATGATGCTTTTCCCATTCTGCGAATAGCCATAATTCTACCAGCTATTTTTACATCCTTCTGATCTAATTCTTCAAAGTTGTCTTTAATGGTTTGCGAATAATTATCAACATCATAGCTATATGCAAATGGTTCAAATCCTTTTTCATAAAGTTCGGATAATTCTTCAAATCTTCTTTTGATTAATTCATTGGTATCTACTATCTGGTTTTCCACAATTTCCTCTATCTATTTTCCATTAAATATTGTATTTCTTTATAAGTAAAAATACGAGATTCACCTTCTCTCATATCTTTTACATTAACATCACCAAAACTTTCTCTTGAGAGTTCCTGTACTCTATAGCCGAGTGATGAAAACATATTTTTTACAAAATGGTTTCTACCTTCAACAGTAGTTACTCTAACAATTTTGTAATTATTCGCTTTCACATAAGATATTTCAGTGAACTTACCTTTTTTCTTTTCAATATAAACACCACTTAAAAGCTTCTCTTTATCTTTCTCTGCTAAATCTTTGTCAATTGTGGCAATGTATACTCTTTTAAATTTATTTTTTGGATGTGTCAATTTATTTGAGAATTCACCATCGTTAGTTAACAATAATACACCAGTTGTATTATAATCCAATCTACCTACAGGAAATATTTTGTCTCTTGTTCTAATTAGGTCAACAACAGTTCTACGATTTTTTTCATCGCTTGTTGAAGTAATAACACCCTTTGGTTTATTCAACAAAAAATAAATTTTTTCTTTCAGTTTAAGTTTAACATCATCAACATAAACTACATCGTTAAAAGGGTCAACTTTAGTTCCAAGATTTTTAACAACTTTCCCATTTAACATCACTCTTCCTTGCTCAATATACTCTTCAGCTTTTCGCCGAGAGGCAAATCCGCTTTCAGCTATATATTTATTCAGTCGTACTTCCATCATCTCCACTCTCTACTTCGTTTTCAATTACTTCTTCCATCTGGTTCATCATTATCTTTCGTTTCTCATCTATAAAATCTTCATCTTTCATTATCTCATCAACTTCCCTTGGTTTTGGAAGATCTGTAATTTTATGCAATCCAAAATATTTTAAGAAATCATCAGTTGTAACATATAATAGAGGACGTCCAATTGTTTCAGCTCTACCTTTAATTGTAATAAGATTTTTCTCCAACAAATTATTCATCATGTAATCAGAATTTACACCACGAAGATTTTCAATCTCTGGTTTAGTTATAGGCTGCTTATAAGCAATGATGGAGAGGGTTTCGAGAGCAGACTGACTTAAACGTCGTTTACTCTTAACTGATGAAAGAAATCCAACGTATTTTGCATACTCTTCCTTTGTTCCAAAAGCAAAACCATTTGCAATGCGTTTAATAATAAAAGATTTTTCATCATCTTCATATTTTTCATTTAAATAATCTACTGATTCTTCAACATCCTTTGGAGTAATATCAATATCACTTCCATCAATCTCTTTAATTGCTTTAATAATCTCAGATCCTGGAAGCGGATCATCTGATGAAAATATTAATGCTTCAATTATTGAATTATATATACTATCCATTTTGGGTCCCATAAATAATAAAATTGTTGAACTCCGGAGATTCTTTTAAACCAATTTTTCCCATTTTAATGAGTTCCAACAAGGCAATAAACGTAACAACAATTCTAAGTTTTTCAACCATTCCTTTAATAAGTTCCACAAATGTAACTTCTTTTCCAAAATCTGTTTTACTTAATACATCAGCCATTTGTTCTTCAATTGTAACATTAAATCTTTCAATGTTATGCATTGGTGCTTCCGGAGGTTTTTCCATAGCTGATTTAAAAGCTTTTATTAAATCATAAATTGAAATGTTCTTCAACAAAGTATCCAACTCATCAGGGTCTTTTTTTTCATCACCAATAAAATTTCCACGATATTTGATTCTTCTCTCTTGTGATTCTTGAATCGACAACTCTTCCGACATCTCTTTGTAACGCTTATACTCAAGCAGAGCGTTCACCAAATCCATTCTTGGATCAATCTCTTCCCCTTTTTCATCCTTCTCTTTAGGGAGAAGCATTTTAGCCTTTATCTGCATAAGGGTAGAAGCCATCAGTATAAAATCACCAGCAACTTCAAGATCTAATTTCTCTAACAGTTCAAAATATACCATAAATTCAGCAGTAATCTTTGCAATTGGAATATCATAAATATCCAACTCATCTCTCTTGATAAAAAAGAGGAGTAGATCTAAAGGACCTTCAAAGTTATTTAAATTAATATTATACATAGTGTTAGATTATAAGATTTAAGATATGAGACACAAGACATTTTTTAGTCTCACATCTTGTATCTAAATTCTCATATCTGTTTTATCCAAACTTCATTACTTTATGAACATGATCCATTGTAGCAGCTGCAACAACTTTTGCTCGTTTCTCACCATCCGCTAAAATATCTTTAACTTCGTCCAAATTATTTTCGTAATAATTTCTTTTTTCAATTATTGGATTTAAAAATTCACTTATTTTTATCGAGCATTTCGCCTTGCAATCTGCACATCCTAAATCACCAGATCTACACCCAGCCTCAATCTCTGGAACTTCTTCCGGATTAAACTTTTTCTGGTATGTAAAAACTAAACATACTTCCGGTCTGCCTGGATCATTACGTCTTACTTTTTGAGTATCCGTTTTTGCTTTTCGCAATTTCTTTTGAACTTCTTCTGGTGAATCTGATAGCAGAATTGTGTTGTTCAAAGATTTGCTCATTTTTGCCTCACCATCTAATCCAGGTAGTCGTGCAAATTTTGTAAGTAAAGCTTTCGATTCTGGAAATACTTCTCCATAAACATTATTAAATTTTCTAGCTATTTCACGAGTAATTTCAACGTGAGGAACTTGGTCTTCACCAACTGGCACAGCTTCCCCTTTGTAGAGTAGTATATCAGCAGATTGCAATACTGGATAACCTAAATGACCATAAGTAACATTATCGATATTTAAATCTCTAACTTGCTCTTTTACTGTTGGGTTTCTCTCCAAGCGCGCAGCAGTTACAAGCATAGAAAATATTAAATGTAGCTCAGTATGTTCTTTAATTTGTGATTGTCTAAACATAGGGGATTTCACTGGGTCTAAACCAGAAGCAAGCCAATCAATTACCATTTCAATTGTATTATCGTAAATATCATCATTTTTTAATGCTGTGGTCAGTACATGATAATCTGCAATAAGATGGAAGTTTTCATACTCGTCCTGCAACTTAACCCAATTTTCTAAAGCCCCAACATAATGTCCGATGTGAAGCTTTCCTGTAGGACGCATTCCACTTAGTATTCTCTTTTTAGCCATTTTAATTCCATTGTGAATAACTATTTTAAAACAACTAGTAAGATACTAAAAAAAATGTTTTTTTGAGTGCAAGAATGGGGATAATGGCAGCTATTTGTTTGGAATTGTTTTATTTTCTCTCAACAAACGGGGATTAGAGTAGCACTACGATTTATCGTGGTGAATATAAAACCCAATTTCTATTTATCTGCTTCTCCGAAGGAGTCTTTAGACAGCTGGTTCAATTCCCATTTATTTTTAGAAACTAATAACTAATTAATGAAACTGCTGTCCGAAGGACTCCCAGGGAGAAGCAGTTGATGAAACTTGTGCTACTGTGAAGATCACCATAATAAATCGTGGTGTTAAGTTAATTATGACTATCATTTTTGTTCTAGTTTTAAAAATCTTTAATTCTGTCATAATAATCAAAAATAAATTTCAATTACAACATCGTTTTCCGTGAAAACTTAAGTATATCTGGCTGAACAAATTTGATATAATCTTCAGTGTTCATTTTAACTAATTCTTTATGCGATCCACTATTGAACGCAATTTCTTTATCCATCATTAAACTTTCTGCAGTATAAACAGGCATATTATAGAGATTTCCAAAAGGTGGCATTGCTCCAACTTCGCACCCAGGGAATTTATCCTTAAACTCCATTTCATTTGCAAGTCTAACATTATCACCTAAACCGAGTTTATTAAATGTTGTAAAATTTATTGTGTAAGATGCTGGCAGAACTGCCAACGCCATAATTCCATCAATTTTGAGAACTACGGTCTTGGCAAACTCATCCCCTTTTATATGTGCTGATGCAGCAATCTCCTGAGCAGTGTAGGCTTCGGAATGCTTTATTGTAACATACTTAACGTGGTTATCGTCAAGAAACTTTTTTAGTAATTTAGCTGGCATGACTTCCTCCCTATTTTGTGATGATTTTTACATTGGACGAATCCCTTAAACATCAGAAATATGTGAGACAGGGGCGGGTGAGAATTAATTAATGATAAAAGAATGTATGAACAAAATTCTAGGAAAGCAAGAAATCATTTTAGAACACAACTCTTCGAATTGAGTCAAAACTAATATAACCAATAGAGGGATTTTTGAGGAAAAAATAATAAAAAGAAATACTAGTCTTTGGTTTTATAATAAACAATAGCAACACAAGTTGCGTAATTATCTGAGT
>Ga0164313_10005332_pt1 | contig 11383 bp, 10 predicted proteins | sample GuaBasSedimGuay4_FD_113735 | JGI IMG/M metagenome (GOLD analysis project Ga0164313, IMG submission 113735) | Subseafloor sediment microbial communities from Guaymas Basin, Gulf of California, Mexico - Guay4, Core 4569-4, 0-3 cm | ecosystem: Environmental > Aquatic > Marine > Hydrothermal vents...
ACGTGGTTGTACTTGATGATATGTTCATTGATAACCCCTGGTTTGATCAATTCCAGGTAATCGTCACTAAGCCTGATGGTGCAGGGTGCTAATGAGCCGCACTCGAAGATAAGGCGGTCTTCCAGGTATCCAAATTTCTCGATATGTATGGTAGCCAACTCACTCAATTGACCAAAGGTGCCTCGCAGGTAAGAGCTACCCGAGGTCTGTCTTTTCGCCTCTTCGAAGACTTTGGTAATCGCTGATGAATTCACCGTGGTGGCGTATGGATAGGGTATATAAAGCGTTGCTATCCACTGGTTTTTAAAGATCTTTATGTAAATGTTGCTATTGATGGTTTGCGCTGGGCTGTCGTTATTCCCCTCCATGGAAAAATGACCGGAAAAGATGTCCATCTTATTCGCCTGTTGCGCGGATAAAGTAACACCGGGAAAAACAGCTATCACCATCAAAGTAGATAGCAGGATATTTTTGAAGAATATTTTTTTCATTACAATTTACTGGCTAGGAATGTCGACCGGTGCTACGCAATAAAGCGTGTTTCGCATTGCGTATCATGGTTTTCATAGTGGTTTCATTTACCTGATCGTGGGCAATCAGTTCGGTGAGCTTGTGCAAACGCGAATCGTGGGTCTTGAAATGATTCGCAAACCAGTCATTCAATCTTTGCTTGAACCTCTGCTTGTCGAGTTCGGTTGAGTTTTCAAAATCTTCGGTAATATCACGGATATCATCTAGTAATTTTTCATGATCAGTTCGATGTTCTTCGTATTGATCATAACCATGTTTTTTCATCATTTGCTCTTCAAGCGCAAAATGGGCCGATATGCTGCCATAGATATCACCGAGTTTGTCGATAACGGTTTCCCTGTTAACCTCGTCATCAATTAATGCGTAAACAGCATTCACCTGCTCAATGAGTTGTTCGTGCTCGAAATCGACGCCCGGAATTCCTGTGCAAAATTCCTCTCGCCACTCAATTAATGCCATCTCTGGGCTCCTGAAAAGTGATTTGGTTGCTTCACGACCTTAATATAAATTTTGTGAGCAAGGGGGTTTAAATGCTCTTTAGATAATTATACCGTGTTTTAATTATTTATATTATTACCATTTCTGGATTCATCTCCGTCTCCTGTATATAGTGTTTCACTAGTAACTAAGGAAAAGAACGCGTATTAAATTTGATATAGATAAAAGTTTATTGACATAGATCAAGGGATATCGATATATGTTCAGTATTCTCCATACCTGAAGGTGCTATTTGGGCTATTATGTGTACCTTGCATTAATGCTGGATATGGACAGGAGCTTATTGGTGGGCTCACCGTAAACAGTGATCACTAACTTTATAATGAAACCATGAAGGAGACTTTCCATGTCTGAGGAAGAAAACCTGCCTAAACCCGAGCGAATCCCTTTCTTTCAAAGGATGCTTGATAATCCATTCCTGCTTTTATTTATCGGCGTTGTTATGCCCACGGTTTTCTACATTCTGTGGGGCATCATGGAGATCGCCACTATACCCATCGCTGAATAGATAAGGAGAGTATCCATGACTTCATTTTTACCCCCCTCGGATCGGATCTGGTGGAAAACACCGATTGGAAAGCAAGAGATAGTATGGATTGGCATCGCCCTGGTCTGGTGCCTGATCATGTTTTTCATGATGCCCTACTGGCATATTTACGGAAAACAGAACCTTTCTAATGAGGCCTATCAAACCACGCCGGCAAGGTTTCAGGCCAAGGTGGATGAAATGGTCACGAAATACCAGATTGGCGAAGAGGCGGGCCTTCCCGTTGTACGCCCACCCGCGGGCAGTGACATTTACATGCTCGGCCGACTCTGGCAGTGGTATCCAATACTAGATCTGGAAAAAGATAAGTCATATCGCCTGCATCTGTCATCGATGGATTGGCAACATGGCTTTTCCTTACAACCGGTAAACATCAATCTGCAAATCCTGCCCGGTTATGAAATGGTTTTAACCATTACACCAGATCAGGCCGGTGAATACGCTGTTATTTGTAACGAATACTGCGGCATTGGCCACCATACGATGCTCGGCAAAATCTATGTGAGGGAGAATTAAAATGGCGCAATTTAGAGTTTGTCCGGATTCGGGTTTCTATTTTGATAAATCCGCTGAAAGCCTGATCAAGGTGAACGCGGTGGCGGCAGCCGTCTCGCTGCTGCTTGCCGGTATTCTGGCATTGGGTGTTATCCTCACCCGCTGGCAAGATGTTCACCTGTTACCCGCAGATGTGTTTTACCAGGTATTGACGGCACATGGGCTAAATGCGCTGATTTTCTGGTGTATTTTCTTCGAGGTAGCGATCATGTATTTTGCCGCGTCGACGCTGTTGCGCACGCGCCTGGCAGCTCCGAACTGGGCCTGGGCAGGGTTTGCGTTGATGGTCATAGGTGCGGTTATGAACAACGTGGCCGTATACCAGGGTAATTCGAGCGTGATGATGACTTCCTATGTACCGATGCAGGCGGCGCCCCATTTCTACCTGGGTCTGATCCTGTTTGCGGTCGGTGCTTTGATCGGTTGCTTCGTGTTTCTGGGCACACTGGTTATCGCCAAAGAAGATAAAACCTATGAAGGCTCGATTCCACTGGTTACCTTTGGCGCCCTCACGGCCTGCATTATTGCGGTATTCACGATAGCCTCCGGAGCAATCATACTGGTACCGACCTTCCTCTGGTCTATCGGTTACATCAATCATATCGATGCCGCAATGTATCGTGTCATCTGGTGGGCGCTGGGGCATTCTTCCCAGCAGATTAACGTTGCCGCGCATGTATCCGTCTGGTACCTGATCGTTGGTGTCTTGTTCGCTGCCCGTCCGATGTCGGAAAAAGTAAGTCGAAGTGCATTCCTGCTTTATATCTTTTTTCTGCAACTGGCCAGTGCTCACCATATCCTGGTCGACCCGGGCATCAGTTCGGAGTGGAAAGTATTCAACACCAGCTATGCCATGTACCTGGCGGTACTGGCGAGCATGATTCATGGTTTGACCGTACCGGGATCAATGGAGGTGGCACAGCGTGCCAAAGGATATACCAAGGGCATGTTCGAGTGGCTACGCAAGGCGCCCTGGGGGAATCCGGTATTTTCTGGCTTTTTCTTCTCGCTTGTTATTTTCGGATTCATCGGTGGTATTACCGGTGTGGTAATGGGAACCGAGCAGATCAACATTATCATTCATAACACCATTTATGTGCCGGCTCATTTCCACGCGACTGTCGCAGTTGGTACTACACTGGCATTTATGGCTTTGACCTACCTGTTGATTCCGGTGTTGTTCAGGCGTGCATTGTTTCTGCCCTGGGTCGCTAAAATGCAACCTTACGTGTTTACCGTGGGCATGACCCTGATGATTCTGTTTATGCTGGGTGCCGGTACACTGGGTGTCTCCCGTCGTCACTGGGACATGAATTTTACCGGTGCCGCGTTGAGCTTTGAGTACCCCGGTACCGCTTACCTGATGATGGCGGTTGCTGGCGTCGGCGGTGTGCTGGCGGTTCTTGGTGGTGGGATGTACCTTCTGGTAACGGTGGGATCCTTGCTATTCGGCAAGAAACTGGATGAATCCGCAGGCCTGTTTCAAAGCTTTGGCGTACCGCTGGCAGCAGGAGTCTATAACATTTCACAGCCAGATCGTTTAATGATGGCGCCGAAATTAGCCGTAGAAGAACACGGTTCTGGCGGGTTCGAAGCGCCGGGAACATTTGTCCTCGCAATGGCGCTGCTGGTGTCTTTCGTGGTTTATTACTTTATCAACTGGGACTATCTGGCATCTGTCTGGCCGCTCAGTTAGTAAAGCCACTCAGTTAGTAAAGCCGCTCAGTTAGTAAAGAAACCCAGCTGTAAGCAGTAAACGCGGGATGAGCCGGTGCTCATCCCGCGTTTTTGTATCACCCCGATTTACCCGGTGTTGATTGTAAAGCTCACAGGTATAATAAACACCATGCGATTCTCATTCCTGATATGCAGTTTACTGTTGTTTTGGATGCCGGCCTTTGGTGTCGACGCAGCCGCGCAGCCGGTGGAAATCGCGGCCGTCGGTACTGGCACGCAGCAGGCGTTCGATTACGACATGGCACTCAGGACCAGCCAGGCGGCGATCGATAACCAGGTGGGAAACTATGCATTCAAGCGTGCCGATGGCGAGGCGATAACGTTTAATGATCTGCGTGGCAAGCCGTTGGTGTTAAGCATGGTTTACACCAGTTGCTACCAGATATGCCCGATGACAACTCGATATCTATCAACGGTTGTCGAAAAGGCCAGGGAGACGTTAGGAGAAGACAGTTTCTCGGTTGCGATTATTGGTTTCGACACTCAATTTGATACACCCGAGTCGATGCAATATTTTGCAGACAAACAGGGCATAGATGACAAGGACTGGAATCTGCTGAGCATTTCTAAACAAGATGTTGAAGCGCTAGCAAGAGATATTGGCTTTATATATATACCTTCTTCAAACGGTTTTGATCATCTGATCCAGGCAACGATCATTGATCGCGATGGCAAGGTATACAGACAGGTTTATGGCCAGGTGTTTAGTACGCCGCTGCTGATTGACCCATTGATAGAACTGGTACTCGGGCGTCCGTCACCCGCAAAATCATTTCTTGCTGATTTGTCGACCAGGATCAAATTGTTTTGCACGACCTATGATCCGGTAAGGGATGGTTATTATTTTGATTATTCACTATTTCTGGGCATGCTAATCGGTGGCTCAATAATTCTTTATACCGCATTTGTAATGATGCGAGAACTGCGTAAGGGCAGAAAGCAACCCAGGGTTTAGCGTGATGAGGACTAATGTAATTAATCAGCGAACGTTTGATTTCGATCGAATCAGGCGCATGGAAGCATGGGGTGGAATGTCGACTCCGACTATATTCGGGGTATTTTTCCTGTGCTAGTCAATCCTGTCAAGCGCGCTTACCTGGCGCTCGAATCCTGGTTTAATATTTCTTTCGGTACCGAATGGAACCCCCTGTACCACCTTGGGACCCTGTCTTTCTTTTTATTCTGGGTTATTCTGGTGAGTGGACTCTACCTTTTCATTCCCTTCCACGGCAGCCTGTCGGGCGCTTATGAGTCAGTAGAATACATAACGCATGATCAATGGTATGCCGCCGGTATTATGCGCAGTTTGCATCGTTATGCCTCGGATGCAGTAGTTATTACGGTTTTGTTACACATGTTCAAGGAATTTGCCTCCGGCCGCTACCGGGGCTTTCGGTGGTTTTCCTGGGTTACCGGGGTGCCGAACCTGTGGGCTATTATCGCACTGGGTATAACCGGCTACTGGTTAGTATGGGATGAACTGGCCCAGTATGTTGCGATTGGTTCGGCGCGGTTAATGGATGCTTTACCATTTATTCCTGCCACCATGACCCGCAACTTCGTCGCCGGTGAAATGACCGATCGCTTTTTCATCCTGATTGAATTCCTGCATTTACTGGGTCAGCCATTGATACTGTTTTTCATGTTGTGGATACATGTGAAGCGCCTGTCCAACGTAAATATCAATCCTCCGCGCGGTCTCGCCGCCGGCACCTTCATTGCTTTGCTGGCATTGTCACTATTCAAACCAGCTGTCAGCCAGGCGCCGGCCAACCTCAGCACTATGCCCCAGACACTGCAAATCGACTGGTTTTACCTGAATGTTTATCCCTTGCTGGATTACTGGCCAGAAGGGTATACCTGGGTTTTGACCATTAGCATCACCTCGCTAATAATGATTTTGCCCTGGATACCGCCTAAAAAAGAAGGTCCCGTAGCCGTTGTTGATCTTGATCATTGTAATGGTTGTGGATTGTGTTTTGATGATTGCCCATTTGATGCAATCACCATACAGGCGCGAAGCGACGGTAAGAAATTCGAGAAGGAAGTTGTGGTTAGCCCTGAACTGTGTGGCTCTTGCGGAATTTGCGCGGGTTCCTGCCCATCATCGAATCCATTCAGGAGTTCTAAAACAGAACTGAAAACAGGGATCGATATGCCGCAATTAACGGTTGATGAATTGCGCAATAAAACCAATGAGGCAATAGCCGCTATGGATGGCGAAGTAAAAATCCTCGTTTATGGCTGCGAACACGGTTTAAATGTGAAGCGGCTGGAGCGTAATGACACCAAAGGTCTTCGTCTTATCTGCAGCGGTATGATACCGCCGACCCTGGTCGAATATGCATTAAAGCAGGGCGCCGATGGTGTCATGGTAATCGGCTGCCGTCAAAATGACTGCTTCTACCGCTTTGGTAATCGCTGGACAAAAAAACGATTTGCCGGTGAGCGTAATCCGATTCTTCGCGGACGCGCAGACCGGGATCGTATTCGCCAACACGGCGGTTCTGAAACCGATAAGAATGCAATCGAACGAGACCTGGTCAAATTTAGAGCAGAATTATTAGAGTTGAATCAGGCTGATGAAGTTTCGTCAGAACAGTTGGGCTGAGTGGGGCGGCGGATGTTTGGACTTCGTAACAAACCGGTACGTTACCTGCTGCAGGCATTCAACTACAGCGTATTCATGGCATTAATCTGGTATTTCGCAACCGAGCCGTCAATCCGGATCCTGGCCGACGACGAGGCTATGATTACGATAGCCTTCGCACACGCGGGCGATTTGCGCGAACCTTGCCGTAAACTCAGTAACGAAGAGCTACAGGAACTGGCGCCCAATATGCGCAAACCCGAGGAATGCCCGCGCGAACGCTCGCCTGTGTCAATTGAAGTGCTGCTCGACGAGCAGCGCATATACCGTGAAACTTTCGAGCCGCCAGGCCTGTTTCAAGATGGCAGTATCGATGTTTATTATCGCGGAAAGATGCCCGCTGGAGAACATCACATCGAAGTCAAGATGGATGACAGCGTACGTAAAAAGGGATTCAATCATTCAATCGAAAAGAACATTAGCATTGATCCGGCCCACATTCTGCTGATCGAATTCGATTCGGTTAAAGGCTTTAGTATTAAGTAGAAACCAGCAAACAATACTCCCTCTCCCTCCTAGAGGGAGACAAGTAAATGCTCCGGGACGCCGGATCGCTGCATTACTTGCATACATCACATCCATGTGAATAAAGGCAGGGGTGAGGGTGCGCATACCCGGATTTACGCCACGAATTTATCCCCTAACCCATAAAATGCTCAATCATCTGAAATGAAACAACAGCCAGCACGAGAATAATCGCAAAAAATATCACTGAACGATTTGGCAAGGGCTTGCCGCGCTTCGCTTCGATTTTAGTGAGAATCATATCGGATGCCAGGTAGAGAAAAATGGCGGTAATGGTGAAGTAAACATATTGCATATCAGTACCTTAATTTTATATTTCGGGTGTGTAGATGTGAAAGCCGAGTATATAGATCAGTACCCCGGATACCGACACATAAAACCACAGGGGCAAAGTCCAACGCGCGATTCGTGGATGCCAGTTGAAGTTGCCCCTAATTGCAAATGTAACGGTTGTCAGAACCAACGGCACGATGACCGCAGCAAGGATAACGTGCGAGGCCAGCAGGGTGAAATAAAATGGCCTGATCATGCCCTGTCCGGTAAATGGCATGTATCCAACCCTGGCATGGTAGGTCAGGTATGAAACCATGAATACCGCCGAAATTACCAGTGCAATAGCCATGCAATTACGGTGCATGTCGCGGTTCTGGTTACGAATAAAATAATATCCTGTTGCCAGAAACAGGGCTGCCGATGCATTTAGAATTGCCTGAAAATGCGGAAGGTAAGGAATGATTTCGTCGAGGGTCACGGCAGCCTGATTTGAAGCAGTTTAACAATTGTGCGGAATTATACTGAATACCGCTAACAAGTGTTAAACCTGCCGACAGAAATCTTTAAACACGCATTTCCTGCACACCCTTGGCCTTTTCATTTCTGATCCATTTTTATGATGCAGGGATTTTCCGCTAACGATTTTGCTTTGATTCTCTGCCGACACTGGGAAAAATAAAAGCGGCAAGGACCATCATGAGGAAAGTCTTTTAAAATCGACTTGAATTCCCTGGAAGCCATTTTCCATTCTGCACGCATAAATAATTCAAGACCTTTGGCAAATCGCTCACAGAGTTCAGTTTGTTGTGCGGTGGCATCATTTGAAAGATTAAGGATTTCGATGATGGGCAGGGGTTCCGTTTTTCCGACAAAAACAAACTGGCCTATGGGGCGAGTGAGTAAATCATCGATGCCTTCGATGATGGATTCGGTGGCGAGTATCTGGGTGTCCACATGCTTATTTAAACCTTCGATGCGGGATGCAGTATTGGCACAGTCACCGACAATACTGTAGACAAAGTGGCCGCCGCCACCGGAATGTCCGACATAAACTTCACCGGCTTCCAGACCGATGCGCAAAGACGCGTCAAAAGCATCGTGCCTGGCCTTGAAATCCTGGATGGCGTCAGCAGCCTCTAATGAGGCCAGTATAGGTTTTTTGCGAACCTCAATATCGAATTCCTCCCCGGTCCAGGCGCACATGATCGCATCGGCGCGGAATTCGGTAACGGTTACATCGTGATTACGCAAAGGTTTCGATAGCGTGTCAAAGTAATCATTTAAAAATTCAGCCAGTTCTCCCGGACCCATATTTTCGGCAATAGTCGAAAACCCCTGCATATCGGTCGCCAGGCAGGTGCTATAGATGACCTGATTAAGGTTTTCAGGTTCCAGGTCGCTGCTGGTTAATGCTTTCGATACCTCTTCCGGGACATAAAGCCTGATCGCTTCGCTGATGTGTTGTACCTGGTGGCGTTGTTGTAGATACTGTATTAACAGGCCAATAAATAAAGCCAGCGGAAATTGAACCAGTACCGGTGTCGCCAAAGGTAGCCACAGGTAACTATCATTGAATAGTATTTGTGCATAAAACACATAACTTGCAACAATGATAATGGATACAGGGACGCCCAGAATGGCGGGTGTAAAGTAGATTAAAATGCTTAGTAATAGGCCAAAAGTAAAAACGATGATGAGAGTGGTTGCTGCATCAGGAATTTGCAGCGACTGACTATGAAGCAGGTTAGCAAAGGCAGTTGCTGCAATTTCAACCCCGCTTAAATCAACGCCTTCATTATTGGTGAATACAGTATAAAACCGATCCGGCTGGCCTGGATCATAAAAATCTGAAAACCCCACAAAAACAACCTTGTTAGTAAGGTCCAGGTCTTCTGCAGTGAAGTTAGGATCCTGGCCTTTGATGACGGCATGAAAGGGAATTGTTTTTATGGTGCCCGGTGGTCCATAAAAGTTCAGGTATCGTTCATTACTGCCGATATACATGGAAACAAGAGATTTTAGTAGGTATTGAATTTCAGTGGGCTCTTTTCCAACCCAGGGCTTATTCAGTTCGAGAACAAGATTATTGGCCAATACAGGCTGCTCTGACATGGATTTACGAATGTCAGTCATTAGTTTTCGTAAATCTTTGGCAGAAGTAATATCTGAAACTGATTCGGGTAATTCTATATATTTCGCTAAACCGCTATTGTTAAGCAAGCGAATGAATTGATCATAGGCTTTCAGGGCGTGTAGCTGAAAACCAACAGCGGGCATTGTCGGTGCTTCCTGTGCACTGCTTTTAAATACCCAGAATTCATAGACAGAAGCCTCGTATTTGGGTAAGGGAAAAGGCCCTAAACCACGAGATGCTTCGGCGAGTACCGGGACAGGTGAGAGTAATTCCTCGACCCAGACGCTACCACGAATTTTACCGTCCTTATCTTCTATCGGTTGTCCTTTACCCGTTAGATATTGAAACATCACAACGCGTTGTGATCGCCTGGCCGCGTTGGCAAATATCTGCTCATCTTCGGTCGATCTTTGCTTATGGAAATCTATGTCAAAAACAATGGCAGATGCACCAAGCTTGACCAGGCCATCGACTAGCTCGCCGTGAATAGACCGTGGCCATTCACGAGGTAAGGAGGAAATACCTAGTTTCTTTCCGGTCAATCCATCGATGGCGATGACAACGGTACCGGGGGGCGGATTAATTTCACCCCGGATACTAAATAGCCAGTCCAGGCCGATACTTCTCTCGAAAACAGTGCCATAGGGTGATAAGGCTAACAGGCAGCCAATTAAGCCTATGATCATGCCTAGAAGCAGACCTTTAATACTACGCCACATCATTTAGGGCCTGCATTTTTAGGGTTTATTGTAGTTACATCGTTCACCGAAAATGAATCTACCTTAAATGTGAATTTTATGCAGCATTAAAGTCTCGGTGAAGAAAAATTCCCACTGGAGCACTAGCCCCCGGCTTTGTTGAATAGCGCGGTAACGGTTAATATGGGTTAATGATGACTATTTACTTATATTTCTCCAGTGAAACAGACCTAAGTCATTGCCAACTTTTAATGGTTGTGATAGGCGAAAAATGAGTATAAGGTATACCGGACAACAAAAATAAGATTAATTATTTCGCCAGTAAGAGTGAAAAATTAATTGTAAAAAGGCATCAGAAGGGGAGCAATGATTTTGAGAAGCTTAATAGTTTCTGGATTAAACGGGTTTTCTTTCGGTTTTAACCTGCCTGCTGTCAATCTAAAATATCCTCTTTTTTTAGCCCTGATCGGTCTATCTCTGAGCAGTCAGGCCCATGCCGACTGTACGGAATCTGCCGGTCAGTTTATCGATATCCAGGGCCAGGTTGAAGTTCAGACCGTTGATGGAGAAGGGTGGTCTAAGGCCAACCTGGATACCGCACTGTGTGAAGGCAGTTCGATACGGGTAGGATCAAAAAGCCGTGCAGCCATTTCCCTGGTTAATGATGCCGTTTTAAGGCTGGACGAAAATACAACCATGCGTCTGGTTGATATCGTCGAGGAAGAGGAAGAGCCTTCTTTCCTCGACATTATTAAAGGCGCTTTCCATTCCTTTAGCCGCAAACCGAAGAAATTATCCGTCAACTCACCTTATATCAACGGTTCTATCGAAGGGACCGAATTTGTTTTTCGTGTTACCGATGATCAGTCGGAAATAACCGTTTTTGAAGGCACCGTGGTTGCCTCAAATGACCAGGGTGAAATTTCGGTAACGATGGGCGAATCGGTTGTCGCACGGCAGGGTCAGGCCCCTATCGTACGTATTCTGGTAAATCCCAGGGATCAGGTAACCTGGGGTCTGTACTATCCCAGGATTCTATTTACTGGAGATCCATCAGTCGATCCTCAAATTGTTGAAATAGCGACCCTACTGGACAGTGGACGTCTCGATCAGGCGCGGCAAAAGTTAGAACCATTATTATCAACTAACCAATCAGGCCTGGCATACGCCTTGAGTAGTGTCATCAATGTCACCCTGAATCAAACCAGCCAGGCACTAGAAGATGCTACCAGGGC
>Ga0164313_10005333_pt1 | contig 11382 bp, 12 predicted proteins | sample GuaBasSedimGuay4_FD_113735 | JGI IMG/M metagenome (GOLD analysis project Ga0164313, IMG submission 113735) | Subseafloor sediment microbial communities from Guaymas Basin, Gulf of California, Mexico - Guay4, Core 4569-4, 0-3 cm | ecosystem: Environmental > Aquatic > Marine > Hydrothermal vents...
AGAATCAGGTGCTTTATATTGGATGAGATTGTTACCTGACGATGCTGCATTTTCTAATATAAGAATTGATAGTACACTTGCAGATGCAACTTCAAGTATTAGTATTACATATGTAGAATCAATTAATACATATGCAGAAATTCAAAGTAATTTAGCAACAGATGGTAATACTAAACCGGTTGCATTTTTATATCCAATTGGTCGAGGTGGGTTTTATAATTCACTTGGGATTCGATTGACAGTACATTCAAACCCAACTTTAACAGGGGTTTATGTTCTTGATATTTATGAAAAACAATCTGATGGAGATGATGTAATTATTGAATCATTTGATGTTTCATTTGATCCATATGCAGTTGATAGTGCTGGAGATTCAATTTTTATCAAATCCATGCTAGAAACATACTCAAGTATGTTAAGAGCAGAAATGAGTCTTACAAGTGGTGAATATACAGACGGTTATAAGTTAACTTCTAAAATATTTGATAAAGATATTGGAACTGTAACTGTTGTTCTAACATCAGGTTCTGCAACTATTGATGATAATAAACAAGACTTTGGTGATTGGCAAACAGATCCTGAAACAGGAAATGCTGCATATGTTGTTTCTGCAAAAGATGCCAAAGGAAATGAAATATGGGGTTGGTTAGGATTAGCTAATGCTTTAACTGATGACTCTGAAATTAATGTATTTCCAGATAGATCATTAACAGGTGGCACACAAGGTTGGAATGGTGCTACAGGCACATTTGATACAGCTTCTGTTATCTCATATGAGGTTAAGATGTCACATGCAAATTTGGCTGAACCATTCGCTTCTTCTGAACCAAAACCTCTTAGAAAGGGTTCTGAGGGTTCATTAGTTGATGCTGCGGGTGATCTTGATACAGCTGAAGCTGAAGAACTATTAGAATCAGGATACTCAGGATTAATTGATGATAGAATTCTTGATCCAGAAAATAATTACTTTACACTTGTATATGATGCTGGTTATCCTGCTGATGTTAAGACTGCTATTAGCACATTATGTCAAACCAGACGTGATTGTGTTGGTATTCTTGATAATGGTGATAACTCAACTGTAAATTTGGCATTGTCTACAAGAACTGATACTAATACATTCAATACATTTTATGTTTCTCTATATGAATGTTATAATAAAGTATCTGATCCATTTACAGGAGAGGATGTTTGGTTCTCACCTGTTTATCACATGTCATATTTGATTCCAAGAAATGATAATGTAGCTGAGCTGTGGTTTGCACCTGCTGGATTCCAAAGAGCAGCAATTGACTCAATTAAAGAACTAAGATATAATCCATCATTGGGTCAAAGAGATCAGTTGTATCTAAAACAACTAAATCCAATTGTAAAATTTGCAGCTGGTTATGTTGTTTGGGGTCAACTAACATCTCAAGCAAAAGCAAGTGCTTTACAAGATCTAAATGTTACAAGACTTGTTCTTTATTGCAAACGAGCAATTGAACAATTCTGTCGTTTCTTTATCTTTGAACAAAATGACCAGATCACTTGGGGACAGGTAGCTGGATCAGTAACAGAGTTCTTAGAAATGATTAAAAGTAAACGAGGGTTAGACAATTATTCAGTAGAAGTTGGTGCAACTGACTATGAAAAGAAAACCAAAAAGTTTCATGTCAATATTACTCTACAACCAACAAGAGCTGTTGAACAAATTGAACTAAACTTCTTTATTCAATAATTAGAACAAAAAAAGACCTGGTTGGAGAAATTCATCCAGGTCTTTTTTTTTCGTCGGCAAATTAGTCTTGAGTTAACGCTGAGTATATAATCATCGGAAGCCACCCAACAATAAGTTGAAAATGAACCGCCCACATGGGAATATTTCTTTTCGTAATTGCATAGTTATTCACAAGAAATAAGTCAAACATTACCCCACATATAAGATATATAATCAACATACCTATCATTGAAGCACCTCCTTCTATGAAACTTTCTTTAAGTTTGAATCTACTTCCAGTTGATATTCCTGCATCTTTGCTGCTATCTCCATTGCTTCACCAATAACAGCTTGAGACATCAAATGAAATATATTGATGATAACAATATTGATTCTCTTGGTGACCTGCCCATTAATATATACATAGTCTCCATCAGATTTACTATAAAATTTTAAAAAATTTTTATAATCTAAAGCTGATTTTCGGATAGGATTTGGAATAGATTTAACAACTAATCCAAGTTCATTAATAACATATAAAAAATATAAACATGACTCAATGTTTAAATAAGCATTATTTAAAATTGAGAATACTGGAGAGTATTTAGCTCCATCGGCAATTTTTCGAACTTGATCTAAATTAACATTTTTAAAATCACCAAATATTCCTATCTGTTCTCTCAGAGAAAGATAATTTGATATATCAAAATCTGGAGGGATGGCAACAAACTCAACTGTAAAATAATCAGCAACAAGTGCAGTGCGTTCCTCATGGTCGTTATTTTCCGCTCTTTGTAATGGTCGAGTAGCCCTCATTAAATTAACCCCCCTTCTTTTAATGTTTACTGACTTGGATGTGACGCAGTTTGCTGAAAGTGCTCCCATGTTCCAATTCACTAAAGTATTCACCACTTTCATCACCGTATTCAAATATATAGATAAAGACTTTATCATCTATTCCCTCCATAAACTGTTTGGCATATTTATATGACTTGATTTCTTGTAACTTACTGATTTCCTCCCACATTTGATTTCGCCATATAAAGTTTTCATCAAGTTCATCTATGGTAATATTTTCTCGTTCACAAAACTCTTCATCATATGTATATGAATCTATTTGTTCTATTGCATATACAGTTCCATTTGTAATTTCATCTGTTATAATTTCCAAGAATTTTGGATGTGACTTTAATAACGGAGTTGCCTTAATTGCATCATTGAAAATAGTTTCTGCAAACTTTTCTTCTATATATGGAGTTATATCATCAATGGTTTTTATTTCAACTGGCCATAAAACAATAAATGATGAACTAGATGAGTTTGTAATAAAATCGCTTTTTATTTTCATAGTATCCTCATAATCCCAATGGACATGATTTTTGGTTCATCTTAAGATCTTTTCTAAAACGATTAAAAATTCTTGATCTATTCCATATATAATCAATGTCATTTTTCTTATTGATTTTTATAGAGAAATTTGGATCAGAGAAACTACATGCCATCATTCTCATATCAGGTGTTATATATGCTGACATTCTAGCACCTTCACATGTATCAATTGACATTCTCTGAAGTTTGTTTGGTTTAGCATATTGTAAGGTATGATTAACCAAGCAACTATCCATTCCAACTTTAAATTTACATTGTGGTTTGAATACAAGTTCTGAAAATATTTTATATTGATAATTATTTGGGATAAGCCCAGTTATATTTTTTCCTGCTCCTTGAGGTTTAAATAATAGAAATATAACTGCATTTAGTTTATCAATATCAACTAATGAAGGAATACGTTTACCACACCACGTCTTTTTTCTATGCCATATATCTATGCCATATATTATTTGGATACAATCATCAAAACTAGCTTTTGAAAATATTAAATGAATATTAGTTTTGATACCTGCATCTATAAACATTTGTATTGCTTTATATGTATAATCTTGCTGATATTCACTAACCGCAACAGCACCGCAGAGTTTGGATATTTCAACTTCTTCATCTGTCAAGTCAATTCCGCTTGTTGTATAGTTTGGAACAATATTATTTTCTCGACAATATAATAGAATCTCATGGAAATTTTCATGTTTATTTGGGTCACCTCTACCACCCAATGCAACTTGATTAACATGATGTTTGACTTGATCAATAATTTTTTTGAAATCTTCGAGTTTCATATTGGGTTTGTTTTCATGTCCTTGATAACAAAATGGGCATTTATTTTTACAGGTACCCATTATACCAATGTCAAGTAATGATGGAAGTATTAATGAAAAAGGATCTTCATGTCCATTGACTCCTCTCATTATTTCAAGAGCCGTCTTTTTATTAAACCATATTTCATATTCTTCATTTTTAAAATGTTTATGAAACACAATACCTAATTTTGGCATACATTCTCCTTTATAACTTTTTCATTGTTGATTCTGGTTCGGGTTCAGTATCTAATGATTTAACTTCGCGTTCATCTTCAATTTCAGTTACAACTTTTATTTCTGTTGGTGGGGGAATTACTTCTTCTTTGATCTTTGCTACTTCTTCTTTAATTTCTTTTTTTACCTTCACTAGATCTTTTTTTACTTTTGCTAGGTCTTCTCCTACATCTTCTGATACATCTTTCATAGATTTCGCAATGTCTCTTTTGATAGCATCAACAGAAATTTCTATTTCCGTTTTTATATCTGATATTGATTGTTTTAAAACATCTGTAACGGAAGGATCGTCATCTATAGTAATTTCGACTTTGCTATTATTTTTATCATCACCATCAAAAAAAATCATATATACAATCCATGCCCAAAACAATATTCCAAATAATCCAATACCACCGCTTTTTCCACTACTCATATTATCAATCTCCTTTTTTAAAAATGGCAACAACTGTCTTCACTAATTAATATATATAGTTCTTTATTTATAAATATAAACGATATGACTTAAATTTTAGAACAAAATACAAATCTAGTGTTTAACCAATACGGAAATAATTATGAATCCAATTGAACCTTATTTAGATAAAATTCAGGATGAAGAAGTATCATCTGCCGCTGGTATGGGGTTTGCAATTGATTCGTTCCCTTCTAAAAAAAATAAGAAGAAAAAAGTTATAAGAGTTATTTATCCAAATGAAAATTGGATGGCGATAGAGGAAAAACGGGCAATGATTGACCTCGATGGAACTATCCATAAATATTCAAAAGGGTATAAAGATGGATCGATATATGATGATGCATTTAAAGGAGCAAAACAAGTTATAGATTGGTTAAAAAATAAAGGTTATGAGATTATTATCTTTACTACTCGAGCATCAAAAGGTAATGCTCTTGAGATGGGAAATGACCACGAAAAAGAAATTCAAAATGTAGAAAATTGGTTGAAAGATCATGACATATATTTCGACCGAGTAACAGCTGATAAATTGGCTGCTGATTTTTATATTGATGATAAAGCAATTACTATTAAAGATGGTAATTGGAAAGACGTTCATAATAGAATTAAAGAAAAGATTAAATAAACTGTTAATGATAATAAAATTATTTTATGTAAAAGTGTTATAAAGAAATGCACAAAAAAGAAGCGGTTGTTCATTTGGTAATTTATCAAGAATGACTTGTGCTTAGGAGGTTTAAAGAATCATGGCTATAAAAAATTCATTTGTAAATGTAGCAAACAACAGAGTAACACGCAACTTTGGTGGTACGGTTGCGGGAGTTGCTGATCCTTATGTTACAGGATATCACTTTATTTATTTTGCTAAACTACCGTCGGGGCTGGAGAATTATGTTGATGGTCTTCGTACAGGCGATATACAAAATATTCTAGCAGGCGCTTGTTTATCAGTTACACCACCAGGTGGAACTTTAAATAAAGTAGAATTTACAGGGTTGGGCGGTGTTAAATGGGCTGTACCGGCAAATGTAGATTATGGAAATTCAGTTTCAGTTAAATTCTTAGAATTTAATGGACTGCCAATCTTGAATATTATGCATGGTTGGATTAAAATGATTAGAGATTATCGAACAGGTACTTCTAATATTGTTGATAATGATTCGCTAGCAGGATATTCAAAAAATACATATGCTGGTATTATGTATTACTGGACAACAGCACCTGATGCAAAAACAGTTGAATATTATGCTTGCTATGATGGTGTATTTCCAACTAAAGATCCACAGGATCTATTTTCAAGTGACGTTGAAACTATTGGTAGACTTGACTCAGAAATAGAATTTAATACAGATTATATTTGGCATGAATCTTGGACTAAGAATAAATGTCAAGAATATGCTGATTCTGTTTACTCAATTAAGAAAGACGTTGTTGAAAAATATGGTGATACTGTAAATTCTGCTACATAATAATTTAGATGGGAAAGAAACAAATATAAATAAAATGTGAAAGGAAAGGAGATCAACTAAAATGTTTAAAGGATTTGATATAAAGTATCCGGAATATGAAGTTCTTACACCTCATACAAAATTGAGTTATAATTTAAGATCTTTAAATGTTCAGGAAGAAGAAAAACTAAAAGGAAGTTTGTTGTCACCAATTAAAATAAATGAGCATCTAAATAAATGTTTATTTGATGCAATAACAGTAAGACCAGAATCAATTCCAGATTATGATACATTTATAAAAAATACTACGTTAAAAGATAGAGATGCAATTCTATATGGTTTATACCACATCACATATGAAGATATACGAAATTATGATGTATCATGTAGTTCTTGCAATAAGGAATATTCTGTAACTGTTAAAGCATCTTCAACATTTAATTTTAATCCATATCCAGGTGATGATATATTAACAAAAGAAGTAACTGTACCTTTACCAATATCTAAAGGAGTCAATGTAATTATTAAACAACCAACATTGTTTGATGAGATGCATGCTCTAAGCACATTGGGGGTTGCAGTCGGTACTAATATGGATATGTTAACTGAAACTTTAATTATAAAGAGGTTTCAACAAGATCCAGAAACAGGGAGTACTGTTGTATATTCAGAACGTGATGATATTATGGATGCATATAAGAGTCTTCCTTCTAAAGATAAAAGAGAGATTTATAAGCAATATAAGAAAGAATTTGGTCAGTATGGGGTTTCTTTAAAAATGTTGAGTTCATGCTCTCATTGTGGCAATCAAGAAACAATCGATATTGATCTAGTATCAAACTTTTTTCGCATGGTCTACGTCTACTAATTCGGTAAATAGTTATCGGGATTCACTAGAAAAAAATATATTTTCATGTATGGAAATGAGCAATCAATCTTACATTGAAGTTGCTTCTATGCCTGTTAAAAGATTTTTTAATTATTTAAAGTGGAAAACCGATCTCGAAGAAGAGAGGCGAAAAATGATGGCTGAGGGGATTAAGTAATGAATACCATTGACTTATATGTTGTCTTGGAGTATAAATGGCTAATCTATTAGATAGATTTAATAAAGAAGTAGTTGGTTCGGATTCTAAAATATATGATTATCTTCCGAAAATTACTGCTAGTGGAGATTTCAAAAGAATAAAAGATATAGATGTAATTATTTCGTCGTGGAATAATATATTATTAACACCACGCGGAACATTTTTGTTTGATCCTGAGTATGGCAGTGAACTTTATAAACTTATATTTGAACCTGTTGATGATACAACTATAGAAAGAATTAAAACTGAAATTAGCTCTAGATTACTTATGTATGATGATCGGGCAACAATTTTAAGTGTAGATACATTATTAAAAGCCAATGGTAAGGGATATCAAATTAATATTGAAGTTGAGTATGATGGAGAAAAAGGTACACTGTCAGTTTCATTTGATGATAGCACAGTTCTTTCACAGCAAGCTGGATAAAGGAAGGTCAACAACATGAGCACCCAAAAATTTGAACGTATCTATGACTACATACACGAGTATCAAAATTTAGTTTATAATTTTTATAGTAAAGATATAGTTGCTTATCTTACGACTTTTTATCATATTGATACAGAAGAAACAGTTTGGGAAGATGAGAATGTATTTGGTGGTTCTTATGATAGAGTGGGTGAATTTTCTGGCGTTAAATGGAATAAAATTTTATTACTACCTGTCTATTACATTGAAGATGTAAACACCTCTTTTGATGGACAAGAAACAGGTTATGTTAAAGACAATGAAACAACCTTTGTAATACCTAGCACATATGGGTTTACTCCATTACCCAATGATAAATTAAAAATGGAACAGGATTATTTACGACCAACAAATAATGTATATCCAATATTCAATGTTGGTGGGGTCGAAAAATCTGTGAATGAAGATAGATTATTTTGGAAATTGAAAGTCAAAACAGAGCAAAGTATAACTGAAACTCAATTAGATGGGCAGGTATCCAATACATATACATTCTTTGAGTATGATAAAAAGATTCATACAATTTCTGATGCACAATATATGTCTCGCCTTCTATCAAAGAATGAGGATTTAAAATCTATTGTTACCACCAATCTATATGATAAAAGAAGTGGTTATTATTTTGCTAATAATAATATAGTTCCATGTTAAGAGAGGAATAAAAATGGCAGACACTACAGTATCAAGTCAAATATACAAGTCACGAGATCAAATTAGAAATCAACTTATATCACTATTGAAGCAGTATTTAGAATTAGAGAATGTAGATCTTACGAAATCATCATTCCTGTCATTTATAGTCGAAGTTCTTTCAACTATGTCAAGCAATTTAATGTTCTATCAAATATCATCTTACAGGGAATTCTTTTTAACAAAAGCTCAATTGCCCGAATCTATTTATAACCTTGCAGCATTTTTAGGTTATAATCCAGATGATGCATCAGCAGCCGAAGCAAATATATTATATACAATACCATTTGGATTCTCAGAAGACTCAATATTTACCTTGCCAGAAGGATATCAAGTTAAGGGTGAGGGTGGTATTATATTTTCAACTTATTACACAACAACAATAACAGTAACAGGTAATTCTCAGGTTTCAGTTTTAATTAGAGAGGGAAATAGAAGCTATAACTTACCAATTACATACACAAATAGTTCGTTTTTATTTATTTTGCCATTTAGACAATATTCTATATCAGAACAAGAATTTCAAATTTCAGAAGATTTACAACAATATCAATTTGTATCTCTTGACGTTTCATTTGATGGACAAATTTCAGAACAGGTTGTAGAAGTTAGACCTCCTAATTCATCTTCATATGAAGCATATAGTGAGGTGGCAAGTTTATTTTTAATGGATGAAACCACAAAGGGATATGTGTCAAGGCGTACAGATAATGGTTTGAGTTTACAATTTGGGAATGGATTAATTGGTTATCAGCCAGAAGCTGGTGCAACTGTCAAAGTAACTTTATCACTTACAGAGGGAATTGATGGAAATGTTATTGCTGGATCTATTAATAGCGGTGATAGAATTTATAACACAACAGGTGCCGGTATAACTGAAATTGTAGAATATACTATAACAAACGCTGCTCCTGCATATGGTGGAGCAGATGAAGAATCTCTAGAAAATGTTAGACAAAATGCTATTACTAATCTTACAGCATTAGAAAGAATTGTTACTGAAAGTGATTTTGTAAATGCAAATACTATCATTGATGGTTCTCCAATTGGTCAGAACTCACTGCCTGTTTTAAAACGGTCTGATTTAAAAGTGAATGAGATCGCTCTATTTTCAACTATTTTATTTGGAGATGATTTGGTTCCAACTAGGGATTTATATGAATCTTTTGCCTCAACATTTGTACCGAGACAAACTGTTATAACAGAAAATTCTGTTGAGTATTATACAATGTTTGATATGGAAATTGATACCTTAAATTCTAGTGCTGATTATACTTATATTATGTATGAGATTGATCAGATTCCTGTTTTAGTAACAAATTATGGAACAACGTATGATTTATATGCAGATTTATTACAAGTTTCTAGAAGTGGGTTGTCTGCAACATATACATTAAATTATCAAACAACAGAAACAGATACTGCATCAACCACATGCGAAATGGAAATATCTGAGTCGGGTGCTAAATATGATATGATAAATGACGGTACAGCATTTGTTTTAGTATTTGCTGATAACAGAGTTATTCCAAAAGGAGACTTAACATATTTCTTTACTATTCAGCATCCATCTGAAGGTTTAATTTCACAATATTCAAATCAATTTATTTTTAGATTAGCGCTTGATGATTTTACAATGTCTAATGTGATTACCGATTCAACGTCTCTCTTGCATACAGTATATGATGTGCCAACGGTTCAAAAGGAATATTACGATGGTGTTGATCAAAGAGTTTTTGAAACACAAGTTTTACAGAATTTACTTACAACAATGACATTTAAAGATTATAGAATGTTAACTGACTTTGTTAATTTTAAGTTTGCTAACACAACTGGCACAATGAATAATATGCAATTAAATGATGTTGATCTTTTGCCAGCAACTGACATAACAGCAATTCCTCCGCCAGCTGCAGTTATAGGAAGTAGATATATCGTATTAAATGGAGAAGATGATTGGGAAGGGCATGATAATGAAATTGCAGATTTAGTCCTTGATGGAACATCATCTGTTTGGTCATTTACAACACCAAAATCCGATCAGATGATTTATGTTACTGATAAAGCATATAAATATTTATATAGCGAATCTGGTTGGGTTGTGCCAAATTATAATATACCAATACAAATTTCTTTAGATGTATTTAAAGAAGATACATATTCAGGGTCTCTTTCAAATTTAATTCAAGCAATTAAAGAATCGTTGATAACCACTTTTACTAGTAGATTTGGTTTGAATGTAGATCTATATCGTTCAGAGATTATTGATGTTGTTCAAGAAGTTGCGGGTGTTAAATACTGTCGTTTGATCACACCAGAATCGAGTATATTCTTTAATTTTGATATTGATGATTTTACTCAAAGTGAATTATTAGAATATGCTCCTGAGTATATTTATTTCACAGAAGATGATATTGCAATTAGGATATATTAAAATATGGATGAACTTCTAACAAAACTTAATCCGGATTATACAAAATTAAAAAGATATGTTATCAATAGTACGGCACGTGAGTTGTCAAACTTATCTGCTCCATGTTATTATCCGAAAACAAAAAGAACATATTACGAATTAATAAATATATTAAAAGTAACAGATAAAGATTTTAAAGCATTTGTCAAAAGGAATTATAAAGGGACTAAAGCGGAGAAGTGGAATTTATGGAAAGATCCTGGAACCAATCTTTTAATTCTTGTTTTGCATTTATTTTTAATGAAAAAAGATAAACCTGCATATTCAACAACAATGGTATATTACATGATAATTCAATATTCAAGATTGATGCATAAACAAATGAAGTATTGTGATGAAGATGCTTTTAAATATACTTTGGATAATCTTACAAGAACTCATTTATTTTTTAGGGAAAAAACAATTCCAAATAGTTTGTTTTATTTATCCAAAGCAATGCAAACAAATTTTACCAGTGATATTGCTGCTTGGAATAAAGATGGAATAATAGCATTTATTGGTTCTGCTAGACATCGTATTTCACAAAGCGTTAAAAGTTTTGCACAAAGTTATTATAGAAATAAACAACAAGGACTGTCTATTAAAACTCAGAATGATGAGCAAGATGATGAGGCAAATAGATATCAATATAA
>Ga0164313_10005334_pt1 | contig 11382 bp, 14 predicted proteins | sample GuaBasSedimGuay4_FD_113735 | JGI IMG/M metagenome (GOLD analysis project Ga0164313, IMG submission 113735) | Subseafloor sediment microbial communities from Guaymas Basin, Gulf of California, Mexico - Guay4, Core 4569-4, 0-3 cm | ecosystem: Environmental > Aquatic > Marine > Hydrothermal vents...
AGAAGTTACCGATTCATGTCTCGGTTTGTAGAATCTCGGTTAATGTCTGCCATGTCGCTATTTGTAAACAATAATATATTTATTAACGGGACAGCAGTGAAAGTTTTTATAAAGATGAAAAGTCCTGGCCCGCGAAGGTCGCCGCTATGAACGCAAGCTTTGTTCAGATGTCTCAATAGAAACTGTTCCGCTTCAATATACAAGCCTATTTACTGGATGCCATCTTTAACCCGACGATGCCGACAACGATTAAGCCAATAAAGAAGAAGCGCTGAAGTGTGGCCGCATCACCAAAGAACCAGATCCCTAACAAAAAGGTCCCTACAGCACCAATGCCTGTCCAGACAGCATACGCTGTTCCCATTGGAATTGTCCGTTGTGCTAAAAGCAACAGATAGCCGCTGGCAAACATTGAAACACCTGCAAATGAAATCCATAGACCATCATAACCCGACGCAGTGACTCCCAGTTTCAAGCCAACAGGCCAGCCCCACTCAAAGACGCCTGCCAGTAATAGATATAACCACGCCATGATTCTGCCTTTATGTAGAGAGCTTAAGCCCGATGATTCCGGCAACAATAAGACCGACAAAGAAAAAACGTTGCATCGCAGCAGATTCTTTAAACAGTAAGATACCCAGGATAAAAGCACCTACAGCACCTATCCCGGTCCAGACAGCATATGCAGTTCCAATAGGAATATCACGTTGCGCCAGCATCAGCAGTGCGCCACTGGCCACCATTGTAAATCCGGCAAAGCTCAACCAGCCCCAGTGTATGCCTGCATCTGTTTTACCCAGTTTTAATCCAACCGGCCAGCCCCACTCAAGGACCCCGGCCACTATCAGATATATCCATGCTGTACTCATATATTTATCCTACATTAAAGCATAAGAAGTATAAACACTCTTTCTAACCATAAATACTAGAAGTAAACTCATAATGAAGTACTTGCTAAGTCAGGGTAATACCCAATGCCAGTAAGTTAGTGTTTTGCCGGCCTACGTTGAGGGCCGATTTCCCTGTAGGCCGGGATAAGCGATAGCGTTGCCGGCGATACGCTCATTAGTTATTACCTTAACTTACTGGCATTGGGGTAATACCATATGATTATTCCTGCGCCTGGTATCAGTAACAGGCCCTTTGCATGCATTTTAGAAGCCCCATCCAAATGCGAGATCAAAACTTATCATGGTTTCATTCTTGTCTATGTTGTATTCGTAAGCGGCTGAAAGCGAGACAGAGTCTCGTGCAAAGAATGGAAAGCCTTCTGTTGCGTAACCAAACACGATGCCCGTACTTAGATCACCGTTGGTAAATTGCATAGCGTGCTCCGGATTATCGTCATCTGCAAATCCCTTACCCAAACCTGTCGTCAGAGACATTCGTTCAGTCAGCAGGTAGGATAAAGTGCCCACTGCCGTGTAAGTCCGAACCGTATTATCTTGCTTGTTGGTAAAGCTCTCTATCTCTTTGTCCCATGTTACAGAACCAGAGACCACCAGCCGATTTGATGTACGGCGCGCATAATCCAGAGATAACCCCCAGAAATTCGCATCACGTTCCACTACAGTCCCTGCACTTATGCCAACACCCACACTATTACTGTTGACCTCTTGCGGTATAGGGGGAGCACTCACCTGGGCAGTAGCGGGCAAAACATGAACAAGCATGAGAATAATTGCGGTCGCGATCAACGGCCACCGACTTCGTTTAGCTTCCTGTTTCATGCTCTGCGGCCAATCCATTACTCGCCGACGAATCGTAACGAGAGCTTATCACTCATGCAATAGACCATGCTACCGACTATACAATCGTGGAAACTTAGTGGGTCATTAAGTGTATTCATTTGATATCGTTAAAATTTTAGAGAATAGCCAATTTACACCAAAACATTTTTGCCAACGAAACAACGACGAAGAATTTTGCCTTCGAATGGGCAATACCACGCATCAACTCAAACCCAGCGAAGTCATTGCCTACATCAATCAGCGCATGACTGGACCGACATAAGACCAGCCGAATTAATATTGAGTATCAATTTTCTGCAGCACAGCTGATTCATCACCAAACTCTGCAAACGCCTTCGTGGCTGCATCAAGCGCCATGGCGACAGTAACACCACTTAATATCAGACCGCTAAACGCAATGAGTATAGAGAGTGATTTTGAGGTTTTTTGTGTTGGTCTGATATCACCGTATCCAACCGTTGTTGCAGTTATCAGCGCCCAGTAAATCGCGTCAGACCGGTTCCATGACTCGACTCGACCTACGACGATACCCATACCTAATATTACGCTCAACAATAAGACCATTAACGGCCCGATTAAAAACAGGTTGTGCGCAAAATACAAAATAAATGCAATTGAAAAATCCATCAGAGCCTCTTCTATTTATGCCGTCAATTTCAGTACTTATAGCGTAATAAATTGGCGATATATTACCGTAAAATGTATACACGTAACATTATGTAGGTCGCTCTCATTATTTTTTATTGCCACTTTAACTTAATAGAAAGAGTACCCGACATATGTCATCAGCACCTCGTAATCAACTTCACTGCTTAGCTCACTAGATTCGGTATCATGTTGATAGATGCCATAGCCGATACCTGCATCCCAATATCTGTCTAAGCGGTAACCCATTGAAATATTTGCATCAAGTTGCTTCTGGGTACTTAGTGATAAGCCGCCCAGTGTAGCCACTACCGACAAACGCGGGTTAAACTGATAACCAACAGCAGCATTTACCAGCGGCATCCAGATATCGCTGGTCGCTTTAGAAGACACCACCTCACCACTGGTTGTAGATAGCTCAACGGTGGTGTGTTGATAAGCAATACCGCCACCCAGCTGCAGAATGGTTTTACTTTCTGGCATCAGGTCATAAAAATATTGCAGACGAAAATCTGTCAAACGAAAGGCTGAGCGAATTTCTATACCGGGCTGATATGTCTGGCCTGCAAAGTCTGTTGGCTGTGTAAATGAGCCTAAATCACGTGCTTCAAAGGGTTGTACTGAAAACAGGGTACGGTGTTTTCCTGCAAACCATTCAACGGTGGCAGTTGCGGTTGTTGTCGGGTCATTGGTTCCTTTAAAATCTTCAAGATCAAACGTTGTGCCGGTTGCTGTTGGTGCAGTGACCAGGTTCTTCTGCTGAAAGGCGGGACCAAAAATAATGGAATAACGCCAACGTTCATTATCTGACAAGCCGGAATAATCTTTCATGTTGCCGCTGCCGTCAAAATGAAAAGACACACCGACCGCATCATTTTGCTGGAAAGGAATAAGACTCACCGCACCTTCATGTGGCGTTACCCAGTACTAGCTGCTCATCAGCGCGATACTTGCGCCCATCAAGGTATCATCGACATGATGATTGTCTGAGATCACCCGGCTATAAGCAGTGATAGTAGCAGCGGTATAAGCAGGCACACCCCACCATGCACCATAGCGTTGATCCAGGAATGAAGCACCCCAGAACACTGCAGTGGTGTGCCCCGAAGGAAAAGATAGCGCTGAATCTGAGCTGTTCGGACGAACTTTGCTATAAAATCCTTTCAGCACGGTAGTGGTACCAATAGAGGTCAATCCAGACCACGCCCACTGCTTGGCACCTTCTTTGTCGCCATAAACTGCCGTTAAACCAAGGCCGATGCCCGGCAGCACGAACTGCATGGCATCACCGAATTCCACTAACGCTTCTTCGTTGACTGCCCACACCGGTTTGGCGCAGCAAACACTGGTAAAAAACAATATGATAACAAGCTTAAATCCTTCACAACGCAGAAAGTTATTGTTATTCATTTAGTACCTGTTAATACTGTTTTTTTATGCGGATGAGTTTTTTCACCTTGTATTATAACTACCGCTAACTGATTTATTGACGATCCTGATTTATTTACCTCGAGATATTTTCTTTCTACTCTTTAGTTTTAATTTCCCTGACGGCCTATTTTCACTTTTACCCGCTTTAGCTTTATTTTCAGAACGATTACCAGGTTTCGGTCTATCAACTTTCCGCTTATCAGAACCGCTGGATTTATTTTCTTTTTCATCAAGAGAAATTTTTAATTGCTGACCGGACACCCATACTTTTTTCAATGTATAGAGAAGCTCTTTAGGCATCCCCTCAGGCAGGTCAACCGTACTAAAATCATCATAGATACAGATACGACCAATGTATTTACTTTCTATGTCCGCTTCATTTGCAATTGCGCCGACAATATTACCGGGTTTGACCTGGTGCTCATGCCCTACTTCAATGCGGTAGCGCTGCATACCTTCATCAGACGGTGCATCGCCTGGTTTACGTTCTCTACGCGGTGAACGTTCACGAGCACCTCGTTCCGCCCTGTCACGTCCGGGTCGCTCTCGTCTGCCTCTGTCTTCTTTATCCCAGTCATCACGGCTTTTGCTTTTTCGCTGCGGTTTATTTTGCAATAACAGCGGGATATCCCCCTGTAACAAATTTGCCAGTGCCGCAGCTATTTCTATTGCTGGTACGTTATGCTCCTGCTCGTATTGTTCGACTAATTGAGAAAACAGCACTAAATCCTCATTCGCCAATGTATCTGTAATACGCTGCTTGAACTTGTCGATACGTTTGTCATTGATGAGTTCAGTGGAAGGCAATTCCATGATGTCAATTTTTTGCCGGGTCGCTCTTTCAATGGCACTTAACATGCGTTTTTCACGTGGTGCAACAAATAAAATAGCATCTCCCTGGCGGCCAGCACGGCCGGTACGTCCAATACGATGTACGTAGGACTCAGTATCATGCGGCACGTCGTAATTCACTACATGTGAAATTCTTTCTACATCAAGTCCACGGGCAGCGACATCGGTGGCAACCAGAATATCCAGCCGTCCTTTCTTTATATCGTTCACTGTACGTTCACGCTGATTTTGTGCAATGTCACCATTTAGAGCCGCAGCTGAGTAACCACGCGCTTTAAGCTTATCAGCCAGTTCGACCGTTGAATTCTTTGTGCGCACAAAAACAATCATGCCATCAAAATCTTCAGCTTCAAGAATGCGGGTCAACGCATCCAGTTTGTGCACACCACTGACCGGCCAGAAACGTTGGCGAATGGTACTAACGGTTGTGGTTTTTGTCTTGATGGTAATCTGTTCAGGATCATTTAAATATTTTGTTGCTATGCGACGAATCTGTTGCGGCATGGTTGCTGAGAACAAGGCAATCTGTCTTTCTTCAGGTGTTTGCTCAAGGATCCACTCAACATCATCAATAAAACCCATACGCAGCATTTCATCGGCTTCATCCAGCACCAGCGTGCTTAAACTACCAAGCTTTAATGTGCCCTTACGTATATGATCCATCACCCTGCCCGGGGTACCAACCACTACATGTACACCACGTTTTAAAGCCCGAATTTGCCCACTGTAATCCGATCCACCATAAACCGGCAACACATGGAAACCCTTCATGTAAGTTGCATATTTTTGAAATGCTTCAGCTACCTGAATAGCCAGCTCACGCGTCGGTGCCAATACTAAAACCTGAGGGTCTTTTTGCTTTAAATCAAGATTGGAGATTAGAGGTAGAGCAAATGCTGCCGTTTTACCGGTACCGGTCTGCGCCTGTCCGATGATATCTCGGCCATCCATCAACAGCGGAATGGTTTGTGCCTGGATAGGAGAAGGAGATTCATAACCTACTTCGTCTAATATTTTAAGAAGTGATTTATCTAACGCTAAATCACTAAAACTGACCTCGATGTCAGTACTCGTGTCTGTGCTCATGCTGATACCTGACCACTAATGGCCTGAAAAAAATGGATGGGAAACGCCATGATTTACCAGCCCCGGTAAATCAACAGGCCCTGCCACCTCATCCAGGCCGACCCTGCAGGTCCCCGGTATATTGTGTTGTGAGCCAAATTAAGACGAACTTCGTACATTATCCCCTATATTAGAGAAATATAATACTCTTTTTATTTAGAAAACACGAAGTTACATAATAATATGACAAAATCAGCTGTGTTTTTAACTGGCAATTTTCGATGTTTATCGCTTAAATGCTCATCATGACTCAGAAAACTCTAGACCCTTCACATTTTGAAATACATATTGACGTTAGCGCTGCTGAGCAGACGGCACTGGTTTTACTCGCAGAAAACACGCCGCTTAGTAAACAAAAACTGAAATTAGCTATGTCAAAGGGTGCTGCCTGGTTAGAGTCTTCAATCGGTATTCATCGTTTACGACGTGCAAAAAAAATCCTCAACGCAGGTGACACCCTGCATTTCTATTATAACCAGGCCATCCAGAACAGTGTGCCTGCTGCAGCAGAGCTGATTGCTGACGAAGCTGAATACAGTGTCTGGAACAAACCTTACGGCATGTATTCCCAGGGCTCTAAATGGGGAGACCACTGCACGATATACCGCTGGGCAGAAGCACATCTCAAACCGCAACGTCCGGCTTTTCTGGTGCACCGGCTTGATCGTGCCGCCAGTGGTTTAATTATCCTTGCTCACTCGAAAAAGACAGCAGCGGCTTTCTCTGCGCTTTTTAAAAATCGCCAAATTCAAAAACAATACAAAGCCGTGGTTGAAGGCAATCCCGGTCAGTTAACACTGCCTTATATAGTCTCAAACGACATCGAGGAAAAACCTGCAATATCTACAATCATTGCCATCGACCCACTGGACAACAATAAAACATTAATCACGATTGAGATTGAAACCGGTCGCAAACATCAAGTTCGTAAACATCTTTCAGCATTAGGCTACCCTATCGTTGGCGACCGGCTTTATGGCTCGGGGCAAAACAAAGAAAACTTACAGTTACAATCATGCTATCTAAAATTTAACTGCCCGCTGACGAATACTGTGCGAGAATATTCACTAAAAGAAACACATTATCAGCAACATGAATGACCCAAGACAAAATAATTCGACATCAATAGCAAAAGTTATCTACATTCTTATGATCGTAGGCACCATCATTGGCATCACCGCAATCATTGCGCTGGTTATGGCTTATGTAAATAAAGACGATTCATCACACTGGTTACAAACACATTACCGTTTTCAAATACGCACATTCTGGATTGGAATTTTATATTTTGTCATCGGCACAATTACTTTTAATATTGTTATTGGCTTTTTTATCCTGATATTTACCTTTTTCTGGTGGATTATTCGTTGCGCCAAAGGCCTGAAACAGCTTGAAAATAAACAGCCGGTAAAAAACCTGGAAAGCTGGATGTTTACCTGGGGCTCTGATTAAGATCCTTCCACTACGCTGCGCTTCGGTCAGGATGACAGCAGCATGTAATTAATGATATTGATTTCCTATGCATAACAATATTCAACTTACACACGCAGAGCACAAACCATCTGAGAAGAAGTTCCCGCTCAGCATAATCGCTAATGATATCAGCAGTACCGCCAATGTCGGCAGCCTGTTCCGTTTATGCGATGCCCTGGGTATTGAAAAATTATATCTATGTGGCGACACACCTGCGCCACCTAACACAAAATTAAACAAAACTTCACGATCAACTGAAAAGCACGTTAATTATGAAACAGGTCTTAATGCAGAAATACTGCTAGCCCAGTTAAAAGCTTCCGGTTCATTTATTATTTCACTTGAAATAACATCGTCTAGCATAGCGATTAGCTCAGATGAGTTTGCAAAAAATATAAGCAACAAATCGCCTGTATGCCTTGTGCTAGGCTCAGAAAACACCGGGGTAAGTGAAGCCTTATTGTCGCTATCGGATATAACCGTTCACATACCGATGTATGGCAACAACTCCTCGATGAATGTTATATCAGCTGCCAGCATCGCCTGTTTTGAGATTACCAGGGATATGTGAATCTATAGGGCATAGCAGCAAAAGAGAAGAGAAGACATTAGTCCGCGAAGAACGCGAAAGACGCGAAATAAAATATTTTTAGTTTCAAACCTTTGCGTCTTTTACTACGCGCTTCCTGCGCTACGTCCTCTGGACCGCACTAACGTACGTTCAAAATGTTCCCGACATTTTAGTGCGTTCTTCGCGGACTAATGTTTTTTAACTTTTACCTGAAGTTAAAACGGAACCCCAGAGAAAACATAGACAGTTCAGGATTATCCGAATCAAAGGACTCCCACTCAGCCGTGACTAATAATTCTTTTGTAAAGCCATAGGATGCAGCCAAAGCATATGCCACATCAGTGCCGTCATTAGTAACCGTGTCATTATTGAGCTGCAAATCAGCATCCCAGCTTAATACACCCAGTTTTGCCATTAAGTTAACTTTTTTGCTTACCGGGTAGATGCCAACCGCGTAAGCGCCTACACCTTTCATACTAACTGAGCCACCCAACAACTCACCATCGATAGTTTCAACAGCACCAACACTGGCTTCTGCAAAATTATAAACAGCTGCTTCCGCTGCAAAATATTTATTAAAACCATACCCCCCGTAAAGCTTGGTACCCGTACCGTTATCATCAAAATTGCCGCCACCTAAACTTGTTAAGTCTGCTTTATAAGAGGCAGAACCTATACCAATACCAACATAAGGGTCTGCTATTACCGACGTAGCAACAGCAAGTAAAACGGATGCAATAAAAAACTGCCTCATACTAAACTCCAGATATAATTTGTTAAATACTAGCAGAAAACACTGCTGTCCCGTTAACTCGTAGAGACATGGATTGGGAATACCAACCTGAGACCGTCTCCCGCATGGCAGATTTTTGCTCCTCGGCACACCGCTTCGCTGCTCCTGCATTGCCCTACTACCGTCCATCCATGGACATATGCAAAATCTGCACTTCCACCATCCATGGTGGTCGGATCGGGTGCCGAGCCCCCATGGATGCCATGTTTCTATCTTCCTGGACGGCGTGTCTCAGACTGGTGTTACCGATTCATATCTTGGATCACATCGTAACACGCCAATCCTTGTCATATAGCCGGTTGGCAACAATGTGTCATTCCGTTAACGGGACAGCAGTGAGCAGAAAACTAACCTTTCTTTTTTGGCAACGATTCATACATAGCAGCTGAAACCACGACCAGACCACCGAGTACCACATTTAAAGTTAACCACTCTCCCAAAAATAAAGCAGCAAACACAGCAGCATAAACAACCTGTACACATGCAATCAAACTAGCTGTTTTTGCTTTCAGATGCAACAAACCATGGGCAAACAAGGTATGCGGTAAAGCGGTAAACACGACACCAAGCAGAATCAATAACCACCATTGTTGATTTTCAATGTCTAAAACAGTCGTTTCGGTAAAGCAACATAAAACAACTGCCACAACCAGAACCTGGTAAAACAAAGCCTGGCTTGCTGAGTAACCGGAAAAGTATCGTCTTTGCATAATATTTCTCAACGCCAGCATGAAGGCAGAAAAAACGCCTGCAGCGATGCCTAAGGCTGTGCTGTTATCCAGAGAAAAATCCGGCACGATAAGATATATACCAGCCAATACAGCAATCGAACTAATGATATCGGCGCTATGCGGTTTTTCACCATGAAACAGCGGTTCCAGAAAAACCGTAATAACCGGGAAGGTGTATAAGGCGATGACACCAATAGCCACAGAAGACACCTGCATGGCATAAAAATAACTTACCCAGTGTATCGCCAACAGCGTGCCTAGCAACCCTGCCATCAAATAATCTTGTGTCTTATCTAATAAAAATGACTGTTTTTTATAAGCAAGATAAAGTGCGATAACAATAAATGCAATAGTACTGCGATAAAAAGTGATTTCCAGCGCAGGCAAAGTAATTAACTTTGAAAATAAAGCGGTAAAGCCAAAGATCAATACGGCGGCATGTACCGCCAGTAAACCTTCTCGTGAATGCTGCATTGACCGCAACTGAGTAGTTATTTATTTACCGCTTTTAATAGCGTAAATTTTTTATTGCTGGCAACAACTTCACAATTACCAAACAGGTGTTTCAATTTGGCATGATATCCCAGGTGTCGATTACCGATTACCCAAAGCTCACCCTGCGGTTCCAGCGCAGCTTTGGATTCGGTGAACATCTGCCACGCCACATCATCATTAATTGCATTATCCTGATGAAAAGGCGGGTTGCATAAAACCAGTGAAACACTGTCCTGCGCCACGCCATACAGACAATCAGTCTGAAAAAACTCTGCTTCACGAGTCTCACCGAATGTGTTCATGAAATTACTGATTGATGATTCCACAGCCATATAAGATTCATCGCTAAAAATCATTTTTGCCGATGGATTTTTAATCGCTGCGATCAGGCCTAGAACACCGTTTCCGCAACCTAAATCGACGATTGTCTTATAGCGTTCATCAACCGGCAGGTTCTCGATAAAAAGACGGGCACCGATATCAAGCTTATCTCTTGAATAAATGCCCGCATGATTAGTTATTTCCAGCTCAACATTATCCAACTGGTAACCGGGCTCATAGGTATCTGGATACGGATTTTCAGGAACTTCCATTGCTGCATCGAACTCGCTAAAAATAAGGCGGGATTTTTTACGTGCAAGTGATGTTTTAGTCGGACCGATGATTTTCTCAAACAGAGACAAAGTCGACATATGTATTTTTTTTGTCATGCCGGCAGCAATTATTATAGTTTTACCGTTTACCGCAGAACGAATACGATGCAACTGGTCTTCAAGCATTGCAAGACTTTTAGGTATTTTTATTATTACGATGTCAGCCACGCCTCCATTAGACCCGCCGTCGAGAACACTATCCGGGGAGTGCAGACTGTTTATCATCGTCACCGAATCATAATCAAGATCATTTATTTTTAGATTTGATGATATTGCCTGCATAGACAAATATGAGTCTGTCATGACCACCGGCGTATATTGGCTTAACGGAATTGATATAGCACCAAAACCGTCATTAACGATCAACAGGCTAATATCATCATGCAGGAGATCATTTTCTTCGAGGTAATGCAACAGGTATTCATCTGCAGCGTCCCAGGCTCTCAACGTTTCTTTTTTACGAACAGGGAAACGTTGCAGGTGAAAACTGCCGAACGAAGTACCGAGTGTATTCTCTAACTGTTCCATAACCACGCTGCGCCTCTAACGCCAGATGAATCGCCGTGCACAGGTGCAAGCAATTTTGTATTGACCACATCAGAAAATACATATTCGCCCCAGATATCAGGCACATTTTTATACAATCGTTTTATATTGCCCATACCACCGCCAAGCACGATGGCATCCGGATCTAAAATATTAATCACGTGTGCCAGACTCCTGGCCATACGATCTTCGTAACGCTGCAGTGTTTCGTTAGCGTCTTCATCACCAAAACGCGCTCTGCCATCGAGTGTTTCCGCATCAATGAACTCATTATTATGTAATTCATGATCATGCATTATTCCCGGTCCTGATAACC
>Ga0164313_10005336_pt1 | contig 11376 bp, 9 predicted proteins | sample GuaBasSedimGuay4_FD_113735 | JGI IMG/M metagenome (GOLD analysis project Ga0164313, IMG submission 113735) | Subseafloor sediment microbial communities from Guaymas Basin, Gulf of California, Mexico - Guay4, Core 4569-4, 0-3 cm | ecosystem: Environmental > Aquatic > Marine > Hydrothermal vents >...
ATTTGACTTTTTATCAGCCAGAAAGGCGAAAAATTCTGTGAATTTTTCGGGTTAAACTGCGCTATTCGGCCTTGAATCGTGTAAGTCAAGAACGATTTTTTTCATCGAACTTGTTACCATATCCGTTATTTGACGGCCTTTTTCAGCCGAATGTATATTCGGATCACCAAAAACGCCATTGCTAGTCAATGCCTTCATACTTCTATAAATAGAAGCTTTAGATCCTCTGAGCATATCCGCTTCTCCCCAATCATAACTTTTAATATTTTTTACCTCTTGAATTTTATCAAGCTTCACAAGCTCAGGATTGATATGCAACATCAATGATGTTTCAAATTCCCCGGCATGTCCAACACCTCCCGGGCCAGATTCGTTTAATTCGAATAGTGGATCACCCACTATTTTCCACCAGGTGGCAAATACCATCTGAATTTCCGGATGCATTCCGCCAAACTTCTCCAACAATAGTCCCCCAACATTCAAATTGCCACCATGGCTATTGAATAATATAATATTTCTGAATCCATGTCTTACAACTGATGACAAAATATCTTCTGCCTGATTCAAAAAGGTTTGATGCCGAAGAGTTAAAGTTCCTATAAAATCCATGTGATGTTCTGAACATCCAACGCTCATGATGGGCAGGATAAGAACTTTATCCGGTATAGCCCTATTCAATTCATTGCAAAAATATTCTCCTATCATTCGATCAGTTGCCACTGGCAAATGAAGCCCGTGCTGCTCTGTCGCTGAAACAGTAAATACAACCGGGATATTACGATCCAGGTTGTTTATTTCCGGTGATGTTAATTGATCCCAAATCATTTTTTTATTGCCCACATTTCAATTTCTACCAATAGTGTACCGAGCAGTCCGGTTTGAACTGCAGTTCTTACGGGTAAAGGTTCCCTAAAATATTTTTTATAAACTTCATTAAACCGTGGCCAATGATCCAGATCTTTTAAATAGACATTGACCTTAAAAGCATCATCCAAACTCGCTCCACCTGATTCTAATTGTGTTCTGCAGTTATCCAGAGTCAATTTTGTCTGTTCTTCAATGGTATTTCCGATTATTTCTCCAGCATTATTAATAGCTGCCTGCCCGCAAATTACTACTAACTGTCCGGGATTAATTTTTAGAACCGGAGAATATGGCCCTGCCGTAACATGCTGTGAGGCTTGCACAGGCAATTCTATCGGAGGCTTACCAGCAGCAGTATTCCCCATCGGGTTTGGTAAAAACCCTGTAAAACCTGTAATTCCCCACTGCCCATTAATTTTTCTACACTGATACAATGTCTGCCAGTTTAACACATTGGCCTGACCATTCTTCTTTCTGATTATTCCATCAAACTTTTTATGTACCAGAGCGCTATCTCCCGAAATATCAATATCTCTTAGAGTAGTGGCTTCATTTAGCTTTATTTGAGGGTCATCTTCCCAATCTGTTCCTGTAAAGTTGGCAGCCTGTTCGAGCCAAAATTGTTGATAAGAATTCAAGTTTGGGAAAACCAACCTCCATGAATCCGGATTGCTTGTAAAGCGAGCGTCAATACCCGTGAATCCCTCCTCAACAAAATCGCCGGCTACTTTTTCCCAATCATTATCAATAAAGGCTTCTATGTCTCTTTTCACCAACATTTCCCAAATCTGATAACGATCCGGGTCAAGTGGGTTAAATGGATTTATAAACATACTCATCATTTATAGGTTTTCTCTTGAACCTGAAATTTTTGTACGGCATCCATATCCAACTCAACACCTAATCCGAGGCCTTCCGGCAACTGTACATAAGGTGGATTGAATGTGAGGGACTCTTTCAATAAATCATGACTTCGTATCATTTTTCCAAAGATATCACTTGGCCAGACACAGGAATTTGCTGCAGCAGCAGAGTGCACATACATGGCTTCTAAGATTCCAAGGTCCAATTCAGAACCGTGCCAGCAGGGAAGACCTACTGCTGAAGCTACGTGATCTAATCTTTGGAAATTTGCCGCTCCGCAATTAAAGTTAAATCCATCTACAGCTCCTGCCAGGATGGCATCAATGGCATTGTCAACACGCTGGCCATGCTGGATATACGGCAGGGAAAGATGTAAGGCAAGTGGTACAGCTCCGTATGCGCGCAGATTGGAAAATTCATTTAATTTCCACCTTGGGATTGGGTCTTCAAGACATAATAAATTGCCTACTTCCTGCAATCCATGTATTCTTTTTCTCGTTTCTCCTGCATTTTCCCATCGCTCATTTGGGTCCAATATAACATCCATACCCGGAGCAGCTTTCTTAATCTCCTGACACCATCCAACCACATCATCGTCCAAATCACATTTAAGTTTCAAACAATCATACCCCTGGTCAAAATAATTTTTCGCTACATCACCTACATCGTTCATTCGCCTGTGACCACTCCATGCGCCCACTTTTACCTTTTCTTTGACCGGCCCGCCAAGCAGATCCACTACGCGAAGTCCATGAGCTTTGGCATAAGCATCATAAATGGCACATTCAAACCCATCATATTCCCTGGTGAAATTAAAAGGGAGAGATTGGAGAGAAAATGTATTTATATCCTGCCCGATAAGTGATTCCGCAATACGGTCAACAACTCTCCAATCATGATCTCTGTAAAGCTCTCCCCAACCAATGATACCATCCTCAAGTTCCATTTTCAACATGATCTTCGATAGTTCATCAAATTGTATGGTCCAGGCGGCACTTGCCCCAACTGCAGCTTTGTGCAAAGGTTTATTCATTCCTTTACTTTCTATAGCGCCTGGATGTGTTGGCACTAAAACTTCATATGCATTGATTTTAATAATTTTCATATTTTATATTATTTTCTGTTTTATTTGAAATATTCATTTAACATTAGATTTTTCCTTTCCTGCTAGCGGAATTTTGCTACGCTCAACTTTCCACTATTCCATTATTCCATCCAACCTTCGCTAAAGCTACGGCTGGCAAGCTTTTATCGTGTATATTCGTTATTGTAGATCAGGTTGGTTGACCCATTGTCCACATAAATGGTTTGACCGGTAATACTTCTGCTTAAATCGGAGAGTAAAAACACAACTACGTTTCCGCAATCTCTCCCACTTGTAAAGAAATCCAGGCATTGATGATCGGTTTTATGGTCTTCAATCCATTTTGTAGGATCCTTCACTATTTTTCCCATAATATGATGAGTTTGCTCAGAGATGACCAATCCGGGAGCCACGGTATTACACCTGATATTGTGCTGACCTAATTCGACTGCCAATCCTCTTGTCAGCCCATTGACAGCAGATTTTGCGCCTGCATACAAGGCCATTCTATGCATAGTAGCAAAGGCCTGAACAGACGATATATTAACAATATTTCCAGTTTCTTTTGACTCCAATAATTGGTTAACAAATGCCTTGGAAACTACCCAAATTCCTTTTACATCCACATCGTATAAGCGATTAAACTCTTCTTCAGTTGCATCCTGTGCATTTTTGCCAAGGCCAATACCTGCATTGTTAACGATGCCGTGAACTATTCCAAGCTCTTCTTTGATCTTTTCAAACATCCGGCTGACATCATCTACCTTACTTACGTCTCCTTCAACAGCAAAAGCATTCTTATATTTAAGAGCTGCCTTCTGAGCCATTTCTAATGTGAGATCATTAACAATTACCCTGCCGCCTGATTGATCTATCGCCTCACATATTCCCTGCCCCATACCATCGCCTGCGCCACCTGTAACTAATATATTTTTTCCTTTTAAATCTATCTGCATAATTACATTTATTTATACAAACCTATACATCAATCAAAATTACATAATTCCATATTTTTCAAAAGCCTCTTTTGCTCCCATACCCTTTTCAATGGCTTTTTGAACCGTTTTTTCTCCCATTGCCTTTTCTAATGCGCCTTCGATCACATCCTTTTCGATCTCTTTGGGTACGATACAAACACCATCAATATCGCCAAATATAATATCGCCGGGTTTTATTCGTACTCCATTCATTTCTATTTCTAATCTAAAATCAATTACTTTCCCGCGAGGCCCCTGATCCTGTGCATAACTGCCATATGAAAATGTTGGAAAATTTAATTTTAAAATTCCATTCGTATCTCTGGAATATCCATCAACAACCGCTCCACCTGATCCTAATTTCATCGCTCTGGTACTCATCAGCTCCCCCCAAAGGGCATAAGTTGGAGAAGAGCCGGTACATAAATAAATCTCATCTTCTTTTAAATCGTCTAATGCTTCCAGCATTAATCCAAAAGATTTATCAAGCAAGGGATTATTACCACTTCCTGATATTTCGTTGTACACATCTGCCTCCAAAACGGTCATTGCTCTCCCGGCAATGAGCATATCTGACCGCAATGGCTTTATCTGTGGAGACAAAAACTGATTCAAGTACCCCATTTTATCCATGATGTCACCAACTACCGCTGTAAAAAGATAATCTTTTATAATGGAAAAAAGTTCCCGGTCATTGCTCCACTTACCTGTCATTGATTTAATTCGGTTAAAAAAGAAAAAATATGATACCTATTATTTTGAGTAACAAAGTTAATATTCATTTTAATTTTTCACTTATGAAATAATCACCAAAAACAATACTATATTCGCAATCATACATGATTAATAATTATTTTGGCAAATATACAATTACATGAAGCCTATTCTTATTTTAATTGATTCTACTACGAATCAATCAATCTCCATCAGAAAATATTTAGAACCAAAATTTCAAAATCCCTGGCACTTCCATAAAGAAATTGAACTGGTCTTGATATTAAAAGGCAGAGGAACATGTTTTATTGGAGATTACATAGGCAATTTTCGTCCCGGAGATCTTATTATGTTAGGAAATAATTTGCCCCATATGCTGAAAAATAAAATCGAATTTGAAGAAACAGAGGGTATCATCAATGCTGAGGCTATTATCATTCATTTTTCTGAATATTTTATTGGTAAAGATTATTTACAAACCCCGGAAATGTATCCTCTAATGAATTTGTTAAACCAGGCTAAAAGAGGTATAATAGTTTCTGAATCAATCACATCTGAAATTGCTAAAATAATGGGTGTAATGCTAACTCAAACACCATTTCAAAGAATACTGGAGTTATTGAGTATTCTCATGAAAATTGCAGAAGGCCCAAATTTGAAATTGCTATCCAGCATTAGTTTTCTTAAGGAGATCAACAAAACACAGAACAGTAAGTTAGACCGGGTATATGAATTTGTAATGAATAACTTCAGTGACCCAATCTCTCTTGATGAAATCTCTGATATTGCATATATGAATAAAACGGCTTTCTGCAAGTATTTTAAAGATCGAACTAATAGAACATTTAATCAATTCTTAACAGAGATCAGGATAAATTATGCAAAACGTTTACTGATGGAGGGTGACAGACGAATAGCTGAAATCGGGTATGAATGCGGATATAATAATTTATCAAATTTCAATCGACAATTTAGAAAATTAACCAATGCAACTCCCGGTTCTTTTCAAAACAGATATAAGATGAAATAGATTCCAGGGCCTTCTGATAATTGGCTTTATTGATTTTGCTATATTCCTATATTCTTAAACCGCTTTTATTCAAACCTGCTACACACCATTTACCATCCGTGAAAATGCTTACCTGTTTATATCCTATTTTTAAGAGAAGTGAAGCTGTCTCCTTGAAACCATTGTCAATATCATCGGCACGATGAGCATCTGAACTAATAGTGACTGGAATATTTAATTCAAAACACTTCTCCAAAATCCATTCGCTGGGATAATATTCTTTTGTAATTCCTTTATAATAGCCTCTTGTATTAATTTCAACAATACAATTTTCAGTTGAGATAACCTTAAGCACATCTGTTAACATATTCTGATACCAAATATCTTGTTCGTCAAAATATCTGTTATTGTGATTTAGCTTTTTGATTATATCAAGGTGTCCAATTACATCCGGAGTGTCATGCTTAATCATTGAAACCATCGTTTCATAATAGGTTCTCACTAACTTTTTGATGTCATTGTCAAAGATTATTTCGAGCCCTTTTTCAAATTCTTCGTTTGTATTATCAATACAACAGTTTTCTCCATTTTCAAACTGCCCGACATAGTGGATAGATCCTATAATTATATCTAAATGCTGTTTCTTGAAGTTACCCGGGCCAATTACTTCAGGTATATAATCTACTTCTAACCCTGAGTAAATTTTGATATCATTAACATACTTTTTTCTCAAAGCACTAATTTCCTTAATGTATTCATCCAAAGATGCCTTCTTCATATGCCAGTCTGTAATAAAAGGTACCGGAGCATGCCCTGAGAAGCCAATTGCAAACATTTTTTTTTCTATTGCTTTTAGCACAAAGGATTCTAATTGCCCTACCCCGTCACAATAATGACTGTGCATGTGATAATTAGTCCAGTTCATTTTTTCATTATTCATTTTGAGATGAAACCTGCCCTTCATTGATCCATATATTCAGCAATGGCGCTTTCCATGTATATGGTTTTCCCAGTATATCATAGTCGCCATCACCATCCAGATCTGCAATCCTGCCCTCGTGTACACCATATCCTTCCGCTACTACCATATCCCTAAAATGACCTTTCCCATCACCCAGGAGAATACGTACTTTTGCATCTGGATTGCCCTCTCCAAATCGCATTTCAGCGCTGAAAATATCCAGTTTACCATCGCCATTAAAGTCAATTACATCAATCGTATGTCCATTATCAATTCCTTCCAACAACTCTGTTTTTTTCCATGTACCTGTTCCCTGCTTTCCTTCTCCCCGTTCGCGCCATTCATACATATTTAATGGGCCAATTCCATCTCCTACTACCAAAATGATTTCCGGACGGCCACCTTCGATAAATTGTCCTGCAATACTTCGACTAAAAGTATAGCTTGCATCCACTATGTTTTCAATAAATTTCCCATCCTGATTCTTAAACCATCGGCCTCCACCTACAATATCTTCAACACCATCGCCATCCATATCTATTTTATACAATCCTTCATGCTCATTTATAGATTGCCAGCCTGGATAGCCATTAAGTCCCACCAATGGCTCCATTTCGCTATCATTTGAATATTGATAAATGGTCTTAAACTGCCATTCATCTACTTCTTTTGGATTAACAGGAATTTCAGCTAATGTAAGTGCTGCATCGCCCTGGTTCCAAAACACTAATTCTTGCTGGCCATCACCATCAAAATCGCCAAACATCTGATCATGATGCTTGTTCTTGCCGGATTTCTTAATTGTATACCGCTTCCAGGGAGTTTCCTTATCAAATATTGGATATGGATTTTCCCACCACCACACTTCATTACTTCTGCCCTCCCCTCCAAATACAACATCTTCATCTCCATCTCCATCAATATCATAAGAGGCAGATCCCGCTTCAATACGCATTGAGCCATCTTCCACGATATATTTTTTCCATCCATCTTTTGTATAACGAAATAAGGTTACAGCCGGGGCAGTGGTTCTTTCTGTAATGAAAAAATCCATTGCACCATCTTTGTCCACATCCATTACTAAAGAAGCAGTTTGTTGGTTTCCTGAATTCGGCACTTCCAAATCACCATTAGCAGAAGATACCAATCGCCATTTTCGGGTATCTTTGCTTATCTCATCATTTCTCCACAAGTGAACAAATTTGTACTCATCCCAGCCTATGCTAACGATATCGAGATCTCCATCACCATCCATGTCATCGACCTGTGTTCCTAAATGACTTTCCTTTCCCTCGTCCAAAATCTTTTTGGTAAAATTCCCCTTCCCATCATTTTCCCAAAGTTGAAGCTCAAGGTTTGGGCCTTTGTGCTCGCATGTAACAATATCCATATCCCCATCACCATCCATATCTTTTACATCCATATTATTGATGGAGTATTGTGTGGCTACCCTGTTTCTATTCCATTTGCCAGCTTTGTCCTCCGGTTGTTCATACCAAAATATATTACCGTCTGGCTCTAAGCCCGGATAACGCTCCTCAGTTACAATAATATCCACCTTACCATCGCCATTCATATCTGCTACTGCAACACGATCAGCAGGATGATTTGTTTTTCCAATTTCATAACTTTTCCAATTAGCCGATCCATCACCCGGGTTTTCATGCCAGACGATAAACAAAGGCTCATTACCACCTTCCGGTCTTCTCCCTGCAGCAATGTCGATATCTCCATCTCCATCTATATCTCCTAATCCAATTCCTTCATCTGAAGTATTAGCTGCAACCAAAGTAACCTTCCAATTTCCTTTTTCAGGTTTTTTAGGGATCTCAAAACGGTAGATATTGCCATCTCCGGCAATTACAAATTCCTCATTACCTCCGGCAATTAACTGTCCCCTGGCGAAACCCTGGCTGTTTATATGCGAAGTTGCAGGGATCTCACCAATCTTGATTGATTTCCATGATGTTCCTTCTTTGTTAGTGGCTTCAAACCAATATACATTAGGTAAGGCCTGGGCAATCACGTCACCAAATTCATCTCCATCCACATCCATAACCAGAATGCCATCTACGTTCATTCCAATATCTACTTTGAACCAATCTGCATTCATCTCTCCACCGGGATTCAAATAAACCCAGCGCCCTGTAAGAACATCTTTCATACCATCTCCATTGAGATCACCCATGTCCAGTCCAAAATATCTAAGCCAGTTAGGATCGTCATAATCTCCCCATTTACTTTTAATATTATCGATCTCTTTGTAGGCCCAGGATGAAACCGGCGATTGTGCTTGTGCTACATTTATTGTTAAAAACATTAGAAGTACAAAACAAAATTTGAAAAATGGATTCAACTTTTTCATATATATTGACTGTTTATTATTGGTATCCGAAAAAATCCTCAGGCACAAAAATCAAATTTAAGAATAATACAATTATAAGAAATGGGAAGGAAAAAATGCCACCAAGAATACTTCAAGATATGTGGTATTTATGGCTTTTCCAAAATCAACAAGAACATTTACAAGGAAAATTTTATGTGATAGCGGTTTAGTTTGATAAACAAACATTTGATATTGATCCGGTTGAAATATTGTCGGTAAAATACCAGACGATTTTCTTTTCTTTTGTGATTTCAAACATTGGAATGCCTTCACCGGATTTGCCATGTCCCAACCAGTTGCAAATTAAAAAATTCCCGTTTGGTAATTCCTGAATTCCAGTTATCCAGTTTAATTTCAGTTCTGGAAAATCTTCTTTCGAAATTCTCCAAACTTCTTTGCCTTTGTTGTTTACTTCTCTGACAGAACAAGCTGATCCGTCACTAATAAGTGTATTTCCGTTTTTTAGCCTAACGGCTGCAAAACATTTCCCGGGAGATTTAAATGAATTCACCTCCTTGCCTTCGGGAGAATATTCTACAACCAGCTGGTCTTCTTCCTGACTAACCAAATAATTATCATTATCTAACTGCCGGATCATGCGTATAGCACTATGTCCTCTGACTTTGGTTTTAAGAACAAAATCGTTTACAAGTTTGCCTTCAAGGTCTACCTCAATCAAACGCCCATTGTTGTTATCAGTCAGCAAAGTGTTGCCATTTTTCAAGCGTTGGCAAGAATGAACTTCACCATCAATTTCGTATCTGAAAACTTCCTTTTTGTCTCTTGTAATCTCGCACACTCCGCCCATTGTTTCTCCATTTGCAGTGGCGTAATAAGTAAATAAAATGTTTCCGTTAGGAAGTTGGCTCAAATCCTGGCATCCAGATACCGGATAATCCCAGATTATTTGTCCCCTGGAATTAAGAAGGTAAATTTTGCCTTTGCTATTATCACTACACAAATAACTGTTTTTATTTTCACCAATGGTTTTACTAATTGATTCAGGGTCTGCTTTCTGATTTTCCTTCGGACGTAGCTTTAAGTTCATTTCAGCTTGAACCCTCTCAACAGGCACTTCAATAGTCGTAATACCTTCTTTTGCAGCAATGCTTGCTGCAAAACCAGCAGCATGGCCAATGGCCATCATTGTTCTTGAAAGCCGGCAACTGGAAGCAGCTAAATGGCTAAAACTTGCACCGCGACAAGCTACCAATAAATTTGACCAACCTTTAGGGATCAGGCACCTGTATGGAATTCCATATGCTTCAGATAAGATGCTTAAGCTGGTATTCTTGCCATGAATATCCAATGGATGATCAGCCAAAGCGATAATATCTTTCTGCATTTGCATTTTGTATCCTGCCAACAAATCATTCTGATTTAAAACATATTCACCAACAACACGATAACTTTCCCTAATCCCTAGCATGGGCGCATAACACATAAATTCATAATCTTTGAAATGGGGATATTTCTGTAATCTGGCCCAATGGTCATTCACGATTGTTTTTGCCCGCCGATAAGCACCGTCATAGCCCAGTCTGATTAATTCTTTGCCATCCATTATCCCAAGAGGATTAATGCTCTTAATGTTTTCTTTTCCTGGAATATCGTACTTTACGGCAACCAAATGATAATCAAATGTGCCGTCCTGCCCTGGTTGGGCCAATTTGGGGTTATCCTTTTTCCTGATCTGGTAACAAAGTGAAATGGCATTTAGATCCTTGTTGGTTTCTTCAGGCGCGGAAGGTTCATCATTTTTATATTTTGCCTCGGCTCCCAACATTGTTTCGCAACCAAGTTCACGACAAACAAATACTCCACCTGTACAATCAATAAATATTTTAGCAGAAACTATATATTTTTGGCCTGAAGATGAAACGGCTTCGATTGTCTTTACCTGTTTTCCCTTGCTATTTGCCTTAATAAAGGAAGTATTCAAAAAGAGCTTACAATTCCCTGTTTCCTCAAGTATTTTTCTGACAGTTTCATCATATTTTTCGAAATCGAACAACACCCCGCTGGTGGATGACAAATCTGATCTCCTGAGTGTTTGGTTATAAACGCCTGTTGGATTAATAATAGAAATGCCGTAAGGCTCATCATTTTTATATCTATGCACATCTTTTGAAATCGCGATTGCCCCTGTGGAAGTTTTTATCCTATCAAAAATCTCACGGGCATAAGAACATCCGGGACCAGGTTCCCAATTGTTTACAAATGCCATGGTACTGGTTCCTCCAATCCGTCCCTGCTTTTCTATCAGTATAACCTGAACTCCTGCGCGGGATGCTGCCAAAGCAGCTCCTATGCCTCCGCTACCAGCTCCAATGATACATACATCGGTATTTAACCTGATTGGTTCTTTTGTGAATGCAAATGCACTTAGCAAAATCATCTGCATCAGAAAGAGGAATAAAAAAAAACGCATTACTTTTTGTGTAAGATCAATAATACTCATATATGCACTATATATTTAATATTCATTTCAATTTTTTTTAAACTATTCACACGACG
>Ga0164313_10005339_pt1 | contig 11373 bp, 12 predicted proteins | sample GuaBasSedimGuay4_FD_113735 | JGI IMG/M metagenome (GOLD analysis project Ga0164313, IMG submission 113735) | Subseafloor sediment microbial communities from Guaymas Basin, Gulf of California, Mexico - Guay4, Core 4569-4, 0-3 cm | ecosystem: Environmental > Aquatic > Marine > Hydrothermal vents...
GGGGATTTTACTCCCCCACACACCAGTTATTTCTTTATAATTTATACTCCTGCCTGATCGATCGTCGGAAGAGCACCAGATCCAGCTTGCCAGATCAACTGATCGTCAAGTGCGTATGCTCTGACGATGTTTATGTTCTTAGCAACTGCAACTGCTTGACCTTCATTCAATATACCAAGACCGTATCTTTCGCGGAACTTGATTGAACGAATATCCCTGTTAGGATCGTCCCATTCCTCGGTTGTGACATCTTCATCAAGTACGAGGATACCAAGTTCATTGGTATCAACCATCATGATGTCAGTCTTCGCCGGGGTGGAGCCCACTGCTGATGTATAAGAGCAGAATGGGCTAACGATTATCCTAAGAGGTGCTGGGAACAGATTTGGAACATTGGCATAAGTGGAAGCTACATTTGGAGCTGAAGCTACCGGACCAACATTCATTCCGCCCTGGTACCATGATTTAGCCAGACCAGGTTGACCCTGGAGCGGACTAAAAATCGGACCACCATTTGCAAACCCGAAGGCTCTCAAAATTGGGTCTCTTGCGAAAACGAGCCAACCAAGTGGACTCATTAGAAGTGCATTTGGTATGAAACCTTTTTCAACTATCTTCGAGTACATTACTAGAAGATCGTCAAGTGTGATAGTTCCATTACCAGTTCCGTCCGAAGCCCTACCAGATGTTTGCTTGTTAGCAACGTCATTGTCAAATACTACTGCGCCTTCATTGAGAATCATATTAAATATCTTAGTCTCTTTGTGGCGAGCAAGTGCGCGACCGGCAGCACGTATGTGCATACCCATAACGTCATACTGAGAGTACCTGAGCATTTCGTCGGTAATTCTCACCTTAACACCAGACTTTCCGATGAACGCTGTAACTGTACCAGCGACTTCGAGCTTTCTTTCTGGGTATTCTCCGCCTTCCGGAATATCTTCGGCAGTGAATGCGCCAGCAGCTGGAAATGTAATTTGCTGACCAGCAGAAAACCTGATTGTCTGGAGGAGTGATGTACCAACGAGAAGTGGCTCTATAGCTTCTTTAACGATATTTGAGATAACTTTCGGTATCAAGACCGATGCGTCCGGAGTCGAAAGAGCATCACAGAGGTCACCATAGGTGATCTTCTGGTCTTTCTTCGTCGGATCGTACTGATCTTCCTGGTTCTCATACCCGTTATTTGACCATACTTTATAGGCATTCTCGTATTTGTCTTGTAGGGTAGGGTCAGAAAATACTCTTGTCACTGGACTTTCTGCTTTCTCTTCCAGTTTCTTAGAAACGGCAACCGTAACCTGGTCAACCATCTCATCAGTTACTTCCATTGTACCTACCTTTTCTTTGTCTTTCATCAATTGTCCTCCTTTTTATAGAACATTTCAATGATAGCTAAACCTTATGCTACCATCAATTGTATTAGCATCTTTTCAGTGTACGGTGTGTCATTGTCATAATCATACAAGTGACTAGGTACACCTGATGTAGCAGAACCTGAAAGTCCTAGGCCTGGTACGGTCTGTACTTTGTCCAGATGATCAACTACAGCAGTAGATGTTCTCTGGATACAACGTCCAACGATCTGGGAAACGTCTGAAGCACCGTCTACCCACTGGATGAACTTACCGTCTGTATCTGACTGAACGAGATCGCCAGCAGCGATCGCTCCACTAGCATCAGACGTAGAAAGTACAGGAACCTCTATGAGGTAATCACATAGAATAGCAACTTTATCCTGTATCTGGTAGTTCAGGTATTTCGTCGCGCCTGTTGAGCCAAAGCCCGCATTCAGGTTAGCGTAGTAGTCGTATGGAGCAACTCCTACCGGTCTGTTAGCACCAACCGTATCGCTTGAAGTCCCGGCTACAGTAACATATGTATCGTGACCTGCATCATCTATATCCACAGTAAGACCAACATCGTTGGCATCATATGTTATTTGCTGCGGCTGCCACCCGTTACAAGGAACGAGGAAACCGCTAGGGTCAACTGATACGATAGTACCGGCTTCAATAACTACCCAGTCTTCCAGATATTTATCTTCTCTGATTACGTGAAGGTACTGTGCAGGTTTCAGCTCCAATGCAGGCCTTTCGCCCTTAGATATTTCAAGAAGTCCCTGAGTTCTCTCGTAACCGTGAGGAATCCTGTTTACATTTTGATTAGCTGTTCTATCTTGAGCCATTGTTTGTCCTCCTTTTTCATTAACTTAAGAATACTCTCTTATTCGTCTCCCTTTTTGGAGTTGAATAACCTATCAAGAGTTTCTGTCTTTGTCTCTTTCTTAGAATCGCCCTCATCCTTCTGCTTCCCACTGTCTTCATGTTCAACCCCTGGGTTTTCAACTTCGACAGCAGGTTTTATGGCTTCAGGAGCATCGTTTTTCTCTATAACCAAGTCGCCTATCTGGTCCTTAAGAGATTCTATGCTTCTCTGGGCAAATTCTTCAACTTTCTTATCTCGATCTTCAATTGTCTTAACACCAGCCACGTCGGGCTTCTTAAGCTCAGACTTCAAATCAAAGAGCCTTTCCGCGTTGAGCTTGTGAAGTTCCGAATTGAGACTTACGTTTTCATCAAGAATTGTAGTTTTTTCTTCGTCGCCCTTATCCTGAGCTTCTTTAAGCTCATCTCTTTCCTTGGTAAGGGTGTCTTTCTCTTTCGACAAAGCTGTCTGAGCGTCAATAGCAGCGTTAAGCTTTTCTTCTGCGTCAGCCAGTTCTTGTTTCATGTCAGCATCAACGGAGTCTTTTGTGATTTTTTCACATTCTTCCTTAAGTGTCTTTAGCTGATCTTCACATTCCTTAATAGATTCGTCTTTAGCCTCTTGGATTAGTTCTTTAACAGCATCCATTTCGACAAGCTGGTCTTTAGTCAGATCTTTTTCATTCAACATCTGATCCTCCTTTGAGTTCCTGTCTTCCATAATGTTCTTATTAATGAGATGAACCACAGTATCTTCCTCTTCGTCGTATGCATCCCTTAAATAATCATATAGATTTGTTTGTCCTTCGTCGTTCAAGTCACAGAGAAATTTTTCTTCTGTGTTATTGGCATATACCTTAACATCTACGGGATCCCTATCTTCCTTGTCTTCAAATATGGCCCCATCCACTTTTGCAAACTCGTCTGCTGGTATATTAACAAACGATACCTCGCGATAGGTTAAGTCACCTGTAGTCATATAAGCCAGTTTACCATCGTACTTCTTCCCGGGCATATGTTCACACGGTCCTTCATCCGCCCAGTCCGTATCACATAGTGAGCAAATAGCTTTATCAGTACTCATTCTAACCGATACGGTTTCATACCTACCATCCAAGACTTTCTGAATGGCAGCTTGATCTGTTATCTTAACAGTAAGGTCTACATACCCATAACCCTCAGTTGGTTTTAAGATTGGCTTGTATTCCGTGCCATCCATGCCTCTAGGGGTTTTGGTGTATTTAGCTTTAAGGACCCTTCCGATAGGATCGCCCTCTTCATTGTGGTTTATTAATACGGGCTTCTTAAACGGGGTTGTCCAACTTCTAATACCTTTTTTCATTTTATCTGGAGGATACACCCTATTGTTTATCAGAGTACCAGAATGAGATGCAGCCACGCTGCATATTAGGCTAGTTCCATCTCTTACTGCTCCAGAGTCCGAGAATATAAACTTCTTGTTTTCCTCTTTTATGCTTGCTTTAATAGGAAAACTATCATATAAGTCTATAACTTTTTTCATGATTTATCTCCCTACTTTTTTTGAGTTTCCAGACTTGCCTTTTTTCTTGGCGGCTTCCTGCTTAGTTAGGTCTGCCTGTACAGAAGGCCCGTATCCTTTCTTTCCCTTCTTCTCTTTGGCCTTGCCTCTAGGGTCATATATCGTCCCTCCGCCTGTTCCGCCACCCATTGTTGCTCCTGCACCCATGTCTACCTCCTGTTTTTACTCTAAAGATGTTTGCATACCACCAGCATCATCCGGTTTAACAACAATAGTTTTAACTGCTGTCTCAGTCGTTTTCGGATCTAGTGGGTTGTCTTCTATGATACCATATTGAAGCTTAAAGTACGGTCTCTTTATCTCTAGAGGGTCGCGACTAAAGGCCTCCAAGTTTATCCACCCTACAGTATATTCAGCTGTAACATCAACTCCATCTATAATTAATGTTGTATGTTGCGGATGTCCATCTGTGATTAATTGTATTTTAGGCATATTTCTCCCTTTTTATAGCAATATCTACCGTTATTGCCCCTATACTCTATATGAACCGGAAAAATCGTATTTTTTATAAACATATATTGAATATATATTTATGATATTTTCCTATACCTTTCTTCTACTCGTAAACTACTGTTACTTTAACTCCAGCACCAGTTGACACTATGGTAAGCCCATTGCTAAACGGTGCGTTAAATGAAAGTGTACCTAATACTTTGGCAAGATCTATAGAACATACAATCGTACCACTACCTGCCGTGTTGTCGTAAGCTATTAAAGAACCAGAGTTATCGTTATTTACTATGGTATGAAGTGTACCAGCACCATATTTTAGTATATTTGTAGAAGCTCCAGCAATATATTTAAAAACCCCTTGTGTAGTTAGCTGTCCTTCACGAGATATTAACGCACCTACACAATGCATCTCTATGTCTGCATCTTGGCCGTTATCGTTGTTACACTCCATAGTTATAGGAAGTGTAATAGTACCTGTTTGATGTCCACCTCCGACTTTATGTAAAAGTATGTTATTCACATACCAGAAAGTAGCCATAGGTGTTATCTCTATATCTAGTTTGTAATATGTGCCTGCTGTTGGAACCCACGCACTTCCATAATTGCCATTGAAACTACCACTAGAAACCCTAGTATCTGTTCCACCCTTCCTTGTACCTACGCTAAAAGTAGAGCCGTCAAGTTCAAAGTAATATCCGTCACCGTCTACACCCTCAGTTCCGTTATACGTACCACATCGTCTTATATTGTCATCAGTAAGTGCAGTCTTGAAACTAATGCCAGCAGTAAACATGTTAGGATACCCCGATACAAACCTAGCTTTATGCACCGAATAGTATTTACAAGTACCATTAGCGGTGGTATTAGTAGTAAGTTTTATCTCTCCTGGAACTTGGTCTGCCGTACCGCCGTTAGTTACCGTCTCCGACCAGAAGTTAGAGTCTTTAACGGCACCACTAAAACTATGTCCTACAAGTCTGTATTTAGGAGATATAGCAAAGTCATTCAAGGGCGTTATCCAAGCGTGTCTATCTTCGTTCTGATAACCTGTTATAGTTGACTCAGATTTGCATCTGCCGTCAGGGCTTAATGCTGAAGCCATTGGTACGGCTATTGGACAAAGAACACCGTCAAGCCTAAAGTATGTTGTGTCAGTAGTATTTGAAAGAACTACTCTTATTCTCCAGTAAGCTTGTGCTGCTTGTACCGTCTCACCGCGACCACCCTTACTTGCTATGTAATCAAAAGGATAACTTATATCCCAGTTAGTGCCGTCTGGTGATTCTTCGATATATACAGTAGCGTTCTGGTCTGTTTTAAGCGACCATTGTAATCCTACGATACCAAGTGTTGATGTAGCTACTCCAGTAAAAGTATAAGAATTAGCTGCAACTAAGTTATCCGTACTTGAGTTATTAGTGTCAACATATACGTCTTGTTGCATCATAGTACCAAGATGATAGTCTCCCTCTTGGGTTGCGTGTGCAGCTATATAATTTCCAGATGCATCTACTAAAGTTACTTCTTCAAATCTGCTCATTACCACCAACCTTCTGTTGATTCATATACTAATATTATTACACTTTTGTCACTAAGTGTTCTACTTGTATTGTCCCCCGTCAAAAGCTCTGCCCCATCGGGAGCTATTGTAAGAACATTGCCACTTGAACCTGTATTTATAATACGATAAATCTGTCCATCTACTCCTGCTGGTAGTGTTACTGTGTAGTCTCCACCGTCTGTATTGCAGCATATGTGGTGGTCTGTTGTGAGTATTGTGTATGTCGTTGTTACTCTGGTAGTATTCACTATTCTTCCAGCTACCGTCTTAACTGCTCCACTGCCCACTTCATCCGATTTGATAATCAGGTTAGTACCGTCATAGCTGATACTCGCATCTTTGCCACGACCTACTAGAAGCTTGTTATTGTCATTATATAGGTGTATGTTACCGTCTATCACCAAACCCTCGTCAGGAACGGTGGTGTATGTTCTATTAATAGACATCTTTCCGTCAGTAACTATCAGAGGATTACTTGCACCACTGTCAGGAAATACCATGAACTTTCCAGCCCTGTTCTCTATGTCTACTTCCTTGGTACTATCTATGAGCTTAAAGCTGACATTAGCATCATTGGACTGTAAAGCTAGTAGGATATTGTCTGTGGCGTGATAAATATGAAACTGATATGCTGGGTTGTCTAAGCCTACTCCTATCTGTTTGTCTGTATTTGCTACATACAATGCATTGTCAGCAAATCGAGTATCTCCATTAGCTTTCATTCTTACAGACTCTGCGTTACCCGGACCGAACACAATGTCTGCTGCTTCCCTGTTAAAAAGATAAGCGGTTGTTCCTATATTTAGTATATGGAATCCGTCTCCCGCACCTGAACCTGTTTCTGTGTTTGTTAGTTGGACAATGCACTGTGTTTGGATTTGGTCATGGATATGTAATTTAGCGTTAACATTAGCTTTAGCTCCTATTCCTACATTCCCTCCGTTGAAAACATAACCGCCAAAACCTACTTCTCGACTATCAAATACAAAATCGGTTCCATCATAGTAGATACTTGCGTCATTACCAGTACCAAATAGTAACTTATTATTATCCGTTGGGATAACAACTGTGTTAGTATTTCCTGCAGTTCCAAGGGTTATGATTCCATTATCCGTAGTATACCCAGCATTAAGAGTTATATTCCCGTAACAGTAATGTATGTAAGTTCCCGTGTTCATTTGGAAATTTGTTACTGAACCATTGTCTGCCCTTACTCTTAGTTCTGCGTTTCCACTGTTAGAGTGTAGTATAATATTGTCGTTAGCAGCCCCCCTAAAGATTACACCTCCAATATTGAATATTCCCCTAAAATTACTTCCCAGATTGTTGGTGGCAAAGTAAGCTCCTACATTTAACTCAGCATCTCCTGTTGTGGATCCTACATACACTTTATCAGTAACACTTAAATCTCCCGCTACCCCTAAGTAACCACTCCCTACTTCTTTGGGATTTATGACTAAGTCAGTGCCGTCATAATAGATCGACGCATCATCGTCAGCTCCCACAAAATACTTCTCGTTATCTAGCGCTCTAAGTTGTGAAGCTCTTATTCTTGTCTGTGTCATTAGAAATTGCTCCCAAAGAATGTTGATGAATCTGTTGCTCCACCACCGCCCCCGCCGTCATCTTCCGTTCCTGCACCACCATTGTATATAAGGTCTATATCGTCTTGGATTAGTTCTCTGTCGTATATACGGATGTCATCAAGTGAGCCATTAAATATTGTACTACCCACAAGATGGGTGGCTAAGGTTAACGGGTCAACTACTTGAACTGTATCCGAAAGTGTTGTCTGACCAATAGCGGTCAATGCTACACTAGACGCATTTCTATATATTCTAATCCCAGTTCTAGCCCCACTACCGTCATAGGTGAAAGTCCAATGTACCCAAGTTCCTGTTGAAGTGTATGTGTTAGTAGTTTCCATGCCTGTACTATGAGAGCCATCGTGGTATAAAAGAAACCAGAGTTTATTAGTGTCTCTAAATTGACAAAACCAACCCCTACTAATTGCCGCCCACTTACCTATAAGAGCCCTCTTAACCCCTGCAACATCTCTCTTAACCCAACACGCTACACTAAACGGAGTATTGTAATCAAAAGCCGTATTGTTTCCACAGGCAGCATAGTTGGCATCGTTTGGATATAACGCTTTATCTATCTTGCCAGTAACACTATCGTTAGACACATCTCTAGTCCAAGTTCCATTAAAACCACCGATATTGTCTACAACTGTAGTGCCAGAAACATCATTCATCTTCCAATGAGCTACAATTCCATCTGATAAACTACCCGCCATATTATTCTCCTTAACTAAAGTCTAAACTTCCTACACCAAAATAGTTTGTACCATCCCAGTAAAAGCTTATAATATCTATCGCATCTGCGTCTGTAGTAAGTGTAGGTGCTGAACCACCTGCCCATTTAATATCTGCATCCCAAGCACTTACTAGTCTACTCCCAGTACCGTCTTGCACTATCTTTAGTGTAAGGTTGCTAGGTTTAGGAGGATCAGTAAATGCAAAGGTAGTTATGTTACCTGCACCAAAAATCATTGTGGCTTTGTTGCCTAGTCCCCAGTCTATAGTGGTAGTGCCTGAGTTATAAGCTATTGTTTGTTGGGTGAAGCCTATGTGATGAGCCTGAGCATCTAGGTCACCACCAAGTTGAGGGGTAGTATCATCTGCCACATCCGACATTAATCCACCAACCAAGTTAGCCCTAGTTACTTTCTTGCTTGTAGCTGTCCCACTAGGGTCATCTATAACACATAAGATATCGCCATCTGCTGGTGTCGTTGCAAGTTCTGTTAAATCTGTGAATTTCTTATTAGCCATTAATGTTCTACCTCCAGCGGTTCGTCTACTTCGGTTATTAGGTTGTCCTCATTCTCTGCCAGTAAAAAGAAATCTCCCAAAACAAGAGTATTATAACTAGCCGTAATTCTGTCGCCACTTTCAGGAGCTGTATTAAAATCAAATGTACCACTTGCGGGTATTATTTCTATCCAGTCTTGTGTAGTACCCTGAGATTGCGTCTGTCCGTTAAGCATCACCACTAAAGTACCAGTAATATAACTTCCGTTAGATACCGTGTATGAGGTGTTGGCTCCATCTATCGATCCCACCAATTGCCCATAAGTATCTGTACCACCAGTAGATTCATCTATCAAATAGAACCCCTTGGCCTCTAATGCAGCTATATCGGCTTGCATAGCAGTTAATATAACTACTAAATCATTCCAATCTTCTTTAGCAACTGAACCCCTAAAATCATTATATGTTATAGGCGCACCATCTTTTCCTGCCATTATCGTATGCTCCAAAATTCTTCAGGTATTTTCAGGAATGTTCTTCCTGTACCCTCTGGTGTTATGTTTAGTGATAACGTGTTGGAGTCTTCTAGCCCGTTGTTCTCACCCCTAATACCAACGTAAATAGCTTGTGTTCCATCAAACAGCGTATCGTTATCTGCTTCCTGAATTATTATTGAAGAATCCAAGCTTTCATCTACTTTCTTTATTAAATAGTCATTTGTGAATAAGTTTGTAGCTGATCCTGGTCTTGCGTATATATTGTATGTCTCAAGCGTTCCTGAAGCTGCTACCCTGTTCCACTGCACCTTCATTGCTCCTCCGCCTATCTTCTCAAGCTGAATGATTCCAGAACAATCCGGAACTGGGCCAGAACCTTCTAGATTAGCACTACCCGTAAACTCTGTATCGTTTGCGCCATACCCGACTCCGTTACCAACCTCATTCTCGGCTGGTACACCGAAAACTCCTGTATATTCTGTGCCACTAGTGCCAAACTGTACCGACTCTTGAACGTCGTCAATAGAAGGTAGTGTCATGTTCCCTGTATAATTAGCAGAGTCATAGTCAACCCCATCCCTTACATCATCTTCTGAAGGGTAATCTGTAGCTATAGTTTGTGCTTGTAATGCACTTGTATCTAAATAACTACTTCCTATTGGAGCAGAAAGAATGCCTATTAAATGCGCGTTGTTTTTACAAGCCGTTCCTCCACCAGCAGTAGAATTAAGAGTAAAATCATGTCCAGCTCTATTTGTATAAGGGTCTGCAGATAAAGTTATTGTATTCGGCCCCTTGCTCATACTCCCGTCTATATCTGTATCATTTTCGTAAAAAGCATTCCAATCTATATGGCTAGAAGTTCCATATTCCCCTGAGTCTATAAGGATGCCTGATTCTCCTCCAGTATCATGGTTAGTTATTAGGTTGTTATATACCATGCTACAATCTGAGTCTACATTAAATCTTATACCCGCAGATGTATTCGCATCAATAATGCTGTTTGTGATACTTAATCCCCTAGGAGCATCTACTAAAATACCGTATAAGCTATTAGCCTCAGCAATGCATCCTATTATTTGACAATAAGAGCCGCCCACCCTAAACCCAGCTTTAGTATTATCATGAGAATAACAGTTAATAGCTTTAGATACCTGAAACAGGGCAATCCCTGCATCAGCAGAAGCTGCACCAGTATTACCATATGCCTCACAATTTATAAGTATACTATATCCAGAATTATCATAGAAACCACTTCCATTATTAGTATGGAATAAACAATTCTCAAAAACATTCCTAGTAGAACCAGAATCACAAAATACACCATCATCATCAGAGCCAGTAAATATCATATTCTTCATAACCGTATAATCTTGATCTATGTCGAATAGGTCTGCTACCGACCCAGTTTTAGTTACTGTTATCTTTCCGTTATCAGCAATAGTACTTGTATATCCTATAAAAGTAATCTCCTGAGATACCGTACCACTATTTGTATCAAAATCACAGGTAGCTGTTAATGTATAGTTAGCTGAAGCCTTGATGTATACAATTTCCCCCGCAACTGCTGTGTCTGCTGCTTTCTGTAAGGTCTGCCATGCGTTTCCTGCACCTTCACTTGTCCCAGCGTTACCATCTGCTCCGTCTACTGTATCTACATAAAAAGGACCTGCCATTATACTCCCTTAACGTTTGCCTTGAAAGCTTCAATCTCTGCCTTCTTCTCGTTTTTAAGTGCCCCGATAGCTTCATTGTGTTGTTTCATATTCTTTAAATAGTCTATGTCGCACTTGTCTCTGCACAATCTAATGCCTACACCAAAGCCCTCATAACACATAACCCCCTCATTCTGAGTACCACATTTGTCGCATATTGGATATACTTGTTTTTCGCTCATATTTAAGACCTCACTATGTTGGTTATTTCTCCCGCGCCATTTCTAGTCACAGTTATCACTGCCTGAGAAACGGCAGCAAGTTGATAGTCAAAGCTAGAAATATTGCCATTAGCGTCACGCGCTACATCAATTTCGTCATACGTTATTCCACCCAAAATGCTTCCATCAATCTTATTGTCCAGGCTAGTCGTATCCATTGCTATTATGTCTAGGTTTCCGCCAGACTCTAAAGCTAAGGCTGTTGTGTTTATATCCTCTCCGCCATCAATCCTTACTGTATTCTGTATGTATGTTGGTAGATCTGCTGTACCAGATGCTGAATAAACCTTGATAGAGTCATCTAACCTTACATCGACCTCTATCGGAGATGTCAGATACACA
>Ga0164313_10005340_pt1 | contig 11373 bp, 6 predicted proteins | sample GuaBasSedimGuay4_FD_113735 | JGI IMG/M metagenome (GOLD analysis project Ga0164313, IMG submission 113735) | Subseafloor sediment microbial communities from Guaymas Basin, Gulf of California, Mexico - Guay4, Core 4569-4, 0-3 cm | ecosystem: Environmental > Aquatic > Marine > Hydrothermal vents >...
AGCAGCGCCTCCGCGAGAGGGTCCTGGAGGTGCTTGAGGATGACGCGCTTGAGGGGCCGGGCGCCGAAGGCCGGCTCGTAGCCGAGGTCCACGAGCTGGTCCTTGGCAGCATCCGAGACCTGGAGCTTGATGCGGCGGTGTTCGAGGAGCTTCCCGAGCTGCCGCAGCTGAATCTCCACGATGCCCCGGAGGTCTTCCTTGGAGAGCTGATTGAAGATCACCACGTCATCGATGCGGTTCAGGAACTCCGGACGGAACGAGCGCTTGAGGGCGCCCTCGATCTTCTCCTCGAGCTCTTCCGACGTGCCTTCGTGGTCGAGGATGTCGTGGCCGCCGATGTTGCTGGTCATGATGATGACCGTGTCGGAGAAGTGGGCGACACGTCCCCGGGAATCGGTCAGACGCCCGTCGTCGAGGACCTGGAGCAGGATGTTGAATACGTCCGGGTGGGCCTTCTCCATCTCGTCGAAGAGCACGACGGAATAAGGGCGCCGTCGCACGGCCTCGGTCAGGTAGCCGCCCTGGTCGCTGTCCACGTACCCCGGCGGTGAGCCGAGGAGCCGGGCGACCATGTGCTTCTCCATGAACTCGCTCATGTCGAGGCGCGTCAGGGACGCTTCATCGTCGAAGAGGTACTCGGCGAGGGCCTTCGCGAGCTCGGTCTTGCCGACCCCGGTGGGGCCGAGGAAGAGAAACGAACCGATGGGCCGCCTCGGGTCCCGGAGTCCCACCCGTCCCCGGCGTACCGCCTTCGAGACGGCGACGACCGCCCGATTCTGGCCGATGACACGTTCGGTGAGGCGGTCTTCCATTACGAGCAGCTTCGCCGTCTCTTCCTGGAGCATCTTCGCGACGGGCACGCCGGTCCACGCGGCGATCACGTCGGCGACGTCTTCGGGGTTCACCGTGTCGTGCACCATGTGCTCGGTGTCGTCGCCGAGGTTCTTCTCCGCCTCGGCGAGCTTGCCCTCGAGGATCGGAAGCGTGCCGAAGCGAAGCTCTCCGGCCCGGTCGTGGTCTTCGTTTGCCCGGGCGCCCTCGAACTCTCGGCGCGCGGCCGAGAGCTCTTCCTTCAGGCGTCGTACCTCTGAGAGCGCCGAGAGTTCTCGTTCCCAGCGCTCCCGCATCTTCGTCGCTCGGGGCTCGAGGTCCTGAGCCTCACGGGCGAGCTGCTCGCTCGTATGCAGCGATTCGTCGTCCTTGTCGTCCCGGAGGCTGTTCCGCTGAATCTCGATCGCCTGGAGGCGCCGCTCGAGGCGGTCGAGCTCCGCCGGCACGCTGTCGATTTCTACCCGGACCCTCGCCGCCGCCTCGTCGATGAGGTCGATGGCGGCCTTCGGAAGCTGGACCCCTTGGGCGTAGCGCCGCGCGAAGTGCACGGCGCTCACGAGGGCCGGGTCCGAGATGCGGATCCCGTGAGCTATCTCGAAGCTGTTCACCACTCCGCGGAGCACAGCGATAGCTTCGTCACGGGTCGGAGGCTCGATGGGCAGGGTGACGAAACGCCGCGCGATTTCCGAGCCCTCATCGAAGGCCTTGCGGACCTGGTCCGGACTCGCCTTGGCGATGACCCGGAGCTCACCGCGTTCGAGGGCTGCGGCGAGAAGCGCCCCGGCCCCGCTGGACGCCCTGTCTCCGGAGAGAGCCGAGAGGCTCGGCAGGTAGAGGATGACTTCGCCGGCGGAGTCGCGGACCGCGTCGAGCAAGCTGCGCATGCGCTCTTCGAGCTGGCCGCGGAGTTTGGCGCCGGCGATCAGGGATGCCATCTCGAGGGCGACGATGCGTTTGCCTTCGAGGAACTTCGGCACGTCGTTTGCGGCAATGCGCTGGGCGAGGGCTTGGACGATGGCGCCCCGGCCTATGCCCGCCTCTCCCACCAGGAGTGGGTTGTTCTCCCGGCGCCGCGCGAGGATTTGAAGGATGCGTCGCAGTTCGGCGTCGCGCCCCACCGTCGGGTCGAACTTGCCCGCGGCGGCCATGCGCGTCAGATCTCTGCCAAACTTCTCGAGGGGGTCGCCGCCGTCGCTCGCCTGCGCGGATTTCGTCGGCTTGCGGTCTTCGGTCGCGTCGCCGTCCCTGACGTCGGCCCCTCCGATGGTCGCGCGCAGCAGCGGCGCGCTGAGGCCGCAGGCACGAAGTACGGCCTTGACGGGCCCTTCGGTTTCCTGGGAGCAGGCGAGCAGCAGCGCCTGCACCGACACCGGTCGTCCGCCGCTGCGCGCGGCTTCCCCTTCGGCCCGGGAGAGCAAGTCGAGGAGTCGCGGTGAGAGGTAGGCGACCGCATCGGGCAGCTTGCTCAGCTTGCGCACCTCCACCTCGCACTCCACCAGGACGTCGGATGGGTCCGCCCCGGCGCGGCGGACGGCGTCCGCGACGCCGTCTTCCCGTTCGAGGAGTCGGTAGAGGACATGAAGCGGTTCGACTTCGGTGTTTTCGCGCTCGTCGGCGAGGGCCTGGGCCCCCGCGATCACGTGCCGCGCGCCTTTAGCGTAGGCTTCGAGCCTGAGGGTCAGGGTCATGGGACCCGGATGATACGTGAAATGGGTTGTCCCGGGACACCACCCGTGAAGGGGGGTGGCTGACCCCTCTGTGGTATGCCTCTGGGGATGAATCGGCCTACCTGGAGCGCATTCTTCGTCCCCGAGCACCGCTTTTCACGACTGGCCTGGGCGGTGACCGCGGCTGTGGCTCTAGCCGCGGGTCTGGCTGCCTGCGGGACCAAGAGCGGGCTTTCCGTCGGGGAGGCGGCGGACGGTGGCATCGATCGGGACCTCGACACCGGAGTCGTCGATTCGTCCGTCGACACCCGTCCCGTCGACTGCCTGTCCGACGTCGACTGCGATGACGGTGTCTTCTGCAATGGCACTGAGCACTGCGTCAGGAACGTCTGCGGCCCGGGCTTGCCCGTCGAGTGCGTGCCGCCGCCGGATGGTTGCTCCGTCGGCCGTTGCGTCGAGGGGCTCCGCTCCTGTGAGTTTCGCCCGGTTGATGCCGACGAAGACGGCCACCTCCCCGACTCGTGCGGGGGCGACGACTGCAATGACACGAACCCGACGATCTTCGGCGGTGCGCCCGAACTCTGCGACTACGAGGACAACAACTGCGACGGTGATGTCGACGAGGGCCTCGCCTACGTCGGCCTGGGGGAACCCCTTCCGATCTCCACCGGCTTCTTCGGCGCCGTGCATCCGGATGTCGTCTTCAACGACACGGGCTACCACGCGGTCTTCGATGACGATCTCGGCGGCGGCCAGGTGCACCACGTCTCCGTGAGCGCCGATGGGCGTAGGCCGTCCCCGGCGACACCGGTCACCTTCTCGTCGGTCTTGGCGAGCTCCCCGGACCTCACCTGGACCGGCACCGAGATGGCGCTGTGGCATCACTATCACCTCGACGAGGCGTTTCAGGGGACCGTCTCGCTCTCGGCCCTCGATGCCGACGGTCGTGTCATTCGACGCTCGGTGGCGGCCACCCCCGACGTCCCCGATGCCGACATGCCCGCGGCGGCGTTCAATGGGACCGAGTGGGGGGTCGTCTACGTTGCCAATCTCGCGAGCGGCCTTCGGGAGGTGCGCTATCTCCAGGCGCGCCAGGATGGGAGCGTCACCGTTGCGCCTCAGGTTCTCGCGAGCTCGGTGGCGATTCCCCACGTCAAACCCGCCGTCACCTGGGCCGGTTCACGTTTCATCGTCGCCTGGGGTGAGGGGCGCACGGTCATGATTCAGGGCCGGGATCGCACGGGCCGGGGCGTGCGATGGACGCGCCGCCAGCCCGCCGTCGCCGATCCCCAGGTCACCCTCGCCTTCGCCGACACATCCGGCGACGTCGCCGTGGCCTGGACTTCGGTCACCCGCCTCGATGGCGTGCACTACGCACGGTACGGTGAAGACGGGACGGCGCGGGGGACGGCCATCCAGATCACCCGCGACTTCGCCGAGCATACGGGCCTGTCCATGTCGTGGTCCGGCCGGGAGCTCGCCGTCGTCTACCAGGCAACTCGCACGCCCGTCGTCGGCACCTTCCTCGTGCGCTTCGTCCCGGACCTCCGGTGGCTCAGCCCGCCGGGGGCCGTCGACTCCCTCGTCGGTCCGAACTCGGGCCCCGCCATCGCACCGAGTGGTCGCGAGTATGGCGTCGCCTACCCAGCCGATACGCCGCGCACCGAGGCGGTGCGTTTCCGTCTGGCCGGATGCGAGTGACCGTCGGGCGCTGTGCGCCTGGCCCCGTCGTCAGGTCGCTGCGTCAGCCCCGGGCTTTGGCGACGTAGCGCAGCTTGATGTCGGAGAGGACTTGGTTGAGCAAGCGCTCTTCCTCGCCGTCGAGGTTTCCTCGGGTCTTGGTCTCGAGGAGCACCAAGACGTCGATGGTCTGCCGGGCGAGGCCCAGCTGCTCCTTGCCGTCGGTCCCGGGTGCCACGGACCCGCTCAGGTGGGCGAGGGCGTTCTCGCTGAGCGAGAGGATGAAGGTCGTGAAGTCGATCGGCGGGACGTCGCCGCCCGCGGGGGGCAGCTCGACGTCTGCGTCGTCGCTGTGGTCTTCGTCCGCCCCGCCCATGGTCAGCCCTCGGTCGGAGTCGGGGCCGCTTCCGCTGCCGGAGCCGCTTCCGCTGCCGGAGCCGCTTCCGCTGCCGGAGCCGCTTCTGCCACCGGAGCCGCTTCCGCTGCCGGAGCCGCTTCCACCACCGGAGCCGCTTCTGCGGGAGCGGTTGCCTCAGCCTCATCCGAATCGCTGGTCAGGGTGATGACCTCGGCGTTCGACTCGCCATCGGGGAGGTCTGCGATGTGCTTTTCGTAGTCCTCGCGGGTGATCAAGCCCTTGGCGATGTTCCGCTTGATGATTCGCTTGTCGAGGATGAAGTCTTCGTTGGCCGCCATGTGCGCCTCGGTCCGGTCAGAGTAGAGTGTTGGCCGCGGAGTGTAGAGACGTGCGCTCCTGTGTCAACGCGCCGCCGGAAAGACCGATGCCGAAGATCAGCACCCAATTCCTCCTTTTTCCCCTTTTCCTCGCCTCCCTTCATGGCTGCACTCGGAGCGAGTCCCCCAGCGAGGCTCCCGACCAAGCCACCGAAGTCGCCGAAACGGCGGCGGCGCCCGAACCCGCGCCCCCGATCGATCCCAATACTCTTCCGTCTCCCCCCGAGTCCCCGGTGGCCCAGGGGCCCATCTCCAACCCCGACGAGCTCCGGCTGCGCCAGATGCTCGAGACCTTGAGCGAGGCCGCGGAGGCCGCTGCCGCCGAGGACCCGGAATCTGGCACTCACTGCGAGCGCGCCTATGACAGCAGTCGCCGCCTCGCCATCGCCCTCAGTGAGAGCATGGGCGGCAGTCCGGTCCAAGAGGACACGCCCCAGCTCAAGGCCCGCTTCGTCGCCGGATGCGAGCGGCTCCCCGAGGAGACCCAGCGATGTATGGTGATGGGTTACTCGGTGGCGCACCGAGACGAGTGCGCAGAGCTCCGGCGCACTTCGACCCCGGAGCACCGCGCCGCAGTCCGGGAGATCATGACCGGCCTCGGGCCCCTCGCGGACACCGCCCTCCCGGCCGACGAGTGATAGGCTGACGCCGGCGCCATGACCCATCGTGTCCTCCCCAGCCTAGACCAGCTCCAGGATCTCGAGGTCCTGATCAAGGCCCATCACCCACTCATCCTCGTCGACACGATCGAGGACGAGCGCGTGGGCACCCTCATCGAGTACCTCGCCGACCGCCTGTCCCTGCCCATGTATACGTGGACCGCGCACCGAGGCTTCACCGTCTCCGGCGGTCCGCCGATGGCCGGCACCGACGCTGCAGACCGGGCCCTCGATTTCATCGCCCAGAACGACGCCGAGGCCCTCTATCACTTCCGCGGGTTCTCTTCGGCCTTCGAAGATCCGGTCCTAGTCGCTCGCATGAGAGAGCTTTACCACTCGCTTTTCCAGCACCGGGGGGCGCTCATCATCACCGGGACCGGGATGACCCTGCCCCCCGAACTCGAGCCACTCTTCACCCCCTTCGACCTCGAGCCGCCTTCTCGGAACGCCTATTACCAGTTCGTTTCCGGCGTCCTCCGGGACATCAAGAAGCGTATGCCCGTCACGGTGGACCTCGACGGCGATGACGTCGCGGCGCTGCTCAACCACCTGCACGGTCTGACCTTCTTCGAGGTGAAGAAGATCGTCACCCAGGCGGTCATCGAAAACGGCAAGCTCGAGCGCAGCGACCTCGACAAGGTCCTCGAAGCCAAGAAGCGCGTCATCGAGCGCTCCGGGGTCCTCGACTACTATCCGACCGACCAGACCCTCGGCGATCTCGCCGGCCTCGACAACCTCAAGGCGTGGCTGCGCAAGCGCTCGAGTGCCTTCGCCAACCCCGAGGAGGCCAAGCGCTTTGGCCTCTCGGCTCCCCGCGGCCTTCTGCTCCTCGGGGTTCAGGGCTGCGGCAAGAGCATGTGCGCCAAGACCGTCGCGTCGGAGTGGAACCTGCCGTTGATCCGCCTCGACCCGTCCTCGCTCTACAACAAGTACGTCGGCGAGTCGGAGAAGAACCTCAAGCGCGCCATCGCGACCGCCGAGCGCATGGCGCCGATCGTGCTTTTCATCGATGAAATCGAGAAGGCCTTCGGCGGCCAGGAAGGTGGAGACTCGGGTACGAGCAGTCGCATCTTCGGTACCTTCCTCAGCTGGCTGAACGACAAGAAGGAGAGCGTCTTCGTCATTGCCACGGCCAACGACATCTCCCGCCTGCCCCCGGAGCTCCTGCGCAAGGGGCGCTTCGACGAGATCTTCTTCGTCGACCTCCCGGTCACCGAGGTCCGCGAACAGATCTTCGCCTTGCACCTCGACAAACGTGGGCGGGCGGCCGCGGACTTCGACCTCGTCGCCCTCTCCGAGGCGACCGATGGGTTCAGCGGGGCGGAGATCGAGCAGGTCCTGCTTTCTGCGCTCTACAGCGCCTTCGCTGAAGGTACGGAGCTCGACGATGCGATGATCCTCAAAGAGGTCGCGGTGACCCGTCCGCTCTCGGTGACGATGGGTGAAAAGATCGATGAGCTGCGAGCCTGGGCCCAGGACCGCGCTGTTCCAGCCTGACCCGCCCAGTATTTCATCCGTGCAACACTAGATGTTTCAAATGTGCGACGTGAAATGCAGCGCCTGCGAATTCATCAATCATTTCTGATGCGATGAGTTGGCACCACGATTGCTATATCTCAGCGTGGAGTCGCTGGGCGAGGTAACCCCCCCCCAATCCGAACCCGGCAAAGACTCCATCCGGCCCGCGATCGACCCCCCCATACGATCGCGGGCCGTCGTTTTTAATGCGATGGCGCCCACGTAAGCCGGCGAATGGCCTGAGTGGGCGGTATTGCCTAGAGTTCGCCGGCGGCTAGGATCGCGCCGACTGCTTGCACCGCGGCGTCGAGGGCGGCGCGGCCGGGGCGGGCGGCGAGGGCGATGACCCACCGTTCGTTCGTGTCGATTCGGTGTACGAACATGACGTCGCTGGCCCACCGCATGCCGAAGCCCGGACGGTGATAGACCTCGACCGGGGCGTCGCCGAAGGCGTCTTTCATGAGCTGGGCGACCTCGCGGTTGCGCGCGATGCCGAGCGCCTCCCGGAGCAACTCGAGGTCTTCTGGCCGGAGATCGTAGCGCGCCGTCTCGGGCAACTCGTCGTGCAGCATGATGCGTGACATCGACTCAGCCAGGTCGAGGAGGGACGTGCAGTTCCCCTGGTTGGGGCAGCTGTACGCGCCCCGGCCGGTCTCTGCCGGAATCACCCGGACCCGTCGTCCCCGGCGGACCACGATGCGCGGGGAAACGCGGTTGAGATTGTTTCCCGTCGTCCCGTCCGGGTGTCGGCCGGTGGATGCCCGGAGTAAGACGGTGTCCTCGAAGCCGTTGCCGGTGGTGAAGAACTCCGTGTTCATCCGGTCGAAGCCCACGAATTCGACCAGGCGATCGAAAGCGCTGTTCGAGCTGTATTCGAGGGCGTGGCGAATGATGTGATCCATACGCAGGGTGACCGGGCCGTCTTCGTACTCGAAGGTGACCCAGCTCTCGACTGGGAAGCCGAGCTCGCCCAATCGCTCGAGGGCTGCGACCGCTGCGTAGATCTTCACCGTTGCCGATGGCCACCAGCTGTCCCGGTCGATGCCGGTCCCGGCGTGGTCGTAGTAGTCCCGGCGGAGCTGCCCGTCGTCGGCCTCCTGGATGTGCACCACCAGCGCCTTGAGGTCTTCGGTCGTGCTTAGGCCACGCTCGGCGAGACGAATGGTCAAGCGCTCGCTGTCGACAGTCGACGGCTGGGCCGGCGGCTGGGCGCTCGCGGGGGATGCCGCAGCGAAGGCGAGGAGCGAAAGCGCGGACAGGGCCGCAGCGCGGGGGAGAAGGCGCACGAGCAACATCGATACACCAAAAGGGCTCTGGGGGCGAAGACCTTGGCTCGATGGCAGCGGCTTCGATTGCGGCTGGAGCGAACCGCGGTCTGTAAGGTGCACTACGGGCTGAGCGAAAGGGAGGAACGACGCCTTCTGCCGTATGCTCCTGCGCCATGCGCTACAGGACCCTACTCGGTCTGCTCGGCCTCGCCTTCATCGTGCTCGCGGGCTGCGGAGAGGGCGCCCCCGGCGACTGCACGATCGAGGGCTGCGCAGATCCAGGGCGGATCTGCCTGGCCAACGATGATGGCTCCGCGCGCTGCGAGTGCCCCGAGGGCACCCTCGAGGAAGCCGGCGAGTGCGTCGCCCTAGGGGACTGCATGGAGGGCGAATGCGGCGCCCACGGCACGTGCGACGGGGCGCAGTGCTTCTGCGAGGCAGGGTTCGCCGGCCCACGCTGCGAGCTCTGCGACGCCGGATTTCACGACGACGGCGCCGGCGGGTGCTCGGATGACCTTTGCGCCCCCGACCCCTGCGACCTGGGGCGCCGGTGCGTGGTGGCCGATGGCGCGCCTCAGTGCCTCTGCCCCGCCGGGCAGCACGACGAGGGCGGCACGTGTCTGCCCGACACGACGTGCATGGCCGAGACCTGCGCGGGCCACGGGGCGTGCGAGGACGTGAGCGGAAGCGTCTCCTGCACCTGCGACGCGGGGTGGGGCGGGACGTTCTGCGATACGTGCGACGAGGCGGGCGGCTATCACGACGATGGTGCGGGCGCGTGCACGACCGACGCCTGCCTTCCGAACCCCTGCACGGGCCCGAACCGCACGGTCTGCGCCGATGACCCGGTCGAAGGCATCGTCTGCGCCTGCGACTCGGGCTTTCACGACGACGGTGCCGGGGGCTGCGCTATGGACGAGGTCTGCGACGGACGCTGTGGGACCCACGGGACCTGCACGGACACCGGCGGGGTGGTCCTGTGTGCCTGTGACCTCGGCTGGACCGGCGGGACCTGTGACGGCTGCGATGCGGCCGGCGGTTACCACGACGACGGTGCGGGCGCGTGCACGACCGACGCCTGCCTTCCGAACCCATGCACCGAGTCCCTCCGCAGCGTCTGCAGCGTCGACGCCGGCGGCATGACCTCGTGCGCGTGCGACCCGGGTCATCACGACGAGGCCGGCGCCTGCGCGGTCGACGAGGCGTGCACCACGACGAGCTGCAACGCTCACGGCGCCTGCGAAAGCACCGGCGGCGTCGTCTCGTGCACCTGTGACGGGGGGTGGGCCGGTGCCTACTGCGGTGGTTGCGACACCGGGATGGGCTACCACGATGACGGCGCGGGGGGCTGTACGACCGATGTGTGCCTACCGAACCCCTGCACCAGCGCGAACCGAGGCGTGTGCACGCCTGACGGTGGGGGCGGCGTCGCCTGCGCCTGCGATCCCGGGCACCACGAAGATGGTGCAGCGTGCGTGATCGACGAGGCTTGCACGGCGACGTCTTGCAATGGCCGCGGCACGTGCTCGACGCCGGGGGGCGTCGTGAGCTGTGCCTGCGCCCTCGGGTGGGCCGGGGTGTACTGCGGGATGTGCGACGTCGCCGCCGGCTATCACGACGACGGCGCGGGGGGCTGTACGACCGATGTGTGCCTGCCGAACCCCTGCACCATCCCGAACGGATCCCTCTGCTCCGACGTCAGCGGCAGCCCTCTCTGCGCCTGCGATGCCGGCTACCACGACGATGGGGTGGGGGGCTGTACGACCGATGTGTGCGTGCCGGACCCCTGCGCGAGCAGCGGGCGGCTCTGCCGAGACAGCGGCGGGACGGCCGAGTGCTACATCCCCGTCTGCGACGACGGCGAGCCGTGCACCGACGACATCTTCGACGGCTCGGGATGCGTATTCACGTCTCTGATGGACGGCACCAGCTGCTCGACGACCCTCTGCATATCGAACCAGACATGCACCAGCGCGGTCTGTGGTGGCGGTGCGGTGGAGGACTGCGACGACACCAACCCCTGCACCGACGACAGCTGTGACGCCCTGACCGGTTGCGACAACGCCCCCGACGATAGCAACGTCCCCGACGACGCTATCGCGTGCACCGTCGACTCGTGCTCCGGCGGCGTGGCCAGTAATGCCCTAGACGACAGTGCTTGCACGGATGGGCTCTACTGCACCGGCGACGAGGTATGTGCTCCGATCGACCCCCTCGCCGGGGCGGGTGGGTGTGTGACCCGTGACGTGCCGAGGGCGCCCGGCCCCGACGGCCCGTGCGGTACCTGGGCATGTGACGACGGCAGCCGTGCCTGGACCTTGAATGCGCTCGCTGCCGGAAGTCTCTGCGACGACGGCCTCGTATGCACGACCGAGGATGCATGCACCGGTGCCGGCGCCTGTCTTGGCGCGCCCACTGCGCTCTGCGGCGGGGATGGGCCGGCTCCGTGCACCGGCACCACGCCCTTTGGAGCCGGCGGGGTCGACATCCCGCGGGCGAGCGTGAGGGGGACTCTGACCTTCGACGCTGGGGTTGCGATCGAAAGTGGCGGCGAGGACGAAGTGAACCTCTGGCTCCAGAACCAGGCGACCGGCTCGTTGGTACACCTCGAACAGATCGACTTCGGCAGCTGGGACGGCAGCCAGTATCCAGTGCGCAGTTGGGACTTCCGCGATGATCGCGTGATCGACCTCGACGTGCTGCCGGGCACCTACGACGTGATCTATCGGCGCTTCTGGAGCAGCGGGAACGCGGACCGGGACTGGGGTGGGGGGCCCGACGGTAGCTATCCTTTCGGCAGCCACGTTCTGCGGCGTGATCTCGTGCTCGGACCGGGCACCAACGCCCTCGACCTCGACATCCCGGCGGCCCGGGTCAGCGGGGCGATGACCTTCGCCGGTGGTGCGGCGGTGCCCTCGCTCAGCGAGGACGAGGTGAACCTCTGGCTGCGCGACCAAGCGACGGGCTCGTTGGTGCACCTCGAGCAGATCGACTTCGGCAGCTGGGACGGCAGCC
>Ga0164313_10005341_pt1 | contig 11372 bp, 9 predicted proteins | sample GuaBasSedimGuay4_FD_113735 | JGI IMG/M metagenome (GOLD analysis project Ga0164313, IMG submission 113735) | Subseafloor sediment microbial communities from Guaymas Basin, Gulf of California, Mexico - Guay4, Core 4569-4, 0-3 cm | ecosystem: Environmental > Aquatic > Marine > Hydrothermal vents >...
AGGCCACGACGAAAACATCAGCTTCGACCGAATGGTCTCGATTGTCGGCGGCGAACTTGCCGAGACGCTTCGTGACCTGACGCTCGAGCTCTACAGTAGGGCGGTCGACTTCGCGCTCGAACGCGGCATCATCATTGCCGACACCAAGTTCGAGTTCGGTCTCACCGACGACGGCACCGTTGTCTGGATGGACGAGGCCCTGACTCCTGACTCCTCCCGCTTCTGGCCGGCAGATCAGTACAAGGCGGGGGGCAGCCAACCTTCCTTCGACAAGCAGTTCGTTCGCGACTGGCTGGTCAAGAGTGGTTGGGACAAGGAGCCACCGCCGCCGACCCTGCCGTCCGAGGTCGTCGAGGGAACCCTCGAGCGCTACAGCGAGGCCTACCGCCTGCTGACCGGCGCCGACATCGATCTTGGAGAGTGACGCAAATAATCCCAGCCCCGGGACCAGAGGAGCATCGATGAGCACGAAGTTCAATACAGATTCAATCCGCAACGTAGCCGTCACCGGCCACTCAGATACCGGCAAGACCTCGGTGGTCGCCGCGATGCTGTTCAACAGCGGGGCGGTCAACCGGTTGCTGAAGGTTGATGACGGCAATACCCTGACCGACTTCGACGAGGATGAGCAGGAGCGCAAGATCACCATCAACACGGCGATCGCGCATTTCGAGCACCGCAGCATCAAGGTCAACCTCATTGACACTCCGGGATATTCGATCTACACGACAGACGCCATGCAGGGTCTGCGGGTGGCCGACGCCAGCCTGCTGTTGATCTCGGGGGTGTCGGGGGTCGAGGTTCAGACCGACAAGCTGTGGAAGGCCTCCGCAGACAACGAGCTGCCCGTGTTCTTCGGCATCAACCTCTTGGACCGTGACCGCGCATCCTTCACCCGCACCCTCGAGGCGCTGCAGAAGAAGTACGGCCGCGAGGTCACCCCGATCCAGATACCAATCGGCGAGGAAGCCGACTTCAAAGGTGTGGTCGATCTGATTGCCGGCAAGGCATTCACCTGGGAATCCGACGAGGGTGGGACAGCCACCGAAGTCGACATCCCCGGTGACCTGGCGGATGACGTGTCGGCTGCGCGCGAAGCTCTCATGGAGATGGTGGCCGAGCAGGACGAAGAGCTCATGGACGCCTATCTCGAGGCCGGCGAGTTGGATACCGAGACCTTCATCGGTGGTCTCAAGAAGGCCGTTTCCTCGCGCTCGCTCTACCCGGTATTTGCCCTTTCCGGCGGCAAGAATATCGCTATCCAGCCGCTGATGGATGCCCTCGTCGATCTCGTTCCGTCACCCGACTGGCGGACCGTGACAGCCAAGGTCGGCGACGAGGAACAAGAGCTTTCGGCTTCGACCGACAGCCCGTTCGCCGCGTATGTCTTCAAGACGATCTCCGACCCCTTCACCGGTCGGATCTCGCTCATGCGGATCTTCTCCGGTGGTCTCGAGTCCGACGCCAACGTCGCCAACCCGGCCAACCGCAGCACCGAGCGCCTTGGAGCGTTGTCGGTGATCCAGGGCAAAGAACTCGAGCACGTCACCGAGCTCGCCCCCGGCGATCTCGCGGCTGTTCCCAAGCTCAAGAACACCCACACCGGTGACACCCTGTGCGTCGCCAAGGGCGAGATCATCTTCGGCCCGGTGACCATCCCCGAAGCGGCCATCAGTTTCGCCCTCGAACCCGCATCCAAGGGTGATGAAGACAAGCTCGCCGCAGCACTGACAAAGATCCGTGACGAGGATCCCACCGTCAACGTGGGACGCGACCCGCAGACCAAGGAACTCCTGATTTCGGGCACCGGTCAGCTCCATGTCGAAGTCGTCGTCGGCCGGCTCAAAAAGCGCTACGGCGTCGATGTGATCCTGCACCAGCCCAAAGTTCCGTATCGTGAAACGATTCGAACATCGGCCGAAACCACGACCCGGCACAAGAAGCAGACCGGAGGCTCAGGTCAGTTCGCTGAGTGCAAGATCCTCATGGAACCCAACATGGGCAAAGGCTACGAGTTCATCGACAAGATCTTTGGTGGCTCGATCTCCCAGACCTACCGCCCGGCGGTCGACAAGGGCATTCAGGAGGCCGCGGAGAACGGCGTCGTTGCCGGTTTCCCCATGGTCGATTTCAAGATCACTCTGCTCGACGGCAAAGAGCATGCAGTGGACTCGTCGGAAATGGCGTTCAAGAGTGCCGGCCGCAAGGCCTTCAAGGACTGCGCTTCGCGTTGTAAACCGACCATGCTCGAGCCCATCATGCAGATCGAGGTCTTCACCCCCGAAGACAGCATGGGCGATGTCATGGGAGACCTCAACTCGCGACGCGGTCGGGTCCAGGGAATGGATTCGGAAGACGGAATCACCTCGGTCAATGCCATGGTGCCGCTCGCCGAACTGCTGACCTACGCCCCGACCCTGCGGTCCATCACCGGCGGTCGCGGAGACTTCCACATGGAGTTTCTGAAATACGCCGAGGTGCCCAAGCAGATGCAGGAGAAGATCGCAGCGGCGGCGCTCAAGGAAGAAGAAGACGACGACTAGCGGCAATTCGTCGAACGAATTGCGGTGAAACGATCTGGCCCGGCTCACGCCGGGCCTTTCGTTTCAAGAAGGGTGAGACCCTGACCCGACGTAGGGTGGGGCTCGCCCCACCTTCAGTGTCGTTCACTGGCTCTTGGCGATGAACGTCAGTCGACGAACGCAGACATCATCAGCTTGAAACAGGCTTGAGTTGCGACGCGAGGAGTAGGCGGTTCTGAAGGTGGGGTCAACCCCACCCTACAACGCCTTTCCGGGACGTCTTCGTAGGGGAGGGGTTGATCCCCTCCCGCAATGACACCGAATTTCGCAAGAGGCTCACAAGAAACATCTCACCCTGAGCACCGCCACACCGCGGGGCGGCGCCTACCCATGGAAAGACATATCAAGCAGCCCTGGCAATCGCTATCGCAACTCGAAATCGGCGAAACGCAATCGCCCGGTCTGTTTCGGGGAAAATGTCGGCTGGCTGGAGCGCGTGTCCTGACTCGGTTCCGATCCATCGAAAACCGATAGCGATTGCGATAGCGATAGCGATGGGCCTCGTGGGGTCTTTGTCATTGGGAGCGAGCGAGTGCCGCCGAGCGAGTCGAGCTGTTCCTGCTAGCTCGTAGAGCGACGTAGGCAGCGTCTCCTGAGGGAAAGGCATGCGTCTCGCTCGAGCAAAGCGTCACCGGATCGGTGGGGACTCACGCCCTCAGGAGCAGCCACGTTCTACGCGAGCCCCCAAAAGACCGAGCGCCTGTGTGGTGCGGGCGTCCCGCCCGCAAGGAGTCGTCGAAGACTCAGAACTCCCCAGTCGAAATCGCGTAGGGTTCCTCTACGGAGGTGCGCCAATGCGTGTTGTTTCCCTGTGTGTCATCGGTGTGTTGAGCCTTGTCGGGTGTTCCTATGAATGTGACGAAGAGATCGCCGAAGCCGTTCCCCCAACCACCGGCCCCTATCTCGGCCAGCAACCACCAGGGACAACACCGGAACTCTTCCTCGCCACCGCTATGGGTGAGCGTGACACCGCATTCACCCCCGACGGCGCCGAGTTCTACTACTCCATGTGGGAGCAGCGTCACGGCTTTCTCCTGAGCCGAAGCGAAGGCTCCGATGGCTGGTCCGAGCCCGAGTTCGCATCCTTCTCTTCGCCCGAGCATCCCGAACTCGAGCCCTTCATCACGGCGGATGGCGCGTGGCTCTACTTCATTTCCAAACGGCCGCTGTCTGACGGCACCGAACCGGAGAAGTTCAATCTGTGGCGGGTGCCGCGAGTCGAGAATGGTTGGGGCACCCCGGAACTCCTTCCCGAAGGCATCAACAGCGAACACGATGAGTTCTACCCGTCGCTCACCACCGATGGCGATCTCTATTTCACCTCCGACCGTCCCGGTGGCCTCGGTGGAGAGGATATCTGGTGGGCCGAGTGGACCGACGATGGCTGGGCCGAACCCGAGAATCTCGGCGAGGCGGTCAACTCCCCCGGACCCGAGTTCAACTCGCTCGTCGCCCCAGATGGTTCGTGGCTCATCTTCGGTTCGGTCCGCGAGGGTGGCATGGGCGGCGGCGACATGCACATCGCATTCCGCGGTCCGGACGGTGAATTCATGTCCTCGATGAACATGGGCGAGCCTCTCAACTCCACCGCGCTCGACTACTGCCCCGCCCTGTCTCCCGATGGTTCGATCTTTTTCTTCACCTCGAGCCGGGTTCCCGACGGAGAGTCGAAGCCGAACACCTTCGCCGAACTCGAAGCCGCAATGACCGGTCCCGCCAACGGCCGCGACAACATCTGGTGGGTCTCCGCCGAGGTGATCGAGGAGCTTCGCAGGCAGGTGCTCGAGGTGAACTGAGGTCGATCGCGCTGTGGGTGTCTCTCGTTGATTCTATGCGGTGCAGCCTCCTAGAGCCCGGTCAGAATCCGAACGCAGTCCTCCACCCGCTCAAGAGACGTTCCCGAAATTCGACCCCAGGGCCGGACGAGGCGGCTCTTGGAGACCGAGCGGACGGCTTCGCAGAGTACGGCAGACGGGCGTGTGAGGCCTCCCTCTGGCGGGTCGATTCTGATGTGCGACGGGATACCGCGAAGGCGGCTCGTCATCGGAATGACGATGACCAGATCGGCCGGTCCGAGATTGAACTCGTCCACCGAGAGAACGAGAGCCGGACGTCGTCCCGCCTGCTCGTGGCCACGGGTCGGGTCGAGATCCACCAGCCAGATCTCTCCACGATGTGGATCGACAGGGCCTTGATCACTCATCGTCGAGCCCGTCACCGACGGTGCCTTCCCAGGTTTCGCGCTCTTCGACGATCTCTCCCCATGCGACTTCGTCCTCTCGAACCCTTGCATAGGCCGTATTGACCTCATCAACAAATCGTTGCCGGCGGTAGTGCTCGATGGCTTCCTCGAGCACCGCCTGCATCGAACGTCCAGACGCCACTGACTCTGCCTTGAGGATTTCGTGGGACGATGTGTTGATTCGAATTGTTGTAGTCATATTTGTAGACTCCTATGTATACAAGTAATAGTATCACGGTCGGTGAACAGAGGATTCTTGCGACACTCACATGCTAGACTGACTCCAGTCAATCTCGAGAGAGGTCAAGCACCATCGGCGGCATCGCAGCTTTCCGTCTCGGTGAAGTGGCGGGTGGAATCCGCCGCGAACACCCTCATTCGGGCCGAGAGGAGATCCGTCTCGGGAGGTTCTGGTATGATGACATCATATTGAGCATCAAAACTGATGCATTTGTGGAGGCTGTGAAGATGCCAACTACCCGCACAACTGTCGCTCTTCCCGCCGATCTCCTCCGCGGAATTGAAGCCGTTGTTCAAAGCGGTTGCGCGGCGACCCGCAACGATTTCCTTGCAACAGCGGTCCGCCGTGAGCTCGATCGAATCCAGCGGGAAGCTGTAGACCGCGAGTTCGAGGCCATGGCCGATGATCCGGTCTACCGGCAGGAGGCTCGAGAGATCTCGGATGAGTACCATCTTGCGGATTGGCAGGCCCTGCGAGTCGCTGAGGATGACTCGTGAACCGCGGTGATGTCTTTCTAGCAAGCCTGGATCCAACCTTGGGTTCAGAACAATCCGGGTTGCGTCCGGTGGTCATCGTGAGTCGCGATGCAATTAATCGGTCGAGCCCGGTAGTGATCGCAGTTCCGGTGACGTCGTGGACGGATGGGCGGAGAATCTACCCAAGTCAAGTGTTGATCGCGGCGCCCGAAGGCGGACTGAGGTGCGACTCCATCGCCCTCGGCGAGCAACTCCGGGCCATCACCCGCGACCGGCTGGTCGATCGCTGGGGTGCTCTTGAGAGGGAAACGTCAAGAAGGCTCGACAGCGCTCTTTTGATCGCCCTCGATCTTCCGGGTCAATTCGGCTGAAAGCAAGGCACACCCACGTGCTAGACTGAGCCGAGTCAATCTCGAGAAAGGTCAAGCACCATGGGCGGCATCGCAGCTTTCCGTCTCGGTGAATGGCGGGTCGAAACCGCCGCGAACACCCTTACGAGGGCCGGAGAGGAGTTCCGTCTCGAGCCCAAAGTGATGGAGGTTCTGGCCTGTCTCGCGGCGCACGCCGGCGAGGTGATTTCCAAACGAGAGCTCATCGACGAGGTCGGCAAGGTCCACGCGCTCGTGGAGAAGATCGGGGACCATCGCCGGCTCGGACCGGTGCTGTTTCAGTCCGGCGGATTCGAAGGGTGCGCGAGGAGCCTCCCGCGCGCCATCGCCATCGATGAGCGTGTGCTCGCGCTCGCCGACGAGCACGACGACGAAACCGAGGTCCTGCTCGACATCGAAGGGGAGGCGGCGGCAGAGACCTGTCTGCTCGAGGCCAGGGAGTTGCTGGCGCAACTGGAAGAGTGAATCTACAGGTTGGTCTGTGTGGGGAAAGTGGTTCTGAATAGTGAAGGAAAGCCCGGCGGCTCGAGCCGCCGGGCTTTGGTGGTCATTCGGTTCGGTCCCCGCAGTCCATGGGAACTCTGGTGTAGTGTGCGATCGAAGGGGGCATGGTGGCCGCTGGTGGGTCCTCGAACGGGATCTGACCCCAGGCGTAGAGTTCGGTTGGCTCGAACTCAACTTCGAAGTGATCGCAGTCCAGCATGGTCATCTCGCCTCGAATTCCGGCGACATCGGGAACACCTTCTCCCGGATCGGTGAGCTGGCTGGGACCCGCAAAGGTGACTTGGACCCAGCTGAAGGTTCGGTTGCCGGTTTTGCGAAGCGCGCCGCGCCAGGCCGTCGAGACCTCCCAGGGAGGGACGTTTTCGATGCCTTCGCTTACCACCGAGTAGCAGCGGCCGCCCGTGGGTTCGATGGTCACCACGAACTCGAGTTCATAGGTCTCGTTCTGTCCGATCCAGGTGCCCGTCGGCCTACACCACTTTCGTCCGCGTTCCTGGATGGCGCCCTGGGCCGATGCCACACCTGCCCAAACCGCAGTCAATAGTGTCGCCACAACGATGATCTTGTTCGCCCGTTTCATCTTTCGAATCCCCTTTCTGCTGGTTTTTCTCAATGTGGGTTCCGGTGGGCGACAAGTCCTGACGAAAAGGTGGGGATATTGTGCGGAAATCCTGCGGACCTTCCTAGCAGCCGCCCGGTGTCCCGCCGATTCGGATCGGATAGGGTGAAGCGAACCAGAAGCAACCGTTCGGTGGCAGGTTTCGTATAATGGTATGAAATGACCATTGGAACAGTTGATCCAGCATCGGATATCGAGACCTTTGCTTTGGAGGAGTGGACCGTCGATCCCCACCGTCATCTGGTTTCGAACGGCGAGATCTCGGTCCATCTGGAACCCAAGGCGGTGAGTGTGCTCGTCTGTCTCGTGGAGAATGCTGGTCGTGTCGTCTCCCGCCGCACGATCATTGATCGGGTTTGGGCCACCGAGTTCATCGCCGATTCGACGCTCACGAGTACCGTGGCCGATATCCGACGGGCTCTCGGTGATGATCCTCGCTCACCACGGTTTATTGAGACCATCCCCAAGAACGGCTACCGGCTGATACCCGAGGTCAGTGGATTCAACGCACCTGCATCCCCCACGGCGCCGGCAGCTCCACGGCCACCCATGGCCATCATTGCCGGGGGACGTGTTCAGGCGGCGGAAGCGGTCGCGGCTGGCCCTTACGAGCACGTGTTGTGCATCGCGGATCGCGAGATCCCGCTCTCACGCACATCCGTCACCCTCGGTCGAACCAACGACGCCGATGTGCAGATTCTCGAGCCTGATGTCTCCAGAAGCCACGCCCAGATCGAATTCGGAATCGACACGGTTCGAATCGAAGATTTGGGAAGCAAGAACGGCACACGGGTCAACGACCAGGGGATCGTTGGACGGCACGAGCTGAGATCCGGTGACGTCATCGCAATCGGCGTCACCACCATGACGTACTGTCATCGGTCCGATGACCCGACGAGGACCAAAGACGAGGACTGAGGACCGTTGTGGCGCGCCACGGGTCGGTCCCGGGACGATTCCTGTCGAGGAGCTCGGGCTGACCGGTCACCGGGGTGGTTCGGCGGCGAGATCCTCCAGCAGTCGTTCCGCTTCCCCACCGATCTCGGTCCCACGGCCCAGGACGGTTGCCCGGCGGAGGTGGGGCGCCGCCTTCAGCCGGTCTCCTGCGGCGAGCCACGCGCGCCCGAGACACAGGGCGCCCGCGGGGGCCGACGGTGAAAGCTCGCCTATCTCGAGGCAGGTGGCGAGCGCTTCTATCGGGTCCTCCTCGAGTTGGGTCTCCGCGAGCCGTAGATAGATCGCCGCGCTGTCGGTTCCGGCGAGGACTGCCTCTTCAAGCGCGGCCTGACGCTGGCCCGTAGGAAGCACTTCGACCAAACCCAGCCACGCGGGCGCCCACCGGGGATTGATCTCGAGGGCTTCGCGGTATGCGGCCCGGGCGTCGCCGGTCAGGCCTAGAGAGGCGAGGGCGTTGCCGAGGTTTTTTCGCGCGAACTCCGATCGGGGTTGGAGCACCACCGCGCGTCGGTAGGCCGCCAGCGAGCGCTCATCCCGCCCCGCGGCACGTAGCGCCTCGCCGAGCCGGGTCTGCAACGGCGCGTTCGAGGGGTTCGTCTGCACCAGTCCCTCGAGACGTCGAACTGCGACCTCGACGTTTCCCGACCGCAGGTCTCGGGTTGCCGCTTCGAGCTCGCTCAGCAGCTCGATTCCGTCCTTGGGATCCAGGCCATCGTTCTCGGTGGTCCCGCCGGTGTATCCGAGGCTCCGCAGAGCCGCCCGCGTCTCGGGATCGATCTCGGGCAGTGAGCCATCGGGACCGGATGGAAACTCGACCAGCATGGCTGCGAGCAGGAGGACGTCGTCGGGCCGATCGGTGACGAGATTGCGGTTCTCCTCCGGGTCCGTCTTGAGATCGTAAAGCTCGGGCCGCGGGGCGTCGATGTATTTGACCCCGGCTGTAACCACGCACCGCAGGGGCGCCCACCCGTAGGCGGTTTCGGGCATGGTCGCCTCGGCGTAGATGGGATCGACCCTGGTGGATGGGAGGCCAGGCAGCGGCAGCGCATCGCGCCGTGCGATCTCGTTGTCCTGAAGACCGGCGAACCGGAGGATGGTGGGCGCCACCTGTCGAAGCGCCACCGGGTAGGTGATGGTTTTCCCCACGGGGATCCCCGGCCCGGCGAGGACCAGCGGTACCTCGATGGTCGCCCGGTAGAGGAAGATGCCGTGGGTCTGTTCACCGTGGTCGCCGAGGGCTTCACCGTGATCACCCGCGACCACGACCATGGTGTCGTCGAGCCCCACCGGAAGGGATCGCAGCAGCCGTCCGATCTGCGCATCGGCAAAGCTCACCTCGCCGAGGTAGGCGGCAAGCTTGGATGACCCGCCGAGGTCCTCCGGCGGGTCGTAGGGCGCGTGAGGGTCGTAGTAGTGGACCCAAAGAAAGAATGGCGAGCTGGGTTCGCGTGCCTCGAACCACCGCAGAGCGGCGTCGGTCACGGCCCGCGCGTCGCGCTCCGGATAGCCGTGCTGGCCGATGCGCTCCGCCGCCATCGAATCGTCGTAGACCGCGAAACCGCGCCCGAGTCCGAAGCGGCGGTCGAGGACGCGGGACCCCACCACGGCCGCGGTGTCCCAACCGTTCTCCGAGAAGACCGACGCCAACGTCGAAAGCGATGCCCGAAGAACCTCGCCGCCGTTGGAACGCACCCCGTGTCCGGGTGGGTCCAGACCGGTGAGCAGGGTGGCGTGGGACGGCAGGGTCAGCGGGGCGGGCGAGAGTGCGGTTTCGTAGTGCACGCCGAGAGCGGCCAGCCGGTCGAGCGTGGGTGTGCGGGCAGAGGTCGAGCCGGAGAAACCCACGGCGTCGGCTCGAGTCGTGTCGAGGGTGATCAGGACGATACCGGAAGGTTTCGCCGGTTCGGGAGGCGAGGAGGCCAGGGTCGCCAACAACAGGAGGATCCATACCATCCAGGCAAGTGTACCCAGCCCCAGGGGTGGAGGGCGGTTATACTCCGTCGGTCGGTCGCGACCCTGCCAAGATGACGGAGCGCACAGAAGTGACCGGCGGCATCAATTACTCTTTTTTTCCGACCGCGAAATACACTTTTTTGGGGAGTTGAGAAATGATCCGGACCCGATGCGCGAGCATTGCCGCAGCCCTTGTGATTCTGTCCATCGCCTCGACAGTCGGCGCCTTTGGCGAAAAGGAGGCTCTCTCTGAGCTCGATGCGCTGGTTTTCATCAGTCCCGAGTTGCGGGTGGTGGAGTGGTCCACCGATGCCGAGGGGCTCCGTGCGACCCTGCCGAGCATCTCGAAGATGGACGCATTTCGCACCGAGCACGGCGAGGCCTGGCGGTTCACCATCGATGAGAAGAGGGGTCTGCCGACGCTGATCTCGGGTGGGGCGATCCCATTCATCCCAGGCCACGCCAACGATATAGCATGGTCCGAGGCGGTCCCGGGATGCGGCGGCAATCAGTGCATTCCTATGGATCACGTCGAGGGTCTGGCGCGAGACTTCGTCGATCAATATTCGGAGATCCTCGGTGTTTCCTCGGCGGATCTGGTCATTGATCAGGTGGGCTCCAAGCCTTTCGGGAACCACATCTACCTCATTCGGTTCGACTACCTGGTGGGCGGCGTTCCCGTGGATCAGGCGGCGCTTTACTTCAGGATCAACAGCGGAAACCTGCTTCAGGTGGCGAGCCAGAACATCGCGCCGGTCACCATTGGCACGACGCCTTCCATCGATCGCCAGATCGGCTGGACGGTGGTTCAGGAATACCTCGGGCCTTTCGCCTCCACCGCCGATCTGATCAATGACCGGGGTTCGCTCCATCTGGTTCCGGTGACCCCGAAGGACGTGGACGCCGATGACTTCAGTGGGCCGCTCGGTTCCGGATTCTCCTACAGGCTCGCCTGGCGCTACGCATTTGACCGGCCGGGCGTGATCGGTTCGTGGGAGGCGGTGGTCGATGCTCACACCGGTGAGCTGCTGCGTTTTGTCGACGGCAATCGCTACGGCCGGGTCCACGGCGGCGCATACCCGGGTGACGACCACGTGGGCGAAGCGGATCGACCCTTCCCCTTTGCCGACACCGGCCTGCCGGCGCCAAACCAGTACGCCGATTCCGGTGGTCTCTTCCCCGGTGACAGCGCAACCACGACCCTGCAGGGAAAGTATGCGCGGATCAACGACTCCTGCGGCCCGATTTCCAACGCCACCACCGCGGGTGATGTGGACTTTTCCCTGGGCGCCGGCACCGACTGCGATGTCCCCCCCGGCAACACCGGTGGCGCGGGCAACACCCACTCTGCAAGGACCCAGTACTACCACCTGACGGCCTCCAACCTTCGTGTCCAGGGGTATCTGCCC
>Ga0164313_10005344_pt1 | contig 11369 bp, 8 predicted proteins | sample GuaBasSedimGuay4_FD_113735 | JGI IMG/M metagenome (GOLD analysis project Ga0164313, IMG submission 113735) | Subseafloor sediment microbial communities from Guaymas Basin, Gulf of California, Mexico - Guay4, Core 4569-4, 0-3 cm | ecosystem: Environmental > Aquatic > Marine > Hydrothermal vents >...
AGATGCGTGGCGTGATGATCAATTCGCGAGTTGCCCCGTCGCTCGTTGTGCTCGCCCTGTCGGTGTCTGCGCTCTTCGCGCTGCCCGGTTGTCCTCGTCAGAGCGAGGGCGAGCGGTGCGATTTGGCGAATGGCAAAGAAGGCGATGAGTCGGATTGCGATGACGGCCTGGTGTGTACCTCCAGCCAGGAGCTCGGGACCTCGTCGGACATCTGTTGCCCTGCCGACCTGGGGGCGGCGACCCACCCAGCCTGTATTCCTGATACCGGCGGACCGACCGGCGGCGGTGGATCGACCAGCACCTCGGGTACCGGTGGCGCGGGCGGCACCGGGGCGGTAGGCGGCTCAGGCGGTGTCGGCGGCGCTGGCGGCAGCACCGGTGGTGCCGGCGGCAGCGGCGGCAGCGGCGGCAGCGGCGGCAGCGGCGGAGCAGGGGGCAGCGGCGGCTCAGGGGGCAGCGGCGGCTCAGGCGGAAGCTGAGCCTAGCTGAGCTCGACAGCTGGCTTCACCGTCTTACCACTAGGGTCACTGGCCCGTCTTGGGTCCTAGCCCCAAGGCAGTGCGGTCGATCTGGAGCGAGGCCATCGATTGGCGCAGCTCATCGGCCATCTGTTTTTCGCTGCGCTGCGGGGCTTTGCGCTTAGGCGGAGCGACGCTGCCATACTCTTTGAGCCGTGGCCAAAGCAGCTGGCGTACGGCGCTGGGCAACACATTCTCGAGGTACTCGTAGGAGGTGCCCCGGAGGTTGGTGTCGTCGCTCCGTAGGGCGCTGAGCGACAGCTCCAGGGGCTCTGGTTCCAAGGCCAGGCCCAGAATGACGAACACGTGGGTGAGCTTGTCCTGAGGCTCCCGCTCGAGCGCCCGGATGGCCGCCTCGAAAGCCTGTCGTTTGGGCGGCTGGAGCGTCGGCTGAGCTGCCGTCAGATCGCGCAACGCGAAGGCGCAACGCTCTCGAACGATGGCCAAGTCCGAGTCCAGCCCTGCGAAGAGGCCGCGGGCTGCCCGCTCGTTCTGGCATGGCTCGATGATGTCCGGCAGCCGTCGTCGCACCGCTGCTGGCTGCTGGTCGTCGAGCATGGCGTCTATCAGCTGGCCCGTCACCTTGCGGGCCGCCTGCTTGAGCGCCCGGCGTGCCGCTCGGGCGAGGGAAGCGTCGGCCAACAGCGGAATGATGTGGCCGACAAGGTGGCGGTCGACCGGTGGCCGCAACACCGCGGTGGCACGAGCTAGGTCGCCGGAGAGCAATTCGCCGATCTGCGCCAGGAGCGCCTCGGTCGTTGGGCGGTCGGGACCTGCTGCTGCCGAGTCCTCTTGGACTGCATCAGGTGGGCGGCTGCCGCTCATGAGCGTCGCCCGGCCGCCTTGCTCCTGGCGCAACACATCGATTTGCGCCAGGAGCTGCTCCCGATCGATGGCCATGGTGGTGTCGGCCAGCGTCTTGCGCGTCGTTGCGTCGACGATGTCGCTGTCACTCAGCTTCACCCGGCCCAGACGCAGGCTTTCGGCGAGCTCGGCGATGTAGCCGCGGTGCAGCCGCAAGGCTGTGACGAGCGCCAGCGCCGCGGCAACCACCGCCACCAGCACCGCCGCCCGGGTTGCCGTAGCGGGTGATAGAGCCAAGGCAAGCATCACCGCTCCGCTGGCCAAGGCTCCGCCCAGGCGATCGAAACCGACATCGATCACCGTCTTGGTAGGCCGTTTGCGCTCTGGCGACAGGGGCGTGAAGAGCAGCTCATAGCCTGACCGATAGAGCGAGTTGGACAGCACCGACTCGATCCCCCGGACGACGACCAGGGTCCACAGTCGCGTCATGGCGGCGCCCAGCACGCCGCCGATCAGGACCATGGCAGGGAGTAAGGCGATGGTGCCGCCGATCCCGAAGCGGGCCAGGGCCCGTTTGTTCAAGGTACTCTGGGCGATCAGTGTGATGAGGCTGGTCGCCGTGTAGAAGATGGCGAAGAACGACATCAACGACTCGCGACTGTCGTAGGCCTCGTCTGCCGCTGCCTTGAGCGCATAGTCGAGTACCCCGGACATCACTGCGGTGAGGGCCACCAGCACGCCCAGCAGCTTGAGGTATGGCGTCTCGCTGAGAAACCGTAGACCTGCGCCGGCGCCCCCTTCGGCCTGGGCCTCGTACTTGGGTCCACCCCGGCCGGTGAGGAAGACCGCGAGGGCGCCGCAGAGGTTCATCCCAGCCAGCACCAGCAGCATGGTGCGGGCGTCGAACAAGGCAGCAACTCGCTCGGCGGTCACCCCACCGATCAACCCGCCAGCGGTGGCGCCCAAAGTGATTCGCCCGAAGACCTTTTTGGCAGTGTGGGGGTCGAACCGCTCACTCACCAGCGACCAGAAGCCGCTCACCAGCAGCGACCCCAGCACCGCCACGTGGAGGTAAACGATTGCCGCGGCGACCTTGGGAGCGCTGGGCAGCAACAGGTACTCGCCGCCATAGGCGAACCCACTGATCACGAAGAGGGCTGGGACCAGACCTTGGGGGCCCAGCCGACTCATGGCCTGAGAGACCACCAACACGGTCAGCGCCGACAGGACCGCGGCGGCCAGCATCGCCTTGGGCAGCTCGGAGGCTGAGAACACGTCGAGGAAGACCGCATCACGGGTGGCTTTGCTGCCCACCTGACCGGCAATCATGATCGCGGCGGCGATGGTGCCCACGATCGTGGCGGAACGCGCTTCCCCCGATTGATCTGCCACGGCTCTCTATATACATTCTAAGTGTATAAAATCAAAAGCTTTGAGTGCCCACACCCTCGCCTTCGAGGGCCAAGATTAAAAAGGCCGTTGTTTCAATAATTAGTCTGACTAATATATCAGACTAATTATGGTGAGCCCCACAGGCGAAGTCAGACGCGTCGCTGACGCGGTATTGCGCCGCATCATCGACGGTGCCTATCCCGCTGGGTTACGGCTGCCGGCGGAAGCCGCTCTGGCCGAACAGCTCGCTTGCGGGAGGAGCACAGTGCGCGAGGCGTTGCGGTACCTGGCTGGTCTGGGCCTGGTTCGCAGTCGTCGCGGCTCAGGCGCCATGGTGCTCGACTTTCGCCGTGAGGGCACGCCGGCGTTGCTCCCAACCTACCTACGCACCGGGAAGTTCGACGCCCCCCCGGCCCGCATTGCCCGCGAGATGTTGCGGCTTCGCGCGCTGATGGCGACCGAGGCTGTGCGACTGGCGGCACTCTACGCCACCCCCGAGACCCTGCAGCAGGCGCGGACCCACCTGTCCGACGCGCCAGCGCTGGAGAACGATCCGGCCGCCCATGCCCTGAACGAGCTGGAGCTCTATCGTGCCCTGGTCATGGCCAGCGGAATGTGGCCCGCCACCTGGATGGTCAATGCCTTCTGGGCTCCGCTGGGTGAGGTCAACAGGATGTTCGCGCCAGCGATGGGGCCTGTGAACCCGGACTTTCAGAGCACCATGACCCGTCTGCTCGATCTGATTGCTCAGCGCGATCAGCGTGGGGCGGTACAGCTCGCCGGTCGCTGGTTCGAGACTGTGGACGCGAGGTTGGTGCAGGTCATCGAGTTGGTGCTCGGGAGCAAGGCCGACCAAACCGAGCCGGAGAGCACAGACTGAGGAGCCCAATGATCATGACCCATCACCACTCGACAGCGCGGCTCGGGTCGCGACCCCAGGCTTTGATCACCGCCGTGGCTGACGCCTTTTTCCCTCCTGCGGGCCCCATTCCGCTGTCAGGATCGGACGCCGGCATTCTGGGTTACCTCGAACGTTACCTGAGTCGTACCGAGCCGCTGCAGCGAACGATGATTCGCCTCTTGATTGCCTTCATCGAGCTCGGGCCACTCGCCTTCGGGCCCCGCCGTGTTCCTTTCACGCGGCTCACCCAAGAGGAACGGATCCGCTCGCTGGAAGGTATGTTCGCCAGCCGCATCTACTTCCGCCGGGTGGCCTTCACCTCGATACGCGCCCTGATGACCATGGCCTATCTCGCCAACGACGAGGTGGCCCTTGCCACGGGCATGGTCGCCGACCTCGATCCCTTCGATCTGAGGGAGGGCTCCTGACATGATCACCGCAGCGCTGAGCATGCTCCCCAATGCGCCCGACCCCCACGCGGGAGTGCTCGAGATCTCCGACTACCAGGGGGACCTACGACTCGATTGTGAGGTGCTGGTCGTGGGATCGGGCCCCGGCGGCGCCATCGTCGCCAAAGAGCTCGCAGAGGCGGGACGAGACGTGGTGCTGTTGGAGGAGGGGCCGCCGCTGGGCAAAGCAGACTTCGTCCAGGAGGCAGGCGAGTCGATGCAGCGCACGCTGCGCGAAGGGGGGACCCGGGCGGCCCGTGGCAATCCGATTACGCCGACCATGCAAGCTATCGCGCTAGGTGGCGGTTCGCTCATCAACTCGGCCATCTGTGCCCGTCCGCCAGCTTGGATCTTCGACAAGTGGCGGCGGCGTACCGGCATCGAAGGCATCACCCGTGAGGTGCTCGACCCTCATTTCGATCGGGTCGAAGCCTGTTTGGGCGTCGCGCCTACGCCCGTCGAGGTGCAGGGCGAGCGCAATCACCGCTTCAAGCTGGGTTGCGAGGCCCTGGGCATGTCCTGTGAGCCCACGTGGCGCAACGTGCAGAACTGTCGCGGCTCGGCGGAGTGCTTCACCGGGTGTCGCAATGGCGCCAAGAAGTCGACGGATGTGACCTATGTTGCAGCGGCGATCCGGGCTGGCGCGCGGGTCTACACCAGTGTGAGGGTCGAGCGCGTCTTGGCTTCGGGCCGACGGGTCACGGGTATCCGTGGCCGGATCGTCGAGCCCTTCACCTGGACCCCTCGGGGCAAGGTCAGGGTGGACGCCAAGCTGGTGGTGCTCGCTGCTGGCTGCGTGGGCACCCCAGTCATTCTCTTGAAGAGCGGCATCGCTAATTCGAGCGGTTGGGTTGGTCGTGATCTCCGCTTCCACCCAGGGCTCGCCGTCATGGCCATGTTCCCCGAGCCCATCGAGCCGTGGAAAGGCGCGACCCAGGGCTATCACTCAGTCGACTATTTGAAAGAAGGGTTGAAGTTCGAGGTCCTGTGGTCTCCCCCCTCGGTGCTTGCCACCCGCCTGCCCGGTTGCGGGCATGCCTATCAAGAGCACCTCTTGCGCTACGACCGCATGGCACCCTTCGATGTGATCTGCGCCGCTGACGACTCGTCGGGATCGGTCCGTCTCAGGCGGGGCAGCCACCATCCCGACCTGCATTGGGACTTCGCCCAGACCGACTTCGAGATCATGCAGAAGGGTCTGGGGATCCTGTCCGACATTTGCTGGGCTGCCGGCGCGGAAGCTATTCTCCCTGGCCTGAACGGTATCCCCGAGGTGCTCCGCAGCCGAGACGAAGCGGAGCTCATCCGCACCCGGCCGCTGGAGCCCAAGGACACCATTACGGCCTCAAACCACGCGTTTTGCACGACTCGCATGGCCAAGGACCCCGCCGATGGCGTGGTGGATGAGCATGGGCGTTGCCACGATGTGGACAACTTGTTCATTGCCGACACCGGTATCTTCGCCGCTAGCTCGGGTGTGAATCCCATGTTGCTGTGCATGGCCCTGGCCGATCGCATTGCGCTGGGGATCGCCGACCGGTGGTGACCTGTGGAGTCAAGGGCTGGCCTGGCGAACTGGCGCCCTGTTCGAAGGCTGACCGCTCGCTCAGCGGCGCGCTCTGAAGCGCACCCGGCGTGAGCCGGCTCGCAAAATGATGTCGTCACCCTCTGCGTCGAGGAAGGGCTCGAGCTGGATCATCGCGTGACGTCCGAAGCGCGCTTCGTCATCGTCCAGCACGCGGCAGTAGACCTGGCCCCGCTCGTCCTGGGTCAGGCTGTCTAGATCCAGCGGCACCTGCTCGCCGGTGTTGAGCTCGAGCTCGAAACCCGACTCGGCCGGCTGGTGAATGACACGCAGCGCGACGTAGGCGGTGTCCTCCACCTCGAAGTAGACGTGCTCCTCCAGCGCGCTCCCCTGGTCGCCGGTGCCGATGGTGTTGTGGAGATAGAAGGCGCCACTGTCGTCCTTGCGGATCTGTTGGTGGAAGAACCGCGTCACCCCTGGGTGGGTGGCTCGCTCGCCCTCGTGGACCCAGCTGCCGTCGGCCTTCAGTACCAGGCCGCTTTGCTCCTTGGGGACGATTCGCGCCACAGCGGCAGCCCTTCTCGTGAGCTGCGGCGCTAGTCGCAGGTGCCGGCGGTGCAGGTGCTGACGCAATCTGCATTGCTCACGCAACCGATGCCCGCCGTACAGGTTGCGCCGGTGCCCGCTCCCGAGCAGGTCAGGTCGCAGGTGCCACAAGCATTGACGTTGTTGTCGTCACAGGTCTCGGTCTCAAAACACACTGCCGCATCACCACAGGTCGAACCGCTGCCCACTCCGGTGCAGCCGGCGTTGCAGGTGCCGCAGGCGTCCTGAAAGCCGTCGTCACAAGCCTCCGTCTCCAGACACTGGAACCCATCCCCACAGGTTTGACCGGCGCCCACAGCGGTGCAGGTCGCGTTGCAGGTACCGCAGGCATCAGTGTAGCCGTCGTCACAGGCTTCCGTCGCCTGTTGGGTGCCATCGCCGCAGACGGCGCAATCGCCGGCTCCATCGCAGGTGTCGGGGGCGCACTCGGGCAGCGGATCGGTTCCCACCGTCACGAAATCGCAGGTCCCATTATTGGCTTGGGGCGTGTCGACGGCGAGGCAGGACTCGCAGGTTCCAGCACAGGCGACGTCGCAGCAGATCGAGTCGCTGCAGAACGTGCTGAGGCACTCGCCGCCATCACTGCAGGCGGCGGCGATGGCCTTTTGTGGCGTGCAGACCCCGTTGTCGCACCAGGTGTCTGTCACTCCCGTGCAATCAGGATTGCCCGTGCAGGCTGCGCAGAGGCCTGCGGGGCTGCCGCCACCGGATCCGGTGTCGGTGTCGCAGAAGCCGCTGACGCAGTCGTCACCGACGTTGCAGCCGTCGCCGTTGGGGCAGTCGGGACAGGTGCCGCCGCCGCAATCGATGCCCGTTTCGTCGCCGCTGATGATGTTGTCATCGCAGCTCGCAGGCACACATGCGTTCAGAACGCACTGGCCGCCACCGGGGCAGTCGACGCTCGTGATGCACTCGACGCAATGGCCCTGGCCGTCGCAGATATCAGCGACTGGGTTGTTTGGATCGGTGCAGGCTGTGCCGCTGGGCATCACTCCTGGGATGCACTGGCCGTTCAGGCAGTCAGGCTGAGTGCACGGGTTGTCGTCCGTGTCAGGGCAGTCGAGCGGTCCGCTGCAGGTGTGGCCACCGCTGCCCGTGCCGCCGCCGCCGGTGGCGCCGGTGCCGTTGCTGGTCGACGACGAGGTGGTCGAGCCGCCTGGACCGTCGAAGTCGAACTTGTCGAAGTCGTTTGCACAGGCGACGGCCGCGACGGTCGCCAGTCCCAGCGTGCCCCAGATAAGCTCTTTACGCATTGCCAACCTCACCCACATCCTAGCTAGCCTCGTTCCGTCTCGACACCCTCGCGTCCCGGTCGGGGACGATGAGGTCCCACTCGGGCCGGGACGCTCAGAAGCTCCCGGTAACGGCCAGCGAGCCTGGCCCGAAGGCGACTCTCGGCCGCACGATCCTGCCGGCCCGGTCCTCGTCTGGATCCATCAAATCCCACACGAACAAGCCGGCGCCGGCGCTCACCCCGATGATGCCCACGATCAGGCCGACGTTGGCCAGGGCGGTGTAGGTCTTGCCTGCATTGGCCTCGTCGACCAGTCCCTCGGCGCAGTTATCGTCGCTGTCACACTGATCTTCCAGTCGGATCATGCGCGAGTTCGATAGCATCCCGAAGATACCGAGGTTGACCAGGCCGAGGGCGCCGAGGCCACCGGCGGCGTAGGCCATGAGGCGGCGATCCGGCCATTGGAAGCCGCTGTCTTCTTCTTCTGCCGGTTTGGTCTTCTTGGGCTTGGTCGGCGCCTTGGGCTTGGCCGGCGCGATGTCGATGGCTTGGGCGCTGCCAGCGGCCACGGTCACTTTCTTCGTCTCGGTGCCCGCTGTCGTGGTGAGGGTCACCTCGATGTCACCAGGCGCCACGGCGAGCTGTTGGCCCCACTGGGAGGGGTCGATCGCCTTGCCGGCTACCGTGAGGGTGGCGTCTTTCGGTGCCCCGGTGACGTTGACCGTAACCCGCGCGATCTTTGTCTCGAGGGAGCTGAGCTCTTCCCGTGCCCCCACCGCAGCCTTCTCATACTTGGGGTCCTTGGCAGCTGCGGCCTCGCACTCGTTCACGGCGATGACTGCTTCCTCGTGGGCTTCGGCATGCCTGCCCGCTTCGGCCAAAGCGCGGACGATCATCAGCCGTGAGTTCGGGCTGGCGACGATGCCGTAGGACTCACGGAACTTGGCGAGCGCCTGATCGTATTGTTGACCGTCCATGGCTTCCACACCGCCCTGATAGGCCTCGGTGGCAGCCGCTTTCTGTGCCGGTGTCGCCTCATCGAAGGGGGCTCCGGTGGTGGGCGTCGCGGTGGCGGCCTCTGCGGCTGGCGCTGCCGCGGTTGGCGCTGCGGCGGCCGGCGTTTCGGTGGCCGGCGCGGGCTCTGTCGGTTGGGCGAGGGCCACGTCGGAGGTCGCCGCTGACGCCAGCAAGACGGTCCCGAACAAGAGTGCCGCTGCGCACACCGAAGATCGCTGGCGGGAGGGGTCCACCGGGGTGACCTCACCCTGCCTTGTGCTCGTGCCGCTCACGTCGATCCTCCTTGGTGTGCCGGGGCTGCGATGGGCTGCCCGTCATGGCCAGCCTTTTCGCCCTGAAGCAGAGCTATCTTAGCCCAACCGAAAGGACAAGCAGCTGTCTTAGTGAGTCGACCAGCCGACCGTAGCGCTACCCCTTACTGGGTTGGTCGGGGTGAGCCTGCATGCAGCGGATCCCTTCGCCGAGTTGTGCCATCAGGTCTCCTAGGCGACTTAGGTCTCTAGTGGGGTCAGCCCTTCGCGCACCGCATATTTGGTAAGCTCTGCGATACTGCGAATCTCGAGCTTTCGCATGATGTTGCTGCGATGGGTCTCGATGGTCTTGGTACTCACGTGAAGGATGGCAGCGACCTCTTTGGTCGACTTGCCTTCGGCGACGAGCTGGAGCACCTCGCGCTCTCGGCGACTGAGGGCCGCCTTGCCTCTGGCGGCGCTTTGGGGGGGCACTGATTCGGTCTCATCGGGCCGCTCGATGCTGCTGGAGAGATAGGTTTGTCCAGCGGCGACCTTGCGCACTGCGTGCACCAACTCCTCGAGGGCGCAGGACTTGGCCAGATAGCCGAGCGCTCCAGCTTGCAGCATCTCGCCGACGACCCGTTTCCCCGGGTGCATCGACAGGGCGAGCACCTTGACCCCAGCGACGTCGTGGATCACCTGTCGCGTCGCCTCGATGCCGTTCAGGCCACTCATCGCGACATCCATGACCACGACGTCAGGCTTGAGCTGGCGCGCCAGCTGCACCCCGGTGCGACCATCGCCCGCCTCGCCCACCACGTCCAGATCCGGTTGTCGCTCTAGCAGACTGCGGAACCCTTCACGGACGATCTGGTGGTCGTCGACGAGCATGATGCGAATGGTCATGGTCTTTCCACGCTTGGGTGAAGCTTTGTGGACGCTTGGAGGCATACACCACAGTACCGTCAGGCGGTGTAAATCTAGGTTTGGCCCTTGACGCCCCGATCGACCGCCAGCCTATGGTAGCGACCATGTTCGACGCGCTGCTGCTCGTTGACATCGAGGGGTGCGTCACTTTGGCCAACGCCGCCGCCTGTCAGCTTCATCGGGGGCAGGCAGGGGATTTGGTCGGGCACTCGCTCTCGGCCATGATCGACCCGCTGCCTCCGGCGCTGGTCCAGGCTCTCGGGGCCAGACCGTCGGGACGAGCGATGGGGGGTGACCGACGACCCAGCCCAGCCACCTGGCGCTGTCATGATGGGGCATCGATAGCCGTGACGCTCTCGTGGTCAGCGGTGCAGGATGACCATGGCGCGGCACGGGGGTTGGCGGTGACGGTCGTGGACTCGAATCGACAGACCCAGCTCGCTGAGCGGCGGCATCGAATCGAGGAACGGTTCAAGGCTCTCAGTGGCGCGGCGCCTGTCGGTATCTTCGAGACCGACGAAAGTGGGCGGACCGTCTACGTCAACGATCGGCTGCTGGCCATCTTCGGCAAGGCTGAGGGGGCGTTGCTTGGCGGCGGCTGGCAGCAGAGCGTGCATCCCGAAGACCGAGAGACCTTGGCGCGAAGGACGGACCGAGCCTGGCGGGATGGTGGCGACTTTCAGTGCGACTACCGGGTCGTGAGGCCTGACGGCGAGGTTCGTTGGGTCAATTCGATCTCGTCGCTCATCTCGCCCACCTTGGGTGGGGAAGGTTTCCGCGTGGGCACCGTCACCGACATCACCGATCGGGTGCGGGCTCAAGAGACCTTGTTGCAGCATCAGCGAGAGCTAGAAGAGCTGAGCGCCCAACTGACTTTCGTCGAAGAGCGGCAGCGTCGCGAGATCTCGGCAGAGCTTCACGACGGTGTGGGTCAGAACCTCGTGGCCATCAAAATCAAAGTGGGGATGCTGGGCGCCGAAGGTCTGGTGCCAGGCGCCGAAGGCATGGTGGACCAAGTCCTCGGTTTGGTCGACGAAGCGATCAAAGACATCTGGTCGCTGACCTTCGAGCTGTGTCCGCCGATGCTCTACGAGGTGGGGCTCACGGCGGCCATCGAGTGGCTGTTGGAGCAATATCGGCAGCGCCACTCCCTCAACCTGTCGCTCAGCGGTGCGGACTGCGTGGTGTCGCTGAGCGACGAGGCGCGTGGCGCTTTCTTTCAGTGTGTGCGTGAGCTGCTTCAGAATGTGGTGAAACACGCTGACGCGACTTGCGCAGAGGTGTCTCTGGGCGTCGCAGCAGACACCCTCACCGTTCAGGTGACCGATGACGGAGCTGGGTTCTTGCCGCCGTTGGTGTTTCCTGAAGATGCCGATCAGGGGAGCTTTGGCCTGTTCATGGTTCGGGAGCGCATGCGTCACCTTGGCGGCAGCGTCGAGTTTGATTGCGCTCAGGGGCGGGGGAGTCGAATCGGCTTGGTCTTGCCCCTAGCTAAGGAGCGACCGGGGGCGGACCCAAGGATTAGGGACCCGCATGGGGGCATCGCCAAGCCGGCGGTCGATCTGGGCAGCTTGGCCCACCAGCTCAACGATCTCCTCGCCGTGGTGCTGGGCCTCGGCTCGTTGCTAGAGCACGACGTGCCTACCGGCGCGGCCCAGGCGGCGGATCTGACGGCGATTCTGTTTGCGGCTCGACGAGCTGCATCGCTGAGTCGCAAGCTGTCGGCTGTTGCCTCGAACAGCCCAGACAGCCAGCGGGCCGAG
>Ga0164313_10005345_pt1 | contig 11367 bp, 11 predicted proteins | sample GuaBasSedimGuay4_FD_113735 | JGI IMG/M metagenome (GOLD analysis project Ga0164313, IMG submission 113735) | Subseafloor sediment microbial communities from Guaymas Basin, Gulf of California, Mexico - Guay4, Core 4569-4, 0-3 cm | ecosystem: Environmental > Aquatic > Marine > Hydrothermal vents...
ATCGATCCGGACTCGCCCATACCAGTTCGCTCAAGAATCCGAGGGAGAATAGAGAAGACAGAAGGGGTGTAACCACGACTGGTCGGCGGTTCACCTACGGCCAGGCCGATCTCCCGCTGGGCCATGGCAAATCGGGTGACCGAATCCAGTAGAAAGAGTACACTGGCTCCTGCGTCACGGAAAGACTCAGCGATGGCGGTTGCGGTATAGGCCGCCCGCAGACGCACGGGTGCGGTCTGATCCGAGGTCGCCACCACCACCACCGATCGGGCCATTCCTTCGGGACCCAGGTCCTTCTCGATGAATTCCCTCAACTCACGGCCACGTTCGCCCACCAGGGCAATCACGTTGACATCGGCTTCTCCACCCCGGGCCAGCATGCCCAGCAGGGTGGACTTCCCGACACCACTTCCGGCGAAAATACCAAGACGCTGACCACGACCAACCGGACAGAAAAGATCCAGGGCTCGAACTCCGGTGCGGAAAGGTTCTCCAATACGGCGTCTGCGCAATGGATTGGGCGGGTGTCGGCGGAGTTGGCCGTCACGAGGTGCATCCAGCACCCCAAGGTCGTCGATCGGCTGACCCATGCCGTCCAGAACCCGTCCCAGCAAAGCATTCCCCGTGGGAATGGCATTGCGCTGACGGCGCAGTCGTACTTCGCAACCCGGGTGGATTCCATCCATATCACCGAGGGGCATGAGCAAAACCCGGTGTTCGCGAAAACCGACGACCTCGGCAAAGACGGTCAGGCCGAACTCCTCGGAAACAATCTCACACACATCGCCCAATTTCGCCTGGGGTCCGTTGCTTTCGATGAGCAGTCCGGTCACCTGGGCGACCCGCCCGATATGTTCGAGGGTCTGAGAGTGGGAAACCCGGTCTTCGAGGACCCGAATCCAGTCGGCTTGGGCCACAGTCATGACTTACCCTCCATGGCCACCTCCAGGCGGTCCAGTTTCCGGGAAATCCGGCCATCGATTTTACCGAATCGGGTGACGGCTTCACAGCCGCCTCTTTCGAGCCGGGCATCGGCGACCAACCGGACACCTGGGTGTCGGTCGGTCATCGAGGGATCGAGATCGCGAAGCAGTTCAAAGTCGAGAGTGTTGAGACGCAGCTCAACCTCGCTGGGATCCACGCCCGCCTCGATCAACACGCTTTCTGCTACTTGGGCGACGCTCTGCGCATCCCACTCAAATCCGGCGATCAACCGGCGAACCACCTGCAGGGCTAATTGCGGCAGCGCACCCCTTACCTCGGTCACAGCCACATCGATCGCCTTCTCGGCATTCTCAAAAAGCAGGGCGCGCATCTGGTTGATCTCGTTGCGCTGCTCCACGATCTGCCGATTGACGTGATCCGCCCCGGCATCATACCCGCGCTGATACTCGGCGCGCAGCAATTCGTCGAATCCATCTCCACCCCGGCGAGCGGCGGGCCCGTCAAAGACGATGCCGATGGACTGGAGGGCATGGACCAACCTGACGCTCTCAGTTGACGACACCAGCGCCTCCTTTATCCAGACTGATCTCTTCCTGCTCTTCGAGCTGGCGCACAATTTCGATAATCCGATCCTGGGCAGCCTCCACGTCCTTAAGCCGGACTGATCCGAGCATCTCAAGTTCCTCTTTCAGGGTCTCTGCCGCCCTTTTTGAAATTGCTCCACAGATCGCATCGTTGAGCATCGGGGTGGCAGTCTTCAGGGCGAGGACCAGATCGCTGGTGTCCACCTCGCGCATGATCCGCTGCAAATCCTTCTGTTCCAAGCGGACCAGATCCGCGAATCCGAACATTTTCTTCCGAATCGCGTTGGTGAGCTCCGGGTTCCGCTCCTCCATCCGGGTCAGGATGTTTTTGCTTTCCTCCCGATCCAGGCTGTTGAGCAGATCGGCCGCGGGACGCACACCACCACTCGTATGCATGGTCAGTTTCTCTCCGTGATCAATATTGGCGGTGAGCGACTTCGCCACCTTGTTGACCAATTCAAGAGAAGTCGCCTCAAGGGTGCCCAGGCGCTCGACGACATCCTCACGCACATCTGAATGGAGCATGGGCAGGATGTCGGCCGCCTTTTCCATCTCCAGGTAGGAGAGGACGAAAGCGATGGTCTGGCTCTGCTCTGTCTTGAGCAGGTTGAAGATCTGTTGGGGCTCCATCTCACCGATCTCCTTGATGCAGTCCGCGGAGTTACCACCGGGTGAGATCCGCTCGAGGATGGAAGCGGCCTTGGTGTCACCCTTGGCCAGTTCCAGGGTTCGTCGGGCGAAGGAGGAGCCACCGGCCAGGGAGGAATAGCTCTCCATGATCAGGCTACTGAACTCCTGGATCACGACCTGTTGTAATTCCGGCTCGACCACCTGGAAGTGGGTCATCTCCCGACAGATGGCCTCGATCTCGGCATCCTCAAACTGGCGCAGAATCTCCGCCGCGGTCTCCGGACCGAGTACGATGAGAAAAATGGCCAGTTTCTGAAGCTTGGTCAGTTGCTCGTAAGTAGGTGTCGACATGGCGGAATCAGGCTATTTTTGGCTGGTGGACATCCACTCCTTGAGCGTATAGCCGACGTTGTCCGGTTTCTGGCGAATCAGGTCGTTGAGCAGTTCCGGTGTAACCTCTGCCCCTGGCTCCAGAGCCCGCCCTCCGCGGCGGTCGTCGTCCGAACGAAGAAGCTCGAGCGACATCTCGCTCGGCTTGTGCCGCTTGAGCAGGCGCAGAAAAAAGCCGAAGGCCCCGATTGCGAGGGCGACCCCGAGGACGCTGCGGCCAAGATCCATCCAATGGTAGAGTCGTTCCTCGTCCTGAAGCACACCCACGGTCTCCAAAACGGGATCATCCGCAAAATCGATCTCCTGCAGGGCCACGATCTGGTCGAGGGCCTGGTTGCGTTGAGGTGCGATACCCAGGGACGTGACGACAATCTGGCGAAGCGCATCCAACTCCTCAGTGGTCCGTGGAGTCAGGGTCCGCTCGGCACCTTCGCCGGTGCTCTTCATGGCCACAAATACCGCGGCCGAAATATGTTTAATGCCACCACCCATCCTAACCGTTTCAATGGTCGATCGGTTGATCTCGTAGCTGTCCGTCCGCGTCTTGTGACTCTGCTCTGCGGTGGTGACCGGGATCTGGCCGGGCTGCGAACCTTCTTCGGGACCCGGCAGATTGGCGGCCACTCCGGCCCCCGTGATGGATCCTGTTTCGCGGGAGGTGCTGTTTTCCTCCATCGTCGTCATACTGCGCAGGACCTGACCGTCGGGGTCGTAGCGTTCCTCAACGGTGGTTGACTGACTGGAATCGACATCGACCGAGACCCGGACCACGGCATTGCCCGGACCCAGGACGGTGCCCAGCATGCTTTCAACTTTGCGACTGAAATAGTCCTCCATTTCCCGGCGGGAGCGGAGCTGACCAATCGAAAGGCCACCGAGCCCCTCCTCCTTGAGCCCTTCACTTAGGACATTGCCCCGGTTGTCGACCACCACCACGTCGTCAAGCTTCAGGGCTTCAACCGCATTGGCCACCAGGGAGCGGATCGAGTTGACCGCCTCGAGGTCGAGGCGGCGACCGCCGGTATCGACCAGAACCGATGCGGTGGCCCGGGAACTGTTGCCGGAAACCAGCAACCGGTTCTCCGGCATGACCACCATGACCCGGGCCGACCGGACCCCGTCGAGTTGGGATACGGTCCGCGATAATTCCCCCTGTATGGCCCGAAGAAAATTGGTCCGTTGGACGAAATCGCTTACCCCGAAATTGCCCCGGTCAAAAATCTCAAAACCGATGGAACCACCGGTGGGTATGCCTTGGGCGGCAAGGTTCATCCGGACCCGGTGGACCTGATCTCTTGGGACCAGAATCGCCCCCCCCCCAGCTTCAACCTGGTAGGGTACGCCCTGGGCGTCGAGTTCCTGCACGATGTCCCCGGCATCCTTCGGATCCAACTGGCCGTAGAGCAGCTTCATGTCCGGGCGCGAGGCCCAGGCCAGCATGCCAGCCATCGCGGCCACCACCACGATGACGGCCAAGGAAAGGGAGATTTTCTGGTTGAGGCCAAGTTGGCGCCAGACGGACCAAAGATTTCGAAGAATGTTGGGCATGCCGGATAATTAAAGTAGTTTCCCGGATCAGACCGGCATGCGCATCAGTTCCTGGTAGGATTCGACCAGTTTGTTGCGCACCTCGACCAGCAAGGTGAACGCCAGGCTCGATTCCTGCATGGCGATCATCGATTGGTGAATATTGTTGGACTCGCCCAGCATCAGCTTCTGGGCCTCTGCGTCGGCCGCCTTGGACTTCCCGTCCACCGCCTGTACGAGGTCGCCCAACATGTCGGAAAAGGAAGTGCCGGACGGCCCCCGGGCCGGACCGATCGGACCCAGGCCTCCGGGTTTCTCGACGTCGCTGACCTTGGGCAAGCCGCCCGGAGGCTGGCTGGCCGCTTGCTTGATCTGCTCCTGGAGTTCCTTGACTCCATAAGCACTGTTGAGCGATTGGGCTATCGGGCTGATCATTGACCGGAATTGTCAGGCTAGGAGCCGATTCTGAGAGCTTTCTGAGCCATCTGGCGGGCCGTTCGGACCACCGAGAGATTGGCTTCGTAGGATCGCGATGCCGTCATGAGATCCACCATCTCCATGGCCAGGTTGACATTGGGCATGCGCACCATGCCGCCGGCATCCGCATCGGGATGAGAAGGATTGTAGACCAGGGGACCGAGGGACTTGTCTTCGGTAATCTGCCCGACCCTTACTCCCTGTCCGGTGGCCCCGCCCAACCCGCCGGCCCGATTCAACTCGGCCTCAAACGAGACGATCTTGCGTGCATAGGGCATGCCGTCAGGCCCGCGAGTGGTGTGGGCGTTGGCAATATTCTGACTGACCACATCGAGCTTCACCTTTTCGGCGGTGAGGGCCGACGCGGTCACATCGATAGCTGGAATCAGATTCATCATAACGTAGGAGGGGGTATTCAGATCACTCTTCCGGTGATGGCGGTCTTCAACCGCTGCAGGGAGTTGCTGGTATATTCAGCGAGAAATTCGTATTCGAGGGCGTTGCGGTTGAGTTCCAGCAACTCACGATCCAGTTCGATATTGTTTCCATCGGGTCGTGCCGGCCCGGCATGGGTATCTTCGTGGTGCTGAATCGCTAGATCACGAGTTCCGTCCAGGTCCCCCTTCTGCACCAGAGATCCGAGCTTCTGGGAAAAATCGGGGGCCAGATCCACCCGCTTGAAGCCAGGAGTCTCCACGTTGGCCAGATTGGTCGCGATCAATTCATGACGGAACGCTGCTGCATCCAGCAACTTCTTCGCGAGTACGTAGTTCTCGCTGGCCATGACACTATCTATCATGCCCAAGACCAAGCAAACGGCGTACCTCAATGGAGCGGAAATTCATAAGACACTATTAATCAAACTTTAATAAATTTCAGAAACTCCAGAAACCCCTATCACCCCCCTTTAGCGGCAATTTCTGCCTAGTCATCAGTCCCAATTTTTCCGTTGCGACTCACGGCCAAAGCGGAATCCTCATGATTCCGGTCCGATAGCTCGAATTCCGAATCATGAGAACGTTCCTCCCAATGCGGACATGCCCCGGTATCTTGGGTCCTGCCCAAGCGGCCTTCCCGCCCGCATCCCTTACCCCCATCGAAGGTCCGCGGAGACGGCCCCACCGCTGAGCGACTCAGACCAGGGAACCAGCCGGTCGTCCCAGGACCGTTGGGATACGCTGTTGGACCTTCTGCCCGGAGTCTACTTTGAGCAACGGGCGGATCTGACCTTCGCTGAGATTGGCCCGGGACGTGAACGCTTCTTCGGCAGCCACGGCGAGGATCTGGACGGGCGCAGCGATCTCTTTCTCTCCTGTATCCACGAGGACGACCGGATCGATGTCCTGAGCTGGATCAAGAAACAGTTCCCCGCCAGAGGGGTTTTTCAGACCACCTACCGCCTGCTCCATCCGGAGACAGGGGAGCAGTTTTACATTGCCGATATCCGGAAACGCAGCGGTGAGAACCCCGTCACCTTCCGCGGTATCTGGCTGGATCAGACCCGACAGATAAGGGCTGAAAAACGTCTCACCTACCGGGCCTGGAAGGAAAATGTATCCACCGTGACGAGCGGGCTGCTGCATGACTTCAACAACGTGGTCGCGGGGATTTTCTCCATCAGTGAGCTCTACCATTCGATGGTGACGCCGGATCACAAGATGCATGCGGGCCTGAGCCAGATCATAGCGAGTTCCAAACAGGCTCAGAACCTGGTTCGGCGGATCATGGAGCTCAACCGCGAGGTTTCGGGCGAACGCAATATCTTCAACCTCGAGCATCTGATCACCGATCAACTGGATTTCCTGAAGGCTGTGCTCCCCCGTGGCACCCACATCGAGGATCACTTCACCGGGAACGAGATCCCGGTCCGCGTCGATGAAGTAGGTTTCCGCCAGGTCCTGTTGAACCTGGCCACCAACGCCCGGGATGCCCTGCGGGGAAACGGCAGAATCGAGATCGTAACGAAACGCCACGACTCGGACGCCCCAGGGCCCGAAGGTATCATCCCGAAGGATTTCCGCATTCCCGCTGGCAGCGTTGAAATCATCTTCAGTGACAACGGCTGTGGCATGCCGCCCGGCGTGGCCGATCGGGCCTTCGACCCATTCTTTTCCACCAAGGAGCCCACCAGAGGCTCAGGACTGGGCCTATACAATGCCCATCTCTTCGCCCAGGCCAACAAGGGCCGGTTGGGTGTGGTCACCAAGCCGGACTGCGGCACCGCTTTCCACCTGGTCCTGCCGGTGGAGACTTTCGGTGAAAACGAAGAAAGTGAGGACAGGGTAACGGAGAGAGATGAGCGACGACGCCACGTGCTGCTCTACTCCTGGGAGGACGCCGGTCAATCCGATCTGGTGGCCCGCATGCGGGAGCAGACCTGGCAGGTCCTCACCCTGACCCATGCCAACCGGGTGCGTGAACATCTGGCTCAGGCCGTCTTCCCCATAGACATGATCCTCATCATGCGGATTTCCCTCGATGAGGATGCCGATCGACTTCTGGAAGAGACCCGTATTGAACACCCTTCGATCAAGATCGCAGTGATCACCATGGGTGAGGACCCCGAACAGGTTCCCCGCCTGATCAATGAACAGGCCGACCTCGTCCTGCACCACAACCTCAAGCTCTCAACCATGATCAAAAGACTTTCCGACCTGATCGTGACATGTCCATGAACCGCCTCGAACCCACTCGATCGAAGATTCTCCTGCTTGATGACGACGAGATTATCCTCCTCGCCATCAAGGAAACCCTCGGCCGGGAGGATTATGATATCTCGGTTTTCTCCAAGGCCAGCGAAGCCCTGGAAGCGCTCAAGTCGGATCGTTTCGCCGCCATCGTATCCGATCAGCGCATGCCGGAAATGACTGGTCTGGAGTTTCTGCATGAGTCGAAGAACCTCCAACCCAACGCTTCCCGAATCCTGATCACCGGTGTCCTCACTCTGAATACGGTCATCGACGCGGTCAACAAGGGCGAAATCTACCGTTTCCTGGCCAAGCCCTGGATCCGCGAAGAGCTGATCGCGACCATCCGCAACGCCGTTCAGCGCACGCAGCTACTGGAGGCGAACGAAAGACTCCGCGAAGACACCCTGCATCTGAATGAAGAACTGGTGGTCGCCAACGCCCAGCTACAGGAGAAGGTCACGGCGCTGACCGCGGGCAAGGAGGCTCTGGACCAGGCCAATCGCGCTCTGCGGGAGAACTTCGAACACTCGCTCGAACTCTGTCACCGGCTGATCGAAACGTTCCACCCCGTACTCGGACGACAAACCAAATCGGTCGCCACCATCTGTCGCGACATGGCTGAAGCCTTGGGCCTGGCCGACGAAACCAGGGACGTTCTCATGACCAGCGCCTGGCTGCATAATATCGGCATGGTCGGGATACCCAGGCAGGTCTGCAGCAAGTCGCTTCGGTCGCCAGGCGGGTTGACAGAAACCGAGCGCCAATTGCTCCGCCACCATCCAATCTACGGGCAGACCCTGGCCGCGTTCGTCAATGATCTGCGGGCCGTGGGGGAAACCATCCGGGCGCACCATGAACGCTTCGATGGCACGGGCTATCCGGACGGCCTGAAACGACAGGAGATTCCGGAAGCCGCGCAAATCCTCTGTGTTGCGGTCGGATTCGTCGAATCCAACCTCTCCCGGGAAGAAGCGATCGAGCAAATCCTGCACGAATCTGGCCAGGCTTACGATCCCGAGGTGGTGCGCCTCTTCCTCAAAGTGTCCAACCGCACCTCTCTTCCCCGAAAGGTCAAGGAGATCACCATTGCAGAGCTGGAGCCGGGCATGGTACTGGCCCGCGGGATTTACTCGCCCTCCGGCCTGCTCCTCATCTCGGAGGATAAGGTATTGACCCCATTGACTGTAGCCAAGATCCGTGAGCACAATGAAGTGACTCCCATCACGCAGCGTCTTCTGACCTACCGACCGGATTGACCTGTTCAAAAGAGAGTCAGAAACAGCCTACAGCCCCTCTTTTTTCTCCCGATCACACAAGTCTGGAGGTGAAACTCCGATACTGAAAACCAGCAGCCTGCCCTCTCCCTACCCGACCAAGCACTGACCGACCATGAAGATCCTTGTAGTAGATGATGATCCCGCCATCCGTTCGCTCCTGCTGACCGTCTTCGGCGACAAACACGAAGTCTCCCTGCTCTGCGACGGCCACAATGCGGTGTCCGTGCTGTCGGACCCCAATCACGATTTTGATTTCGTGGTCATCGACTACAAGATGCCCCGATTGAGCGGGGAGAAGGTCATGGATCTGCTGGCCGCCTGGCAGAACATCAAGACGAAGTTCATTCTGATTTCGGGCTATACCTTTGAACAGGACCGTTTCCGCTACCCAAATCTGATCGCGTGCCTCTCCAAGCCATTCAGCATGAAGGAATTAGTCGCCCTCGTGGAGACACCGGAGGCAAAAAGGGCTCCGACCGACAGCTGACCGGCCCATTTCCAACGACCGCACTCCAGCGGGCCTGATCCACCAAAAAAGGAGGGAATCCGTCCATGACCATGGAGACCAGTTCTGTGTCCAGATCGTTAACCGAAGCCATCAGCCATTGGGCTGATCCAGCCTGTCTGGTCGACGGTGAAGGGAGGGTTATGATCGCTTCCAGAGGTCTGGCCAAACTGGCCGACCGGGAACTCGAAGAGCTCAAGGGTCTGGACCCAGAGCTTCTGCTTCAATCGGCCGACGACACAACGACCGCTGTCTGGCAGACCGAGCTGCTCGATCAGGACGGCAGTCGAATGGATCTGATGGTGGTTGAGCCGGATCGCGACCATCTGGCCGCCTCCGGTCGAACGGTACAGCCTCCCGGGATCGATCTCGATCGCCTCAACGCCATCGGTGAAATCGTTCCGCCTCTCTTTCACGATCTGAACAATATGCTCGGTTCCATCTCCGGCCTTTCGGAACTCGCGGCGATGAAACTCCCCGACGATGACCCGATGAAGGATAGATTGGGCAAGGTGGTCGATACCGTGACCCGGGCGAGCGCTCTCGGCCGGCAGATCAGCCTGCTGGCGCGCACCCCGGTGGAATCTCCATCACGGGTTGAGATGATCGATCTGATCGAGGAGGCCATGGTTCTGGCCCGTAGTTATCTCAACCGCGGTGTCGTGATCGAAACCCGGTGGCCGGACTCGCGTCTGGCCACCGATCTGCATCCGAGCAGCTTGCGTCACCTTGTGGTCGAGATCATTCTGGCCGCCGGCATTGTGCTCCAGGATCGGGAAGGTGCTGTTGAATGGGCCATCGCCCACGGCGATCGCGAGGGATCGGGCCAGCCGACCGCTGTGCTCACGGTCACAGCCACCCTGGCCGATCCGACCTTTGAATCAAGCGACCCTTTCCCCATTGGGTTTTTCCGCAGGATCGCCACCATCTCCAGTCTGGCCAACAGCTTCGGCGGTGCCATGAGCCCCGTCCGTCTCTACCAGCCAGCCGGGTTCAGCCTGGCCATCACCCTGCCGGTCAAAGAAAACAAGGCCCTCTGAGCGGAATCACGATACTCGCCGCCATTGATGACCCGATTTTAGCTAGGGCGGCTTTATTCGACCCCTGGCTGCTCTCTGCTCGAGCCCGGACTTCCGCCCGTGCCACCATAGGCCCTGGCCACACGGCCGGGCAGCACGGGGGCAAACTGTTGCTGCAAGGTCGATGAGACGGTGCCCTTGAGAAGTAGCCGCTCGTTCTCGCGGTCCAGCATCAGGATCTGCAGGAGGCGATTGCGTGCGTCCTTGACTCGCGCCGCACTGTCAGGATCGAGCCGAACCCCCGATCCACCCAGGCTCCGAAGTCCGGAGAGAGATGTATCGAGGCGGGTCAGGTAACTCCGTTTTCGATCGAGGAAGTTTTCATCCAACCGTCCGCCCGAGGTTCTGAGAAGAGCTCCTTCCTCCAGGAAAAGAGCATGGAGTTCTTTCAGGAGCTCCAGGTGGGCGTTCAGGATTTCATTTGAATTATTGACCTCAGTCATGACTCGGCAACGTGGTTGCCGGTCATGATCCGAAACCGCTCCCCGTAGTCGAGCATCCAATTGACATGGTCGAGTCGCCAACGGGCAAGATCGCGAAGAGAAACATCGGTCGTTACCCTGTCGGCATCCTGCACCGGGATCCCTTCGAGCATGGCCTGATAGGCCTCGAGGGCTCGCTGGGGGAGTTCCAGATGTTCGAAACACAGGCCTATCTGGTAAATGGCGGGCCACCGCCATTCCGGTGCGTCACTCATCCGGGCCAGGGCCTGGTAGATGGTCAGGGCACTGAGATACTCGCCCTGCTGGTAGAACTCGTTGGCCAGTTCATTCCCGGTCCGGCGTTTCCAGAAATCAGACTGGGCCTTGTCCGCGGGATTCCCGGAGATCTGCGTTCGCAGCAGCTCCACCACGACCTCGAAGGCCTCCCTTTCACGACCGAGCGCCTTCAGGCTCGATGCGAGGTAATAGGCCGACTCCAGCCGATATGGGCCATCGGGCTGTTCGTTGCGCATCGCGGCAAACGAGGTTGCGGATGCTTCGAATTCCCTGATTTCATAGGAGACACAGGCCAGCCGAAATTCGATTGTCCGGCGATCTTCCGGAGTGAGGTCGAGCAGTTCGATTTTGCGGTAGACCTCGGCTGCTTCGACCAGTCGGCCCTGCTCGGCCAGCATTTCGGCCAGTTCAAACCTGGCTTTGGTGGAGTGCAAACGGGCCGCGGCCAGATCGACCGCACCGTCCCGCAGGGCGACATTCAAAACACTGAAGTAACGGCTAGAAGCCACGTCAAAGGCCCCTTGGTCCCGGTAGAGCGAACCCA